>Ga0315294_10002637_pt1 | contig 19588 bp, 14 predicted proteins | sample YL17G13_40_MG_FD_203626 | JGI IMG/M metagenome (GOLD analysis project Ga0315294, IMG submission 203626) | Sediment microbial communities from Yellowstone Lake, YNP, Wyoming, USA - YL17G13_40 | ecosystem: Environmental > Aquatic > Freshwater > Lake > Sediment | place: USA: Wyoming | collected...
CTTCCGCCCCACTGGTTGACCCACTGGTCGCGGGTGCCCTCGTAGAAGCCTTCCCACATGTGCGCGAGCTTCTCCAGCGCCGTCTCGCCGTGCGCGGCGAACCCGGCCGCATTCTCGCGCGCCGCCTGGATCTTGGTATCCAGATACATGGCGAACTCGCTCCGGAACGCCGGCGAATCGAGTTGCTCGCACAGGACCGGGCTGAGCGCCACGTTCATCCTGAACGGAACGCCGTCGCGTTCCAGGTTCCGCATCGCGGCCAGGAGCGGCAGGTAGGTTTCGGCGGCGGCCTCGTTCAGCCAGTCCGCGCCATGCGGCCACCGGCCGTGGTTGAGCACGAACGGCAGGTGCGCGTGAAGCGTGATCGCCACACCGTGCTTCACCGCGTCACCGCGACCTTCTTCATCCTTCGAATGTCCTTGGCACGCAGGGAGATGAAATACACGCCGGTCGCGACCTTGTCTCCCTTCGCGTTCCGGCCGTCCCACGTATACGTGACCACGCCGAATCCGAACACGCCCTCGAAGAGCGTCTTGACCAGCTGGCCGGCGCTGTCGTGCACGGTAAGCGTTCCCGGCCGGGCCGCCGGGATCACGACCGTGATCCGGCAGGTCTCCCCCCTCGAAACGTCGAACGCATTGCGGGTGACGAGCAGGGGATCGGTGAACGTGCTCCAGTGGATTTCCCACGCCTTGAGCATGGGCCGCTGGGTGTTTATGCCCCCGTTGTCCACGCTCGCCCGAAGCTTGAGCGCCGGATACTGGGAGGGGTCCAGCCCGGCGATGCTGAACCCGGTCGGGACATTCGTGAAGAGGGGCACGTCGTCCTCGTCCAGGATGTCCACCTCCACCCGGCCGCCGGATGCCGTGTCCACTTCGAAGGTCACATCCGTCCATCGCAGGAGCTGGGACGGCTGGACGGCCTTGGAGATGATCATCCCGCGGGCGGGCAGATAGCTGATCCGGATTCCCCTAAGGAGCGGGCGGACGGCGTCATGCAGTTCGCGCCCGTATCCCTCGGTCTCCGGCGGAAGCCTGTCGTTCGCGTATTGACTGCTGAGATCCACCTCGTACTGGAAGTACCGGCCGACCGCGTACCGCGCTGCCCCGTCCATCAGCGGAGTCGTCCCTTCGTCCGGCATAGGCACCCGGTACGGATCGGGGAGGGCACCCGCCACGCCGGGGGCGGGCAGGCAGGGAAACGCGGCAGGGCGCGTGTTGTTGCTGCAGTCCTTGTTCGTCGCGCAGTTGTCGATCCCCTCCCCCGTGCAGGTCACGCTGTTCGGGATCGTCCACGTGAACCACTCCCGCTTCGGAAGCCAGGTCCCGGGGTCGAGCGAGTTCCCGACCCGCCACTTGATCCCCACCGGGGTCCGCGGCCACGCCGGCGTGGTGTTCTGGTTCACGTTCCACCAGATCGTCTGCCAGACCGTCTGGTCGGACAACGAGTCGAAGACGGGCGAGAGATAGGAGCCGGCATCCACGTACAGGGTCGCCGCATCCCAGCCGCACGGCGCCTCCACCGGAATGCACTGCGCTCCGCAGGGCTTCTGCCCAAGGCCGCACGCCAACGAAGTGACGAAACCGGTCGCCGGAATGCGGCGCCCCTTCGCCATGATGGTCACGGTGTCGGCCCAGATCGTCGCCGTACACTCGGGAGCGCATAGCGGCGCCGCCGGGATCCCGGACCAGGTCATCGTGAGCCGCAGGCGGTACTCCCACCCGCTGCCGGGCGGAAGCGGGTAGGGCACCTGCCATTCCAGCGTCACGGGCGACATCACCCCCTCGAGGTAGAACTCGCCCGGCGGCGTCCCGGCGTAGGCCCCGGTGTGGATCGGGAGGTACGTCGCGATCAGGTTGCCGTATGCCACCTCGTAGAAGCCGACCTCGGCCCCGGCCGTGGTCATCAGGCCCGGAAGACACCCGGGGTTGTCGCAGAAGAACGCCTTGAAGGTCGCCGTGTAGTCACGGGTCGAAAGCAGGCTCTGGTCATACGGTCCCCGGAACGCATACCGGCCCGGGAGTCCCGCCATCCCCGAGATGTTCGGGAAGACCGTGATCGTCGAGCTGGGCAGGGGGGACATCGGCAGGTAGGTGGTGGTGCTGCTGCCCGGCGCCACGACCAGGCTGTCCGCCACCCGGTAGACCCTCTCCCAAAGCGCAACCTGCTGGTAACTCGACCCCGCGCCGACCACTCGGGTCAGGTTGAGGGTGGCCCCCGGATCGTCGAACGGCGTCGAGAGGGTCTCCGACGACGGGCTGTAGGACTGCACCCAGCTCCAGCTCCCGAGCGACACGCGGACGCCGGGCGTCAGGAGCGGGCCCACGCTGACGTTCTTCTTGAAGCTCAGGCCGGAATCATCCTGGAGCGTGTCCCGGTAGACGCCCTGTACATTGTCTATTGAGGGCGCCGCCGGCAGGCGTCCTGCCACCAGCGCCGTCACCGCAACCAGGAGAATCCGCCGCAGAGTATCGGACAAGGTCGAGCGCCCTGACCTGACTTTAACACCCGCCGCGCACGCATGACAACGCGCCGACCGGGTCACCTATAATGGTTGGCTGGATGATCGAGGTCGAGGGACTCCTCAAGCGGTTCGGGACCACCATCGCACTGGACGGGGTGTCGTTCCGGGTCGACCGCGGCGAGATCGTGGGACTGCTGGGACCGAACGGGGCCGGCAAGACCACGATGATGCGCGTTCTGACCGGATACCTGCCGCCCACCGCGGGATCGGTCCGGGTCGGTGGACACGACGTCCGGGAAGTGCCGATCGAGGTCCGGCGCCTGATCGGCTACCTGCCGGAAACGGTGCCGGTTTATGCCGAGCTCACCGTCCGGGACTACCTCCGTTTCGCCGCCGACCTGCGTGAACTGCCGAAGGTCGAGATCCCCGACCGGATGGCGCGCGTGATGCAGCAGACGGGAACCGCCGAGGTCTCCCACCGCGTGATCGGGCACCTGTCCAAGGGCTACCGCCAGCGCGTCGGGCTGGCCCAGGCCCTCCTGCACGATCCCGAGCTCCTGATCCTGGATGAGCCGACGGTCGGGCTGGATCCCAGCCAAGTCGTCGAAATCCGCTCGCTCATCAAGGAGCTGGCGACCCACCGCACGGTCATCCTGAGCTCGCACATCCTCTCCGAGGTCAGCCAGATTTGCACCCGCGTGATCGTGATCCACCATGGCCGGATCGTCGGGCACGACACGCAGGAGGAGCTCGAGAAGCGGCTGAAGGGCGCGGAACGCGTCTTCATCCAGGTTCGGGCGCCCGCGGTCGAAGCGCTCGAAGCCTTCCGGTCCATCCCGGGGGTGCAGTCGGTCACGCCCGCGGAAGCGCAGGAGGGTACGGCGGCCTTCCAGGTGGAATGCGAGCTGGGGCGCGACGTCCGCGAGGACATCTCCCGGCTCGCGCTCGACCGCCACTGGCCGATCCTGGACCTGCGGTCGGTCGGCATGACCCTCGAGGAGATGTTCCTGAAGCTCACGGGCTCGGGAGGTGCGGCATGAGGAGGATCTGGGCCGTCTGCCGCAAGGAACTGCTCTGCACCTTCGCCTCTCCGGTGTTCTACATCGTGGCCACGGTCAACCTCATCCTCTTCGGCGTCTTCTTCTACAACATCATCGTGGCCTCCCGGGAGGCCCATCTTCGCTACGTCTTCCACAACATCGCGGTGACCCTGCTGTTCACCTCGCCCATGCTCACGATGCGCCTCTTCGCGGAGGAGCGTAAGCTCGGCACCTTCGAGCTGCTCATGACGTCCCCCATGACCCTGCTCGAGCTCGTCCTCGGCAAGCTCTTGGGCGCCGCCCTGACCTTCGGGGTCCTGCTCGCGCTCACCGTGGATTTCCCGGTCCTGCTCCTGAGTTTCGGCCGGCCCGACTGGGGCCCGCTCGTCACGGGCTACCTCGGGCTGTTCCTCATGGGGCTGGCCTTCATGTCGGCCGGCATGTTCGCATCCAGCCTGACCGACAACCAGGTCGTCGCAGTCGTGATCGGCTTCGGGATCGCCCTCCTCCTCTTCATCATCTCGTGGTTCAGCGCCCAGGTCGGGGGACCCGTGGGCGACTTCCTGGAAGGGATGTCGATCTCGAACCGGTTCGAGAACTTCGCCCGGGGGGTGCTGGACACCGGGGACGTCATCTTCTGCCTGAGCTTGACCGGCATCTTCACGTTCCTGACGGTCCGGTCGCTCGACTGGAGGCGGTGGTGATGGACGGCCTGAAGCCCTGGAGCCGGAGCATCGGGATCGCGGGAGCCGTTCTCCTCGCGGTCTGGCTCGTCCTCGGGGCCGTGCTCGCGGCCCCATCCTGGTCGCTGTGGGCCGCCGGCGTCCCCGGGATCATCCTCGCCGCGGGCTGGTTCGCGCTGGAGTGGACGCTGGTGCGCCGCACCGTGTTGTCCCCGGGCCTGCGGTACGGCACCAACGCCCTCGTCTTCACGGCGGCGGTCGTGGCCGTGGTCGCCCTCGTCAACGTGATCACGACCCGGCACAGCTGGCGGACGGACCTGACGGCGAACAAGTTCTTCAGCCTGTCGGACCAGACGCGCAAGATCGTGAAGGGCCTCAACCGGAAGGTGAAGCTCACAGTCTTCGCGGGGGCGCGCGGCGGCGAGACCGCCGAGCTCCGCGACCTCCTTGAGCTGTACTCCCACGCCTCCCGCCAGCTCGACATCGAGTACGTGGACCCCGACCTCAAGCCCGAGCGCGCGTTCATCTACAAGATCACCGGCCAGCCCACCGTGATCGTCGAGAGCTCGGGCAAGCGCAAGGACATCCTCCCGCAGGAGCTGTTCGGGTACCAGTTCTACGGCCAGCAGCCCCAGCGCGAGTTCAAGGGCGAGCCCGTGATCACGTCGGCCATCCTATCGGTCGCCAGCGACCGCCAGTCATCGGTCTACTTCCTCGAGGGGCACGGAGAGCGGTCGATCATGGACACCACCGACAACGGGATCGCCCAGCTCAAAGCCGGCCTCGAACGCGACAACTTCGTCGTGAAAACGCTGAACATCCTCAAGGACGGCAAGATCCCGGCCGACGCGGACCTCGTGGTCATCGCCGGCCCGGGGCGCTCGCTCCCCGAACCCGAACAGAAGGTCCTCGGGAACTGGCTGGCGAAGACCGGACGGCTTCTCGTCCTGCTCGACAACGTTTCCCCGGCCGGGCTGGACGCGATCCTGAAGCCCTTTGGCGTCAAGCCGCTGGCGGGGCTTGCCGTCGATCCGCGGAGCAACTACCCGTTCGCCGGTCCGATGGTCCCCGCGCCGGTCTACGAGAGCCACCGGATCACAGACGATCTGCGCAAGCAGGGCGTCGCGGTCATCCTGCCCGGCGCCCGGGCCCTCGAACTGGGGACGATGCCGGGCGGCTCCGTCGTGCCCCTGCTCAAGACCACGGACGGAAGCTGGCTCGAGGTCGACTGGCGGTCGGAAAAGAGCCCGAGGTACACGTCCGGGACGGATCGCCGGGGTCCCCTGGTTCTCGCCGCCGCGGTGACCGTCGCGCCCGCGCCGGCGGCAACCGCGACCCCGGCGGCGGAGCCGGCCGCCCCCCCTCAGCCGACCCCGAAGCTCGTCGTGTTCGGCAACACGACGTTTGTGACCAACGGGCTCAAGGGAACCATCGAGACCGGTTTCGACCTGTTCGCGAACTCCGTGTCCTGGCTCGCCGGATCGAGCGAATCCATCTCGATCAGGCCCAAGGAGCGGGACGACCGCAGGATCCTGCTCGACAACGTCAAGACGAACGTCATGTTCACGGTGTCCCTGATCGTCTTCCCCTTGGGAGTCGTGCTGGTGGGGGTGTGGACATGGTGGCGGCGTCGCTCGCTGTAGATAGCGGTTCGGCATGAAGCGCTGGGTCCCCACCCTCCTCGCCCTGGCCGTCCTGGCCGCCCTGGCCGTCTGGGTCGTCCGCTTCGAGACCAAGCCGAAGGAGGAGAAGAAGGACCGCCCCTGGACGGTCAAGACCGAGGACATCGTCCGGTTCGACCTCGAGGACCTGGCCAAGGGCACCCGGCTGAACTGCGAGAAGCAGAAGGACGGCGGCTGGTGGATCACGGCGCCGGGCCGGCTCGAGGCCGACGGCGAGCTCGTCGACCAGGTCCTCAAGCACCTGGCTTCGCCCGAGGTCGAGCGGAAGCTCTCTGCCCCGGCGGATCTCAGGCCCTTCGGTCTGCTGACGCCGTCGTTCCGGGCCTCGTTCACGGACAAGGCCGGGAAGGCCCGCGTCCTCCTCGTCGGCACCAAGAACCCGGGCGACTCGGCCTACTACGTCCTGCCGCAGGGGACCTCCACCCCCTACACGGTCGCGGTCTGGAGCGTGGACGGCTTCCGGAAGACGGGCAACGACCTGCGCCAAAAGGCCCTGATCGCCCTGGACCCCGCGAAGGTTACCAGGATTGTCCTGCGGCGGGCGAAGGTTACGCCGGGCACCCTCGAATTCGCACGCGCGGGCGACGGCTGGCAGATCACGAAGCCCGTCTCCGCCGCCGCGGACCGGTACGCGATCGACGGCCTGCTGAACGACCTCAAGGCCTTGAAGGGCGGGGACGTGCTCGAGGAGCCGCAGGCCTACTCGCGGTACAAGCTCGACCAGCCCGGGTTCACCGTCGTCGTGTACACGGGCTCCGGCACCGGGGATACGGTCTACCTCTCGAAGCCCATCCCGAACAAGGACGAGGCTTACGCCAGCAGTACCCGGCTGCCCTTCACGTTCCGGCTCCCGGGCGCCTGGGTTCTACAGAACCTGGGCAAGGGTCTGGACGACTACCGGGAGCGCCTGCTCCTGCAGGCCGACAAGGAGGGCTTGGCGGCGGCCGAGTTCGCCTTCGGCGGCCTCACGGTCAAGGCGATCCGGGGCAGGAAGGGCAAGTGGACGATCACGGAGCCGGCCAAATCGTCCGCTGACACCGAGCTTCAGGATGCGCTCTTCGAGGCCGTCTACGTCCGGATCGAGAGCTTCGTCGAGGACGCGCCGAAGTCCCTTAAAGCCTACGGACTCGAGCCCGCGCGCGCGACGGTGACGATCCGCGGCACCCGGGACGGCAAGCCGTTCACGGCCGAGTACAAGCTCGGCAACCGGTCCGGCGACACGGTCTACCTCCAGTTCGGCGCGAGCCCGCCGGTCTACGGCGTCCGCAAGGACCTGCTCGACAAGGTCGAGCGGTTCGTGGACAAGGTGCGCGGAACTCCTCCGCCGGCCGCGGCAACCACGAAACCGACCGCTCCTTCCCCGAAGAAGAAGTAGCCTCGGGCCGTTTCACGGCCCGAGTGCTACGCTGAGAGATTATGACCACGCGCACCGCGTTGACCGAACTCACTTACCGCGAGGAACAGAAGCGCGCCGTGGTGTCGGGAATCCTCGAGACCGCGGGCACGACCTTCCTGCTCCTGATCGCCGTCCGCGCCTTCAACGCCGGGGCTTTCGCCAAGGGACTCATCGCCGCCGGGGGAAGCCTGGGACTGCTCCTCACGCCGTTCACGGTCTGGGCGGTCGCGCGGCTCCGTATGCCGGTCACCCATGCCGCTGGCTGGATCAGCGGGCTCGGGGGGGCCTGCTACCTCCTCGCCGCGCTCGTCCCCTCGCTCCCCCTCTACGTGGGCTTCTGCATAGGAGCCCTCACCGCCGGGCTCGCGCTCGTGCCCCTGCTGACGCAGATGTTCGAGGAGAACTACCCGGACGCTGAGCGCGGGAAGCGGTTCTCGAATACGGTGGTCATCCGCATCCTGGCCTCGATCGGTTTCAGCTGGCTCGGTGGCGCCGTGCTGGCGGGCCACCTCGGGGAGCGCTATCCCCTGATCCTGTTCGTCTACGCTGCCGCCTTCGCCTGTTCGGCGATCTGCCTGTTCCGCATCCCGACGAAGCCCATCACGCTGGCCGGCGGCTCCTCCCCGTTCCGCGCGTGGCGGTACGTCCGGGATGACCGGGTCTTCCGCACGACCCTGATCTCGTGGATGCTCATGGGATTCGGCAACCTCATGATGCTCCCGCTCCGCGTGGACTACCTCGCGAACGCGAAGTACCACCTGGCCCTGCCCGCAATGCAGGTCGCCCTGCTCACCGGGGTCGTCCCGAACATCTCCCGGCTGGCCATGATCGGAGTCTGGGGCCGGCTCTTCGACCGCATGAACTTCCATGCGATGCGCATGACCCTGAACATCGGATTCGCGATCGGCATCCTCGCGTTCTTCACCGGGGACTCGCTGGGCTGGCTCATCTTCGGCGGCATCGTCTTCGGCATCTCGAACGCGGGCGGCGACATCAGCTGGAGCCTCTGGGTCACGAAGCTCGCGCCGCCGGGGCGCGCCGCCGACTACATGTCCGCGCACACGTTCCTGAACGGCATCCGGAGCGCGCTCGCGCCCGTCCTCGCCTTCCTTGTCGTCGAGCACACGCCGATCACGACGCTGGGGTGGATAAGCGTGGGGCTGATCGTGATCTCGACCCTGATCCTGATCCCCGAGATCGTGTCGGACAGCGCCGGACGCCGGTGGCGGCGCAAGTCCGCGATGCTTACGGAGAAGCCCGACCTCCAGGAATAGGCCCAGAGCGTGCTATGATCCCTGCCGGAAGGCAATCCCAGGCACAAAGGAGGATTTCGCATGCATGCCCTGATCCTGATCGGCAGCAGGGACCCCGAAGGCCGGACCGCGAAGGCCGTCAAGGCGCTCATGGCCGGCATCACGGAGGGCGGCGGGACGGCGGAGCCGGTATGGCTGACGGAGCGCGAGATCCGGATGTGCGAGCAGTGCAACCCCGACGGGTGGGGTCAGTGCCTGAGCGACGGCACCTGCAAGTTCCCGGACGACTTCGCGGACCTGCTGGACCGGGTGCGCAAGTGCGACGTCGCGGTCTTCGCCACCCCCGTCTACTGGAGCGACTGGGCGGAGCGCCTCCAGGCGTTCGTGAACCGCATGCGCCGGGTCGCCGTCAACAAGCAGGGACGGCAGGGAATCGCGGACAAACCCGCGGTCGCGATTTGCGTGGCGGGCGGAGGCGGCGGGGGGTCCTACGAGTCCGCCCAGCACCTCGTCACGGCGCTCGGGCACTGCGGCATGGACGTGCTGGACGCCATTCCCTGCCGGCGCCAGAACCTCGAACTCAAGCTGGAGGTGCTGAAGGCGACTGGCCGCTGGCTGGCGAAGCGACCGGCCCGGAAGTCCTGACGGCCGCCCCGAAGCGTGCCAGATCCTCCAGCATGGCGGCGGGGTCAGCCGCGAGCCCGGCGAGCAGGACGCCCGGGCGCCGGAGCCGTCCCCCGATCCACTGCCGCACGCAGGCGACGATCGCCATCGCCGCCAGCTCGTTCGGGTCGCCCAGCTCGATCCTGATCGAGGCCCCGTCGCCCTCCGCCAGCACGACGGCGCCCGGTTTCGTGGTCGTGAACGTGTTGGCACCCCATGCCAGCAGGCGGGAGAGCGGCTTCACCATTCCTCCGCTTCCGGCCCCGCCGAGCGCCATGATAAGAGGGAAGACCACCCCGTCGACGAACCAGTTCACCCCGCCGATGTACAGACCGCCCTCCCGGAGGCCGAAGAGATTCGCCGCCTCGCGCATCTCGAGCATCTCGAGCGGATAGCACCGCCGGCGGCCGAACGATCCCCCGAAGTCGAAGACCGCCGTATCGCCCCATCCCCCTTTCCTCCACTTCCCGTCGCGCAGGACATCGCCCTGCGGCTGCCGGGCGATGCGCACCACCTCGATTGCCGACTCGGGTCTGGTCATCTGGTAGCTGACGGCCATGGCCACCCGGCCCCGCTCCACGCGGCCCTGCACGCCCGCCAGCGCCCGCACGAGCACGCCCGGCAACCCGGGGAACAACCCCGCCTGAGTGATCAGGCAATGGCTCACCTCCCGCGCCCGGCCGTCGAGAGACGACAGGGCGGGGCCGACTCCCTGGTCGAAATGGCAGTCGAGGTAGTCCGCGCCGGCCGCCATGGCCGCCTCGGCCACCCTCGGCGCATGTTCGGCCGTCGTGGCGGCGACCACGACGAGATCCACGCCCGCGAGCGCCGCGGTCAGGGTGTAGGAATCCTTCGCGTCCCCGTACCGCGGCCGCGCCCGCAGGCCGACGAACTCGCGGTTCAGCTCGTCGCACGCGGCGCTCGCCCGGGACATGCGCCGTCCGGCGATCACGACGTGGGCGTTCGTATGGGCGAGGAGGAGACGGGAAACCCTGCGGCCCGTCTCGCCGTAGCCTCCAAGCACGAGAATGGTGGGTGCGCCGATCAAGCTACCTTTTCCCTCACCGCCATCTTAACCCACCCGGCGGGACGGGCGGGCGTCCTTTCAATACTTGCCCAGTTCCTTTGCCAGCCGGACGAACTCGGTGAAGGTGGCCAGATCGACGGAATCGGGGACCGAATGATCGGACGACAGGACGTAACCGCCGCTTCGCTTTAGCACGGGCACCGCCTGCCGCATCTGCGCCCACAACTGCTCCGGCCTGTCGAAGAGCGCGGCGTTGACTCCCCCATGGAACGCGAGCCGGTCCCCGTACGCGGCCTTGAGGAAGGCGGGGTCCATTCCGGCCTTCACCTCGCACGGGTTGAGCATCTCGACGCCGATCTCGATCAGGTCCGGGATCAGGGTGCGGACATCCCCGCAGGAGTGCAGGTGGACGCGGACTCCCCTGGCTTTCGCCCATTCGCACGCGCGCTGGTGGGCCGGCTTGACCATCGTCCGGTACGTCTTGAGCGAGAAGAACGGGTTGCCCTTGTAGCCCATGTCGTCGTACCAGTTGATGGCATCGAACGTGTAGCCCGCGTCCCAGACCTGGTTCATGAGCGCGATGTCGAGGTCGAGCATCGTGTCGAAGATGTCCCGCAGCCAGTCGGTCTCCTCCGCGAGGGCCTCGAGCACGCGCTCGGTGCCCACGAAGTGGCTGTGGGTGACGTCGAACCCGAACCAGAACTCGCCCGTGATCCACGCGCCGGAATCTCTCCATCCCCGGTACTCGCGCTTCAGCTGGTCCCAGTTGACGCGGTCACGCTCAGGAGTCATCCGCTTCTTCGCTTCCAGCCAGCTCTTCGCGTCCGTGACCGTGAAATCCAGGAACTCGGGCACCCCGCCATGCTTGCGCCAGTTCTTCGCCGTGACGCCGAATTGGCTCTTCGTGATCGTGTACTCGGGCGTCTCCTCGATCACGGTCCACGGGTACCGGGGGCTGTTGTCCACGCCGATCGAGACGAACCGGTCCAACCCGAACCAGTCCTCGAAGACCGCGGCCGCCGGCATTCCCTCCCGGCGCCACCGCTCCATCGTCGTACTCCAGGGCGAGTCCGTGATCGGCACCCGGTCCGCCTCCCGGTGTGCGTACATCCGCGCCATGCGCTCGTGGGTCGTCATCTCGGCCATCCCGGGTCTCCCTTCAGAGGCGGTGCACTTCCTCGTACATGGCGATCACGTTCTCGACGGGCGTGATGACCTGGAGGTTGTGGCACGGCGCGAGAATGTAGCCGCCGCCGCCCCCGAGCAGGAGCGCGTTCTCGCGCACCTCTCTACGCACGTCGTCCGGCGTCCCGAAGGGCATGGTCGCCTGGTTGTCCATCCCGCCATGGAAGGTCAGCCGGCCTCCGAACGATGCCTTGAGTTCAGCCCGGTCCATGCCCCGGCACCGCCACTGCACCGGGTTCAGGATGTCGATGCCGCAGTCGAGGAGACCCGGGATCAGCGGGCGGATCGCGCCGTCGTCGTGGTGGAACGCGGACGCGCCGTACCGGTGCGCCAGCGCGATGATCTTCCGCATCCGCGGCGCGAAGAACCTGCGGAACATGTCCGGGCTTACGAGCAGGGACTCCTGCGTCCCGAAATCCTCCGCCACGTACACGAGATCCACGCCCCCGCCGGCCGCCTTCAGGATCCCCTCGATCACGGCGTAGGAGTAGGCGAAGATCCGCTCGAGCGCGGCGTCCACGATCGCGGGAGACTCGACCAGGTCCTCCATCGCCAGTTCCATGCCACGCAGGTAGCAGTACTGGTAGAACGGCTCGTAGGAGCCGCCGAGCACCGGCCAGACGGCCTGGGCCTCGCACTGCGCCCGGACGCTCTCGAAGGACCACCACGCGGGATCCGGCCACGGGTATGCCTCGATGTCGGCGACGGAGGTCGCGGCCGCCAGCGGCGTGTTCGCCGCCTCGGCGTAACTGCCCGCTCCCCCCGCATGCTCGACGTTCCGGTAGCGGAGCCCCCAGAGGTCGGCGCCCCCACGCTCCGCGGCGCGGGGGTCGTGCAGCGTTCCCCCCGCGTAGTGCACGCGGTCGATGGAGAGCGCTTTCCATATGCCCTCCTCGTCGGCCACGCCGAGGGCTTTCCGCAGCTTCTCGGTCATCTCCCCGGTACCCCAGTAGTCCGTGGGCAGCCGGTCCGTGCCCTTTCGCCCGATCGCCGCGCGCCAGCGCTCCTTCGGTGTCACCCAGATAATCTACCGCAGAATACCCCGCCGCGGGCGCAGGCAGGGAGGGCGGCCGTGCGGGTACAATTCCGGTTATGGGAACGCTCGAACGGCCCGCCGGCAGCCTGCCCCCCGCCGAGCCCTCCCGGCTCGAGGACCTGGTTGCCTACGCGCCGGGCTCCATCGTCAGCCGCACTATCCTGGACTCCAAGGCCGGCACGCTCACGCTGTTCGCTTTCGACGCCGGGCAGAAGCTGAGCGAGCATTCCGCCCCGTTCGACGCGACCGTGGTCGTGCTCGACGGCCGGGTCCATCTCACGATCGGGGGAAAGCCGGTAGCCGCGGCTGCGGGCCAGTCAGTGCTGATGCCCGCCAACGTTCCGCACGCGGTCGACGCCGTGGAGCGGTTCAAGATGCTCCTCATCATGATTCGCGGGTGATCGTGAGAGGGACGTACGTGAAATTGTGAAATTCCCGCGGGGGGAATTTCACAATTTCACGTACGTCCCTTTGCCAACTCCGCTTCCGCCTCTTCGACTATGGTGTTGACAAGTTCCCTCACCGGCACGATCTTGTCGATGCGCCAGACGTTGCTTCCGCAGAACACGACGGCTTCGTCGGTCTTCCCGGAAGCGGCGTTGAACATCGCCCGGGCGATGCAGTAGGGCGCCGTCCGCGGATCGCACGATCGCAGGCACTGGTACCCGCACTCGAACGGCACCCGTTCTCCGCGCGCGACTCTTTCGACGAACGGCGTCCGGATCGCCCGGCCGGGCATGCCCACCGGGCTCTTGATGATCACGATGTCTTCCTTGCCGGCCTTGAGGTAGAGCTCCTTGAACGCCTGGGCCACCGAGCATTCGACCGTGGTCACGAACCGGGTCGCAATCTGGACTCCACCGCAACCCAGCCGGAGGAACCGGGCCATGTCGGCGCCGTCGAAGACGCCGCCTGCCGCAATGACCGGCATCGGGACTCCCGGCTTGCGGTACTCCTTCGCCAGCGCGATGACCTCGACGACGATCTGCTCGAGCGTTCCCGGCTCCGGCACCGGCGTCAGCTCGTCGGCCTTGAACCCCAGATGGCCGCCTGCCATCGGCCCCTCGACGATCAGCGCATCGGGCAGGCGGTTGAACCGCTTCTGCCAGGTCTTGATGATGATGCTCCCCGCGCGGGCGGAGGAGATGATCGGCATCAGCTTCGTGCGCTTGTTGCTCACGAGGCCGGGGAGGGGCAGGGGCAGGCCGGCACCGGAGGCGATGAAATCCGCATTCTCGGAGCTTGCGGTCCGGGCCAGATCATCGTAGTTGGCGAGCGCCACCATGGCATTCACCCCGACCACGCCCTTCGTCGCCTTCTTGGCCGCCCGGATCTCCTCGGTCAGCGCGAGCTTCGACGCCTCGTAGTAGTCGGACTCGTTCGTGACCGTGCCGTATCCCAGCCCGACGCCGGCGATGGTGCCCGCTCCGCCGCACTCGGCCACCGCGGCCGCGAGCGACGACGTCGACACCCGGACGCCCATCCCGCCCTGTATCAGCGGGAGTTTGACTTCCAAGTCTCCGATGCGGAGGGTAGGCAGTGAGCTAGACACGGAGATGAGATTTTACCATCCTTTCCCGCCCGGTGTCCCGCGCGGCCTTGCAAGTGCAACCCGCCCGGCCCTCAACGGGTTCCCGCCCCCGCCACGCGAGCCAGCTCCTCCCGATAGGATATGTAGCGGGAAAATGGCACATTGACCCGGACCCGGCCGTCGGCCAGGGGGCAGTACCCCCCCTGCGCCAGCAGAACCGGCACTTTCGTCTCGATCTCGTGACGGATGGCCTCTTCGCCTTCGAGGAGGCAGTCAAGGTCGACCCCCCCGATCAGGCGGAGGCTGGAGCCGTACTCCCGGCGCAGGGAAGCGTAGTCCATCGCCTCCGGGTCCACCTCGCAGGCCCAGAGCGTGTTGAACCCCGCGTCGAGCACGTCCCGGAGCAGGACTCTCGAGTTCGCATAGGTCATGAAGATTATCGTCTCGACACCCCCCCGGCGCAGGGCTTCCACCAGGGGCCGGTAGCTTGCGAGCGCGACGTCACGGTAGAGACGCGGAGAGACCACGGGACCGTTGTTCCCGCCGATGGGCTCCGACAGGACGGCATAGTCGGGCACGACGTCCCGGAGCACGCGCGCCGCGTAGCGGGCCAGGAAGTCCCCCTTGATCAGCATGAGCTCCCGCGCGAAGACGGGATCCACGGCCAGGATGTCCATGGCCTCGTCGAAGCCCGCCCAGTCCCCGACGCCCATGGACAGCAGGAGGCCGTCGTGCACGGAGAGACCGAGGATGTGGCTGCGCGTCCGCCAGGCCGCGCACCGTTTCGCCCAGTCGTAGGGGAGGCGCTCGGCCGCCTCCGGATCCAGTCCCCGCGCCAGCTCCTCGAGCCACCGGCTCGTGAGCGGACGGTGCCGGGTAGCGGGCCGGGGCGCCCAGTCGACGGGGATGTCCTCGCGGCGATCCAGCCCGAAGATCTCCGCGATGCCGACTCCGGGAGGCAATCCCTGCCCCCGCCACCGGTCGATCACGTCGTCGCGGTAACCCTCCTCCAGGAACGGGACGCGATCCGGGCGACCGAACCGCATCGTGGCAACGAATCGCTCCCGGGAGGTCACCGCCGGCTTGAGGGCCCCTAGAGGCCCACCGTCAGCTGGATGCGATGGGTATTCCCAAGGTCGCCGACGGTCGTGAGCGCGTAGTCGACGCTGAACCGGATGCGGCGCTGGCCCCATGCGGCGGGAGACCGGACGCCGATCCCGAAGGTCGGGCCGCCCTCCCCCGATATCGACTGCCTGGAACTCCGGGCCACGGAGGCGTCCACGCCGCCGACGGCCCATCCCCCGCGAACGGCCAGCACGTTGAAGGCCAGGACCTCGAGTCCCGCGTTCGGACGGAAACCCACGTCCAGGAAGTAACGCGCGTCGGCGGCCACCGTCATCCCGAGTTTGGCCGAGAGCGGCCGGGCGTAGCTGGCGCCGAACCGGAAGTTGATCGGAAGCGTCAGCCCGCCCGAAGTCAGCGCCCCGAGGTTGTCCGCGACGAGGCCGGCCCGCAGGCCCTTGACCGGAAGGTCCAGCAGGGCTCCCGCGGCCGCCCCGGCTCCGACGACCTCGCCGTGCTCCAGGGGCTGGAACGTCAGCTTCACGCTGGCACCCGCCCTCACCCGGTCGAGCCCGAAGAACCGCGGGAGCCGCGTCCCCCAGCCGCCCGTCACGTACCACTCGTGCGGCGCCCTGGTCCCCGTCGGGGGGGAGTACATCCCGTCGGGCCGCTCGTCGCGGAGCGTGATCGAACCGTAGTCGAGCGTGTAGACCGCGGCCGCGATCCCGCCGCCGAGCACGGGGACCGGCTGGGCCCAGCTCAGGAGCTGGTACGAGGTATCCACGAGGTACGACGTGTACATGAGCCCGAGTTGCCGCTCGGTCAGGTCGGCGAGACCCGCCGGATTCCAGAAGAGCGCGTTGGAGTCGTCCGCGAGCCCGACGAACGCGCCACCCAGCGCGGCCGGCCGGGCGCCCGCGGCCACCTTGAGCGACGCCACGCCGGACGTCCCCGCCCCGTCGGACGCGTACGCCGCCCGCGGCCACCAGCCGAGGGCGGCGACGGCGAGAACCGCGATCGTCACGCCTCTAGCGGACAACCCACACCTTTCCTTTCGCCCTCTGCCCGGCGGGATCGATCGCCTGGAAGAAGTAGAGGCCCGGCGCGACCTGGCCCCCGGACGCGTTCCGGCCGTCCCATTCCGCGATCCCGATCGCGCTCGCATCCAGCGACCGCAGTGGCTCCCCCGCCACCGTGTAGATCACGATCCGCGTCTGCGGCGGCAGCCGGCGGAACTTGAGCGTCCCCCGGTCCGGGTTGAACGGCTGCGGGTAGACGATCACGTCATCCAGGCTTCCGCCGCCCTCCTGGACGGAAACCGCGGCGACCGCCGTCCCCGCGTTCACACCCGACGAGCTTGTCGCGGAGCCCGCGAACGTGACCGTTCCGCCCTGCACGGCCCGCCATGTCCAGGTGAAGACGCGCGTCTCCCCCGGCGCCAGCGGGGCCGGATCGACTGCCGGCCCGGTTACGAGGACAACCACGCCGTCCCCGCCAACCGTGAGTGGCGTCGGAGATACGTCGTTGAGAGAGACGCTCCCCGCGTTCCGCACGGTCATCGAGACCGTGATGATCCCGTCCAGCCCCACCTCGCCCGGCGCGGCGGCAAGCGATATCAGGACGAGCGATGCCGGCGATACGGACTGAACCGTCAACGCGACGGCTGCCGGCCCCAGGACCGGCACGCCCGAGCAGGTCGTTCCGGAGGCGGTGGCGCTGAAGACCACGGCGCCGCTTCCCGAAGCCGAGAACGTCCACGTGAATCGCTGGGAGACCCCGACCCCGATCGCCACGATCGGCCCGGCGGGCGTCGGACCAGCGACCAGCTCGACTTCCGGCCCAGCCGTGATATCCGGCGACACGTTGTCGGCCTGCGCGCCGCCCGTGTTCGTGACCGTGAGCACGACCGGGAACCACTGGCCGATCCCGACGAACCCGGGCGCCGAAACGCTGGCCGCGAGAACCGCTCCCGCGCTGACGGTCACCACGTTCGACCCCGCCGGGCCGGACGAGAGCGGCCAGCCCGAATTGATGTCCGCTCCGGTCACGGTCGCGGCGAACGAGACCGTCCCCGCGGCCGTCACCGAGTAGGTCCAGGTGAGGGTGACCGAGCCGCCCCCCGCCAGGAGGGGAACCGCCGCAGGAGACGTTACCAGCACGGCGGGAGCGGAAGGCTGGAGGAGTCCCCCCGTGACCGCCAGCGCGAACGCCTCGCCCGTATTGGTCACGGTCAGCCTCGCGGTGACGAGGCCCCCGGCGCAGACGGGATCGGGCGATACGGTGAGGACGCTGGCCTCCAACGACGCGGCCCGCTGGACGAACACCAGGGGCGAAGCCGCGGCCACGGTGACCACAGCCGCCGAGTTCGCATCCATCCCGTAGACGGTGGCCGAGAGTGCCGCGCTCCCCGACGCCGTCCCGATGAACGTCCAGGTGAAGGTCGTGGAAGAGCCTCCCGCGAGGATCAACGGAAGCGACGGCACGGGTCCTCCCGCCGGCACGATTGCCCCGGTCGTGGCCCCGATGGGCAGTCCGGTCAGGTCCGCAGCCGCCCCGCCCGTGTTCGTCACCGTAACGGTTACGGAGACGACCTGGCCGACGCTGATGACGGAACCAGGAGCCGCTATCGACGCCGTCAGCACCGGAGGCGTCTGGACCGTGACCGTGGCCGTCAGCACGACCGCGAGGGGCGTGCCACCGCAGGTGTCACCGGCAATAGTCACGGTGAACACGGCCGGCCCGGCCCCGGCCGCCGTCCAGCTCCAGACGAACGAGACGGAGTCGCCGGGGTCGAAGACCGGGTGAGACGCGGGGACGGGCCCCGTCGGCCCGGTCACGAGCGCGGCACCCGGCCCGACTGCGATCTCGGGAGCGAGAGCATTCGCGACGCCGCCGCCCGTGTTCGTCACCGTGAACGTCACTACGAACGGCTGGCCGACCGTCACGGTCGCGGGAGCCGCGACCGACGCGGTCAGGACGCCGGCCGGATTGATCGTCACCGCGGCGGTCGCCGCCGGGGCGGGGGTCGCAATGACCCCGCTGTTCGCGTCGGCCCCGGTCACGGTCGTCGAAAGCACGACGCTCCCCGGCGCGGTGCCCGAGAACGTCCACGTGAACGTCAGCGAGGCGCCACCCGGTATCGCGACTGGCATGGCCGGAACCGGTCCTGCCGCGGGCGCGGCCGCACCGCTACCGGACGAGCGGAAGCCGGCCGCCGTTACGCCGGTCGCGCCGGCCTCTCCGGTATTGGTCACGGTCAGCGTGACGAGGAACGGCACGCCCTGGCAGATCGTCCCCGCGTAGGAATCCAGCCGGGCGACCAGCGCCGCCGGCATCTGGACTAGCACGGCCGGCGTCGCCACCGGCCCCGTGGTCAGGAATCCGCTCGTAACGACATCGCTCCCGATCACGGTCGTCGAGAGGGAAACCAGCCCGGCGACCGTGCCGGTCATCGTCCACGTGAACGTCCGTGATTCTCCCGCTGCGAGTACGACCGGCATCGCGGGCCACGGCCCGGCCGCGACCCCACCGGGCCCAGCCGCGAGGAATGCGGTAGCAGTCACCCCAGCCGCAGCCGTGCCACCCGTGTTGGTCACCGTGACCGTAACGAGGAAGCTCTGGCCGACGCTGACCTGGCCCGCGAAGACGGCGGCCGACGCCGCGAGACTCGCCGAGGTCTGGATCGTGGCGGAGACGGTCGTCCAGCCCAGCACGGGCACGCCCGAGCACGTCGTCCCCGCCGCCGTCGCGCTGAAGACCACGAGCCCGCTCCCCGAAGCCGAGTACGTCCACGTGAACCGCTGGGAGACTCCGACCCCGATCGCGGCTATCGGCCCGGTGGGAGACGGACCGGCGGCCAACTCGACGAGCGCTCCGCCCGGCCCCGCCGCGATGAACGGGGACACGTTGTCGGCCTGCGCGCTGCCCGTGTTCGTCACCGTGAGCACGACCGGGAACCACTGGCCGATCACGACGGCCTGCGGCGCCGATACCGCCGCCGCCAGCACCGCCCCCGCATTCACGGTCACGACGTTCGACGGACGCGGCCCCGACGCGACCGGCTTGCCCGAATTGGCGTCGCTGGCCGTGACCGTCGCCGTGAACTTGAGCGTGCCGGGAGCACTCGCCTGGTACGTCCAGGTCAGGACCGTCGACGAGCCGGCTGCGAGAACGGGCATGGGCGCCGGGAACGAGACCGGGGTCGCGCCACCCTCGACGAAGAGCGCAGGACTCCCGGTCACGTTGGCGGCGGCCGCCTCGCCCGTATTCGTGACCGTCAGCGCGACGGTGACCAGCTGTCCCTGGCAGACCGGGTTCGGGAGCGCGGTCAGGAGGCTGGCCGCGAGCTTGGCCGGCCACTGGGAAGCGATCGGGGCCGTCGCGGCGGCCCGAATGACGGTCGCCCCGCATGTCGTCCCGACGGCGGTCACCGTGAACGCCACCGGGCCGGCGCCCGTGGCCGAATACGTCCAAACGAACGTCTGGGATGCCCCGCCCGCGAGCACTGGGATAGTCGCGGACGGCACCGGCCCGCCCTGGAGGGACACGAGGGCCGCGCCCGGCCCC
>Ga0315294_10002638_pt1 | contig 19576 bp, 13 predicted proteins | sample YL17G13_40_MG_FD_203626 | JGI IMG/M metagenome (GOLD analysis project Ga0315294, IMG submission 203626) | Sediment microbial communities from Yellowstone Lake, YNP, Wyoming, USA - YL17G13_40 | ecosystem: Environmental > Aquatic > Freshwater > Lake > Sediment | place: USA: Wyoming | collected...
CTTCGGGATATCGGGAAACGGGCCGCAGTCCACCAGGGTGTTGATCCCCACCTCCACGGCCTTCTTCGCGAGCATCACCTGGTACTCCATCGCCTCCTTCTCGAAGCCGGCGACGGAGCCGAACGGCCCCCCGCCCGGGCAGAGGTGCTCGTGCACCAGGGTCACGCCCAGTTGGGAGGAGTCTATGCGCCCTCTGACTGTGGGTACCGTTGCCACGCGCTCACGCCTCGCCCCTTCGGCCGCTCACTTCGCGGTCACCGTGACGGCGTTCGCGCCCTCCGCGGTCAGCTCCATCTCCTGGCTCACCGCTCCGCCAGCCGTGGTGATCGCGACGCGGTACCGGCCCAGGAAACCCCGGAACTTCGCATCGCCCTTGGCGTCGCTCGTCGCCTCCAAGCGCGTCCACCATCTGCCCTTGATCAGCTTGAGCAGCCTTTCGTAGGCCGGCTTCGGTGTCAGGTCCTCCCGCACCAGGCCCGCGGGCGCGCCTTGCCACTGCCCATCATTGAAATCCCACCAGGTGATGGCATGAACAGCCGGGTGAGAGAAGAGCGCGGTGTAGAACTGCTCGACATAGGCCGCCTGGCGCTCCTCGCCCTCAGGCGTTGATGGCCACGGCTTCGGTAGCATCCACCCATGCTCCCCGGAAAGGGCCGTCATCTCCGTGAAATGGAGTGGCTTGCCGAATCGCGAGTAGGTCTCGCACGCCTGCCACACCCTCAACATCGGCCATTCCCCCCTGTGCATGTGGCTCTGGATGCCAAAGACGTCTACCAATCCCCTCTCCGGATTCACCAGCTCGGCCGCCAGCTTCTCGTAGTCCTCCCCCAGGTTGTACTCGTTATAGAGCAGCGTCGCATCGGGGTTCGCTGCGCGCGCCCAGCCCAGCGCTTCCGCCACCATCGCCGCCGCGCCGTCCCGCTTCGCCCAATGTCCGACTCCGTTGTCACATTCGGCCGACACCGTCGCCTCGTTGACCACGTCCCAGCAGTCAACCAGGCCCGCGAACCCGGAGACGATCTCCGTGATCCGCGCGCGCAACTTCTCCCGGGTCTCCTCCACCTCCGAGGGGCCCCACTTCGGGTACACCTCGTGCCACACCAGCGGGTGACCCTTGGTCGTGATCCCATGGGCGCGGCACCACTCGGCCTGCTTGCGCAGGCGCTTCTCCTGTGTCTGTCCGGGCTCTCGTTCATATGCGCCCCAGTAGAACCCCAGGGTGGCGTAGTTGAGCAGCGCCGAGAATTCCTCCTCGTACGCCGCCTCCAGCTTGGGGTCATGGTAGCTCAGAACGGGAAACGCGTTGGCTCCGAAGAGGAACGCGTGTCGCGTCTGCTCGACCGCGACTCGCGCCCCCGCCACCGGCTTGCCCGCGCCGTCCACAACGCGAACCGTGGCGTCGGCCTTGCGGTGCCGCTCAATGCGCGTCTCGGCAGTGGAAAGGATGTTTGCTTCGCTCATCTCGCTGTTCCCTCGCTGTTCGTGGCTCGGCGTCTCGCCCGCGCCGTGTTCTTTGGCACCCGCTGTCCGCCGCGGAGCGCTCCCCCCGGCCGGTGACAGCGCGGTGGATGCTATCGGCCCGCGCGCGGTCCCGAGTCCGTAGATCGGAGCGCCTTCGGCATCGAGGACCATCGGCGGGGATTCGTCCGGCGCAGGCAACCGTCCTGCTGTGGGCGGGGGCGATCCGCTGGTGTTGTGCAACCGGCCTCGGGGTGCACGGGCGCTGCTCGCCCCTCAGTCGAGGATCTTCGACCACTCGTTCAGGTTGTGTTTCCTGCGGAACCCCGCGCGCTGGTACGCCCGGAGCGCCGGCGCGTTCTCCAGCCCAGTGCTGATCAGCACCATCGCCGCGCCCCACTCCTTCAGCCGTATCAGTGAGCGCGCGACCAGCGCCGTCGCCAGCCCCTTGCCGCGGTGCTGCTCCTCCGTGCCGACGAACCCGAGCTGACCGATCGGCCCGCCGCCTGCCGCCAGCAGCCGCGGGTAGAGGCGACCGCCGCAGGTGGCCACTTCCTTGCCCCCCCCGCGCGCCGCCAGCCGGAAGGTGCGAGCGCCGAACTCCGGGTCAGCCTGACCGTCCCCTAGCTCATACCCCGGCGGCAGGTCGCGGGGCACGATGGAGTCGGACATGTCGGCGACCATGAGCGCCTCCGACTGGCTCATCAGGAAGCCGGCCTGCACGAAGGCGTCCGTCACCTCCGCCACCCAGTGCGGGTGGTAGGGCTCCAGGCCGAGGATGTACCCGCCGTAGAACCTGCCGGAGAGGCAGGTCGGCCCGCAGATCCTGCGCACCCGATCCCGGCGCACCTCCATCTCAACCCGCGCCAGCAAGGCCGCTGCTTCCTCGACCGCGCCCGGTGCCGCCGCCAGCAGATGGACGAAGTGCTGGCTGTGGTCGCGTTCGCCGTGGAGGAAGCAGCGGGGCGCGCCATCGCGGTACGCGATCAGCATCCTGTTTGGCTGGTACCTGTGCCCGAGCGTTCGCCAGTGGGCGGTCAGCTCCGCATCAACCGGGCGCGTGTACGGCCAGCCCGCGGTGTACTCGTTGATCAGCCGGAGCACATCCGGTTCGGTCTCGGCCGAGAACGGCCGCACCTCCATCGGTTCTCCCACCGCGGGTCCTCGCTCCAGCACTCTCGATCACCGCACGATCTCGACGACCACGTCGCCGAACAGACCGTATGGCACCAGGTTCCGCTTCGCCACCCACCGGGGAAGGTCCACGAACGTGAACGGCCCCGTGGTCACGGGCCGCTTCTCCGTGAGATGGCTCGGCCCGAGCAGGTTGCGCGGGCTGCCGCACAGCTCGATCTCGACGCGGTTCCGGCCGGGCTTTGCGCAGCGGGTGATGTCTGCCTCGTACGGCGGCCAGGCGCGCACCTCGGCCAGCTTCCCGTTGACGTGCACGGCGACACAGCCGCTGTACTGCGGCCCCACCTTCACCACCGCGCGCTCGCCGTCGCGAAGCCGAAGGCTCACCTCCTGCCCGTAGAACATGCTGCCAGTGAAGTGCGGATAGCCCTGGTCGCACCAGTCTCCCGGCTGAAGCAGTTCCGGCTCGGCCCCGATGGCGTCGGTCTCCCGATTCACGCCGAAGTCGCCGATGAGATAGCAGTCCTCCATCTCATACTCCGGCGCGTCCCGATACTCGCAGCGCACGATCAGCTCGTTCTCGCCCCGCTTCACCCCCTGTAGCGGCACCCGGTCCATGCTCCTATCCAGCCACCAGCCCGTCGCTTCATTCGCCACGGCCGCGCCATTCAAGGTGATCTCGAACAGCTCGGCCGACTCGATCACCAGGTCGATGCCGTTGGCCGGCAGCGCGCTCACCGGGAAGGTGAACCGCAGCTCCACGGTGCGCGGCGGCACCGTGCTCGGCTGTGCATACCGCACCCACGGCTGCGCCACCGCCTGGGGAGAGATGTCCACCAGGCCCATCTGCTCCCTCAGCCGCTTCTGCGCGACCCACACCGGCAGCAGCTCCGACCACTCGCCGCCCGCGAACCGCCACTGGCACATGTCCAGGGGCAGGCTATTCTCCACCGACCGGCGCGCCTGCCACCTCCGGCCCAGCGTGATCTCCTTCACCACCTCCGGCGTGCGCGGCCGGCGTCGCGCGACCGGCCGCGACTTCGGGTCCAGCGCCAGCGCGGCCGAGCCCACCGCCGGCAGGTGAAGCTGCACCACCATCTTGCCGTCGGCGATGCGCGCCGGGATGGCGCTCACCTTGCCGATGAGGAAGTCCCACTGCTCGACGCCGCCCTCGCCCGCCATCTCGACTGTGACGTCATGCCCCGAGTCCCGGTCGCGGTTCACCAGCATCAAGTAGGTCCGCCCCTGGTACGTGCGCTCCTGGTAGACCACCGGCCCGAGCTGCCGGCCGGAGTCGCCGGTGATCGAAATGCGGCGCGGGAGCACCGCCCTCAGCGCGTCCTCCAGCTCCATCCGCGTCGGGTGGATGTGGGTCACGTTGCGGTGCGCGAACAGCTCGTCCAGCCCGGGCGCCGGCTTGCCGTCAATGCGGGTCGGCCGCCGGCGCATGCAGATCACCTTCCCGCCCGCGTCCAGGAAGCGGCGCAGCAGCTCCACCGTCGAGCTGAACAGCGTGTCGCTCTGCGGGATGATGACCACCTTGTACTTCGCCTTGCCGATCGCGAACTGCCGTCCCTTCACATCGCCGTGACGAGAGATGATGATCTCATCGCCCAGGCCGAAGTCGTAATGCAGCGCCAGCAGGTGCTCGGCCATCTCCACCAGGTGGCGGCCCTCCCGCTTCCACACCTCGCGGTCGATGCCCAGGCCCCACGACGTGGTCACGCTGTGGAGCAGCAGCGCCTCCTGCACCGGCTCCCCGATGGCGGCGAAGAAGCAGGTGCGTGCGGAGTAGTCCTCGATCACCGGGAAGTACTTCCACCACGGCTGGTAGGTGTAGAAGAACAGCGGCCAATCGCGCTTGCGATGGCCCCGCAGGCTGTAGGGGACGAAGTGCTGGCAGCGCGTGTTGATGCCCAGCGCCACCTGCCAGTCCCCGATCCACTTCTGCGCCTCCAGGCTCATCTGCCAGCCCGAGGCGCCATAGGTCTCGCTCAGCGTCCGCCTCCGGCCCATCTGGTGAGCGACGCTGGAGGCCTGCTTGCAGGTGATCGGTTCGTCAATCAACTCCCGCAGGATGTCCACGCCCGGGCGCTGCATGTACTCCAGGTGCGGCATGGCGGCCCCGTTGCAGGGGATCTCGAGCTCGAACTGCTGCTCGTAGAGCATGTGCCCCGTCAGGTCGAGCCCATGCCTGTCGCACCACTCGCCGACCTGTTTGCCGAAGGCCTCCGCGAACAGCTCCGTCACGGTGCGCCAGAAGTCGTGCCGCGTCTGGAAGTGGTCCAGGTTCTCGGAGTACAGCTCCGGCAGCCGCGCGATCAGGCTGTAGCCGCGGCGGCGCTCGAACTCCTCCGCCAGCCGCCCGGTCCAGGGCAGGCGATGCCTGATCCCGGAGTTGCTCGAGATGTTGGGCTCATCGGTGAAGATGCCGGGGATGGTCTTGCCGAACTCGCTGCGGAACCGGCGGTACGGATGGTAGCAGATCTCAATGAAGGCCTTCACCGCCTCTGGGTCCATCAGGTCCACGTACGGCGTGTTGTTGTACCAGGGCGACGGATCGGCGATCCTCCACCGGTACTGTTGCAGTTCCTCGCCATCGGCGGGATGCTCGCCTGACGCCAACGGCCTGTAAGACGCAACCTTGCCATCTGTTCGGCGCGCCGCAAACCGATAGTGCGCTTCCGCCCCCGCCGGCGCCGGCTCCAGGAACTTGATCCCGAAGTCCGGGTTGCGCTCGATCACCAGGCCGCCGCCGAAGCCGCTGGGGAAGCGGTCCTCGTCGTACAACCAGGCCAGCATGCCCTGCTTCTTCGCCTCATCCACCGCCGCCGCGATGCATTCCATCCACCGCTCGCCCATGTAGCGGATCATCAGCCCGCTGCGGTCGTGCATGATGAACCCGCCCAGGCCGGCGCGCTTCATCTCGCGTATCTGCTCGCGAAGTTCCTCCGGGTCGAGATCGTCGTTCCAGGACCAGAAGGGCGCGCCTCGCCACTCACTCCCGGGGCTCTTGAACTGCTTCTTCAGACCATCGGTTCTCACGTCCTCATCTCCATCACATCTCGGTGCGGTGCACTTGCCGACTACCTCGAGGCCGCGCCCACTACGAGTACCGTCCGCGCTTCCAGCCCTCATCCAGCATGGCCAGGAAGTTCGCTACCGGCACGTAGTTCGCCACAGTATTGCCCGACCCGAGCGCCCACCCGCCGCCCGGCGCGCATCCCTCGATGCACTTGCGGGTGTAGGCGCGGACTTGCTCCTCGGTCCCCCGCGCCAGCACGTCCATGTCCACCCCTCCCAGGAGGGCCATGCGGTTGCCCCACTTCCTCTTCGCCTCCCACACCGGCATGATCACGTCCTCGAACGAGTGCTTCGCGTCGATGCCGATATCGTCGATCAGGTCGTCGGTGATCTCATCGAGCTTCCCGCACGAGTGCAGCAACACCGGCTTGCCGTGCCGATGCGCGATCTCGCACATCCGTTTCTGCGTCGGGAAGATGTACCTGCGGAACGTCTCGGGCGAGGCCATCGGGCCGTTCTTGAAGCCCATGTCATCGTTCAGCCACTGGGCGCCGACGCACTCCATGCTTGCGGTTGTCTCGACCACCTTGCACAGGACATCGTCCACCTTCCGCACCACCGCGGCCACCAGGTCGGGCTGGTCAACCAGCGCATAGCTGAAGGTCTCGAAGCCCATCAGAAAGGTCAGGTTCTCGAAGGGGCCGCCGGGGATCATCGCCGCCACTTTCATGCCATCCGGCAGGTGCCGCGCCAGCGTCTCCAACCCCTCGAACGCGGCCGGCGTCACCTCCGGCCAGGGGTACTTCTCGAACTCCTCCCAGGTCGTGATCGGGCCCTTCGCCTCGTTAACCCAACCCCTCTCGCCGCGGGAGAGAGCCGCGGTATCCTCCGTCATCATGTCCGGCCGGGGGAAGCCGATGTTCGGCTGCCCACTGATGTAGTCATATCCCAAGTTGCGCCAGAAGCTCACCCGCCACGCGGCCTCACCGTCGGAGTCCCCGGGCGGGGGTCCCTGGATCGCGGCCATGATCTCGTAGTCGTGGAACAGCTCCGCGAACGGAACGCGATCTGGCTCCCCCTGCCGCCGGACCACCTTCAGGAATCGCTCGAAGTTGGGCTCAGGCTTCCCTGTCTTCATTTCGCCTCCCGCGGCGCAACGATCACGCTCTCGATGCCGAGCGCCTCGCCGACCTTCTTGATTGTCGCAGCGCGATGGCCGATGCCGAGCGCGAAGTGATGCGTCGGCCCCTCGGCGATCCACGCGCGCAGGAACGTCTTCACATCCGGCTCAAAGAACCCGCGCGTGTTGGTGTTCCCCGTCGCCGGTATCGGCCCGGCCATTGATTCGCCCTCCGCGATCACGAACTTGAACCGGCCCTCGTGCGTCTGCGTGATCCCCAGCACCGAGATCGGGCCTTCCTTGATACTGAACTCCACCGACGCGCCCGACCCCGGTTTTCCGTGGTACTTCACCAGGCTGCGCAGCGCCGGCCGCCCCTGCGCCACGTTGATGTGGTGCGGGCCGTCGTGCCCAACCAGCACGAATCCCTCGTTGAAGTCCACCGGATGGAACTCGGCGAAGCTGCCGCCGATCTCCAGCCGGTCCAGGATGAGCATCGCGACGCACGTCTTCAGATCCAGTTCACTGCACATCGGGAAACCGGCGGCGGTGAGCAGCGAATTGCCGACGATGAGGTTGCTCACCACCTGCCTCATCTCGCTGCCCTCCTCCGCCTCGTAGTAGTAGGCGAGGCCGTCCAGGCTCTTCTCCGCGATGAACCGGTCCAGCGCCACCGCCACCCGCGCCGCCGTTCGCAGATCCTCGTCGGTCAGCTTCCGCGTCACCGGGTCGGACTTCGCATCGGGCGCGTCGAAAAAGCCAAGGATTTCCCTGCTCTTCGCCTCGATCTCCTCCTCGGTCACGGTGCGGTGCTGCCGCAGGATGTCGTCCGGCTCGCACTGGACGATGTGGATGCCGAAGTGCGCGGTGAAGGCCGTCGGATCGCTGTGCATGTCGAGCATCGCCTCGAGCACGTGGCCCATTTGCCCGATGCGAGCGCCCTTGAGATCGTGCAGCACCTTCGCCACATCGCACCAGTCGGCTACCTCCCGCTGCGCCTCGGGGTCGTCGCGGAGTGTGCCGATCACCGACGGCGGCGGCCGTTTCCCCATCCGGATCGCTACCCCCGTGAACTCCGGCAGTGAGCAGATGTTGTCGTTGGCGAGCTGCATGTAGGTGGTGGCGCGCTCGTAGTCCAGCGCAGCCATCGGCTGCAGCGCCACCAACACGATCGGGATGTCGAGTTCGCGGACGATCATCCCCCAGGTCGAGCTGGTGGCGTAGGTGAGCATATCGCAGAACACCAAGTCCAGGTCGGCCGCCTTCATCCGCTTCAGCGCCGCACTCGCCGACCGGGCCTCGTCCACCAGGCCGAAGTTCACGCTCTCGACCGCGTTCACCCGGATCTGCCCCTCGAATTCCGCCATGTAGCCGAGCAGCTCATCTCGCAGGCCGGGGAACTGGCCCCAATAGGTGTGATGGCCGACGCCAAACAGGCCGACCCGCGCCGTTCTCGGTTTGCGACGCTCGACCAACATGATCTTCCTCGTCACCCATCCCTCGGACGTACAGGAAGGCGCGGGCTGTGCCCGCGAGTGCCATCCATCCAGCGAAGCAGGCGACATCCCGCTCCCGCCGCTTCTTCTTCCGGTGCGGCGGCCGCTTTCCTGTCGGGCGCCGCCTGCATCGGAGGCGATCTGGAGGATGCACGCCGCGCCTGTTGAACCATAGCGCCGAACTGTGGGGCGGAGCGCTTGCAGCGCTCCGCTGCGTGTCTGTCGCAGGGGAAGAAGCACGTCCTTGAGTCTATCACCGCGCGCTCTGGTCGCCGGCCTCATCGGCATCGTCCTGGTGTCCCTCATCGTCTCTTGGGCCGAGTTGGTCACGGGGCAGATCATGATCGGCCTGCTCCAGATCCCTCCTGTCGTCGTCGCCGCGCTGTTCGTGATCGTCCTGCTCACCAGGGCCGCCAGGCGCTTCGCGCCCCGCTTCGCGCTCGCCCCGGGCGAGATCGCCGTCGTCTACTGCATGCTCCTGGTGGCCGCCATGCTGTCCTCCCACGGGCTGATGCAGCGGCTGCTTCCCACCCTGGTCGGCGCCAACTACTACGCTGACCCGGGCAACCGCTGGGAGGAGCTGTTCTTCCCCTTCATCCGCCCCTGGATGGTCCCCTGGGATCCCGGCACCGGCGCTCACCAGTTTGCTGTCACGGCCTTCTACGAGGGGCTGAAGGAGGGCGAGAGGCTGCCCTGGCTCGCGTGGATGAAGCCGCTCGGCGCCTGGATGATCCTCGTGCTCTCCATCTTCGCTGCCTTCTTCTTCCTCGCCGCCATCATCCGCCGCCAGTGGAGCGAGAACGAGCGGCTCTCATACCCCCTGGTGCAGCTTCCGGTGGAGATGATCCGCGAGCAGCCCGGGCGGTCCTTCCTCAGCAATCCCCTCACCTGGATCGGTTTCGCCGTCCCCACCATCGTCTACGGCATCAACGGCCTCCACAACTGGAATCCCTCGCTCCCCGCCCTCAATCTGTCCATCTACATCAACGACTACCTCCGCGACCGGCCCTGGTCCGACGTCTCCTGGTTCATGGCCTACATCTCGCCCGGCGCGGTCGGGTTCTGCTACCTGCTGCCCGTGGAGCTGCTGCTGAGCTTCTGGTTCTTCCTCCTGCTCGCCAAGGCGCAGGACGTGGTGGTCTCGGCGCTCGCGCTGCCGCCCCTCAACGCCCAGCACGCGGGCGCCAACGGGTACATGGCCTACCAGACCACGGGCGCGTACTTCATGCTGGTCATCTACCTCGGGGCGGTCGCGTGGCCGCACCTCAAGGGCCTGCTGCGCCGAGCGGTTGGCCTGGGCGGCCCCCACGGGCGAGAGGAGATGGTCCCCTATCGCACCGCAGTGTGGGGCCTGTTCCTGACGCTGGTCGTCGCCGTGCTCTGGTTGCTCCAGTCCGGCATGACCATAGCCTACGCCGCGCTCGTGATCCTGGTCTATGTCTTCGTGGAGGCCATCGTGATGGCCCGCGGCTGCGCCGAGGGCGGCCTGCCCATGGCCGAGGGCTGCTTCACCCCCATGGACGTGAGCGCGCTCCTCGTGCCCCAGATCGCGCTCGGCCCCCGGAACCTGACCAGCTCGGCCTTCTTCGACGCCATCTTCACCCGCGATCTGCGCGGCATTCTTCTCACTGCCTTTCTCGACGGCCAGAAGCTCGGCGACGACACTGGTGTCAAGCGGCGGACTATTGGCTGGGTGTTCGCCATCGCGGTGCTCGTCACCATCCCGGTCGCGGCCTTCATCCAGCTTTCCCTGCCCTACCACCGGGGCGCGCTGACCCTCTACGAGTACATGTACCAGGGCAACAACGTCCAGTTCTTCCGCGAGAACGCGGCCTGGCTCCAGGGCGAGAACCCGCACCTGTCCGGCGCTCTCGTCAGCTTCCTGCTCGGCGGCGCGATCACCGCCCTGTTGGCCTTCATGCGGGTGCGCTACGTGGGCTGGCCCTTCCACCCCCTCGGCTACGTGCTCTCCACCTCGTGGACCGTGCTGAGCTTCTGGTTCCCCATGCTCATCGCCTGGATCATCAAGTCCCTGGTGGTGCGGTACGGCGGCATGCGGCTCTACAGCAGACTGCGGCCCCTCTTCCTCGGGATGATCTTCGGCGAGTTCACATCAGCCGTGATGTGGACCCTGATCGCCGTCTTCTGGCACGTGCGAGCGCCCTTCTTCCCCTGGACCTAGCTCGCCCCGACAGCGATCTGGTGGCACAGGCTTCCAGCCTGTGGGAGGCGGCGCAGCCCCCTGGTGGGAGCCCGGCCCTCACGGCGATCGCCTACGTTGCTTGTACCCCCAGGGGTAAGGCCGGCCGCAGCTTGCCCCCTACCTACCCTCCGCGCACCCTATACAGATGCACGTCGTACGCCCCAAACGCATCCTCAAACCTGCCGCCCGTGACCGCGATCGTCCTGCCCTCCCCGATCACCTCCGCGACCGCCTTCGCCGGCAGCCCCTTCACCTCGAACTTCCCATGCGTCTTCCCGTTGCGCATGCCCACAGAGAACAGGTACACGGCATCTCCCTGCCGCTTTGCCATGATGTCAATGGGCACGGACTCATTCGTGCTCGTCGCCGTCGCTGCCCCATCCACCGTGGGCGAATTCAGCGCCGGCGCGAGGGACAGGATCTCCTGGTTGATGGCCTTCACCGCCGCCATCATCTCCGGGTCGATCAGCAGGCCGGCCTCCACGAACGTCGGCTTGAACTGGTGCACGAAGTACATGATCCCCATGGAGCCGTGGATCAACGACATCCACACCTCCGCCTTCACCTGGTGCGGCGTCGCCTTCCTGTCCGGGTCGTTGATGTGGGTGCACTCGATCGCGTTCCAGATAATGCGCGGGCGAAGCCCGCGCGTGCTCTCCGCTGGGGCATCGCCAGCGGAAGCGAAGCTTCCGCCCTCGATCTTCTTGCCCTGGCTCCACTCCCGCAGGCGGTCCAACCCTTTCGCCACGTACCAGAGGTAGTTCTCGCCGTCCGGCTTGCGAATGCCGACCACCGGGTAGACGTCGTACATCAGGATGTCGCACGCCTGGGCGTACTTCGGGTAGTCCGACATCTCGCACCCGCGCCCCACCCATTCGTCGTTCGCCACGCCCTGGCCCAGGCACAGCACCACCGGCCGCGTCGGGTCCCGTTTCCGGAGGCCCTCGTATACAGCCATGATCTTCTCGGGCGGGATCGCCTTGCCGTAGCCGCCGCCGTCCTCTCGCTGCGCGTTGTCGGGCTCGTCAACCTGAATCCAGCCGGTGATCGCTGGATCATCTCGATGCGCCCACCCTTTCCCGCCCCAGTCATCGGGCTCGCACATCGCGAGCATCCCGGCCTCGTGCAGTTGCTTCATCTGCGCGTCCGACGGGCCGTCCCAGATGCTCAGGTAGGTGTTGATGCCCAGCTCCCGGTACTCCTTCGCCCTCTTCGGGTCTTGGGTGCAGACGCCGATCGGGAAGAAGTCCGCGTCCGGCGACGGGCCTCGCGACCAGCCCGCGTATGGGCTCTTCAGCGCCGGCGCCGGGTCGCCGGCCCATCCCGCCGCGCACAGCCCGAGCAGAACCGCCCCCAGCATCACCAGCGTGGCTATCACTCGCATCCCTCCGTCCCTCCTGGCTGTACCGCCGTGATCTTGTAGAGATGGACGTCGTACGGAGCGAACGTGTCCCGAAACTCGCGCCCCTGCACCTCGAGCGTCCGCCCCTCACCAAGCACCTCGGCGGCGCCGTTCTCCACCCCTGGAATGCGGAACCTGCCCGCCGCCTCGGCATTGCGCATCCCGGCCGCGAAGACGTACAGCGCGCCGCCGTGCTGCTTCGCCATCAGGTCTATCGGGACCAGCGGATTCATGGTTGTGACCAGCGCAGCATCGTCAACGGTAGGGGCATTCAGGACAGGCGCCAGGTCCACGATCTGGCGGTTGATCGCTTTCACCATCGCGCTCATCTCGGCATCCGCCAGCAGGCCGGCATCGTTGAACTCTGGCTTGAACTCGTGACAGAAGTAGATGATCCCGGCTGAGCCGTGGATCAGCGACATCCACACCTCCGCCTTCACCTGGTGCGGCATCGCCTTCTCCTCCGGCTGGCTGATGTGCGTGCACTCGATGCAGTTCCACACCGGCTTCTTGTACCCGGCCCACCGCCGCAGGCGATCCACCCCCTTCGCCACATACCACAGGTAGTTCTCGCCGTCCGGCTTGTCGATTCCCACCACCGGGTACACGTCGTATGAGACCACGTCGCACGCCTTCGTGTACTCGGGGTACGCAGTCACCTCGCAGCCCCGCCCATACCACTCGTCGTTCGCGACCTGCTGGCCGACATTCAGCAGCACCGGCCGCGTCGGGTCTCTCTGCTGGATCGCGTGGTAATCGTCAATGATCTTCTGCGGCGGGATGGCAGGCCCATAGCTACCCTCGGGCGTCTCCTGTGCGTTGTCCGGCTCGTCGCCGTGCATCCAGGCCGCGATCGTGGGGTCATCCAGGTGCTTCAGCCCTTCTTCGCCCTGGTGCGCGACCGCCCGGATTCCTGCCGTGCGGAGCAGCCCCAGCACCTCGTCCGTCGGGCCGTCCTGGAGCGCGACGTAGGTGTTCACCCCGATCGCCGCATACGCTGCCGCGTTCTTCGCGTTCTGGTACCAGACCGCGATCGGGAAGAAGCTCGGGTCGGCGGAGGGCCCGTTCGGCCATCCGGAGTACGGGCTCTGGGCACGCGTGGCGCTCGACATGATCTCTTACTCCTTCATCTCATCCGTCAGGGTATCGCAAACGGGTTCATCTCTTCTCCCCGGTGCGCGCCAACCCTACGCCCTCCAGTGACGAGTTGGCTCTCGTGCGAACGCGCGCCGCGTCTTCCAGGCGCGGCCTCGCCCGGTTGATTGTAGGAGAGCGGCCGGGGCCGCCGAATGATGCAGTCTGCACGTGCGGAGATTCCTGCATTACGGTTGACCCGTAGTGCAGGAATCTCCGGCGAAAACAGCGCCTGAGAAGCCTCGGGGCCGCTGGATAAGCGACTGCAGTGCAAGAGAGCCATGGGCCGTGACTTCCCGCTCCCAGGAAACTGAGCGACCGCTTCTCCGTGTGCCGCGACCCCGGGCCGTGCTCCTGGGCGCGGCCATGGTCATTGCTCTCACCTTCCTGATCCCTTACTTCAACCTCTCGCTGAACAAGTTCGACTGGGCCTTTCGCCCGCTTGCCGTCGGCCCGGTCTTCCTCTTGTTCCTGCTCGCGCTCCCCGCGAACACCCTCCTGCGGCGCATCCGGCCGAGATGGGCCTTCACCGGCTCCGAGCTGCTCCTGGTCTACGCCATGATGGCCATCAGCGCCGCGCTCTCCGGCGAGGGCCTCTTCGGATACGCCACCGTTCACTCCGTTCATCCCCTCTACTTCGCCTCCCCCGAGAACCGGTGGCTCCGCGACATCATGCCGAACGTGCCTTTGTGGCTCCAGGTGGATCAGCCCGAGGCGGTCAGGTGGTTCTTCGAGGGCATGCCTGCCGGCGCCGCCATCCGGTGGAGTCACTGGGTCTCCCCCATGCTCGCCTGGGGGAGCTTCGGGCTCGCCCTCTATTGCGCGTTCTTTGCCCTCTCCTGCATGATGCGCAAGGACTGGATCGAGGGCCAGCGCCTCTCGTTTCCCATCGCCGCCCTGCCCATCGAGATGGCCGGCGACCCGGTCCCCTCCGCCGGCAGTTCGTTCTTCCGCAACCGCCTCCTCTGGATTGGCGTCGCCCTGCCGGTGGTGCAGTCCATGGTCCAGATGGCGCACGCGTTCGTCCCGTCGATCCCGTACTCCCCGCTCTACTTCCATCCCGGGCGCTGGTTCGCCGGCAATGGCATCTGGAACTCCATCAGCAATACCTACGCCTATGTGGGCTTCGAGACCATCGGCATCCTCGCGCTCATGCCGGCCGAGCTGTCCTTCAGCCTCTGGTTCTTCTACTTCATCAACCGCCTGCAGATCTTCACCTTCGCCGCGCTCGGCTTCGGCGAGGAGTCCGTCGGCGCGAGCGTGTTCAGCCCCTCCGCGTTCATCACCTATCAAGAGGCCGGCGCCGTGCTCATGCTGGCCCTCCTGCTGATCTGGCAGTCGCGCCGCCCCATCGCTATCGCCTTCCGCAACCTCGTCGGCCGGCCCGCGCCGTATGACCCCATGGATCCCCTCCGCCCGGGCGTATCCGCGTTGCTCCTGCTGCTCAGCATGACCTTTCTGTTCGTCTGGATCCGCCGCGCGGGCATGGACTATTGGGCCTTCGCCGCGCTCCTGGCCCTCTTGCTCGCCTACTCCCTCACCATGGCCCGCCTCGTCGCCGCAGGCGGCATCTTCGTCCCCGACGCCAGCATGGCCCCGCGCGAGCTTCTCGTCGGCCTCACCGGGGCGGCCGCCTTCAGCCCCGCCTCCCTCACGATGATGACGTACCTTCAGGCCATCTTCATGGCCCAGTGGAAGGTGAACTTCCTCCACTACAACATGAACGACCTGAAGGTGGTGCATTCCGCCCGCCTGCCGGGCAAAGTGGTCGCTGTCTCCCTCCTCCTCGCGGTCGTGCTCATGATCGCCATCGTGCCCTGGGTGAACATCCACGCCGCCTACACCCATGGCGCGCAGACGTTCGACACCTGGCAGTTCCGGGACTCCGGCAACTACCAGTACGCGGAATTGGCCGCCAGCCTGCGAACCCCGGAGGCCGCCACCCCCTACCTCACCACTGGGCTGCTCTGCGGCGCGGCCGTCGTCTGGGCGCTCAACTGGCTGCACACCAACTTCCTCTGGTGGGGCCTCAGCCCCATCGGCTTCATCATGGGCGGGACCTGGGCGATGAACACCCGTATCTGGACAAACGCCTTCATCGCCTGGCTGCTGGTCTCTCTCCTCCGCCGCTTCGGCGGTCTCAAGCTCTACGCGAAGTTCCGGCCCGTCTTCATCGGGATGATCTTGGGCCACGTCCTCGTCATGGCCCTCCGCAGCATGGTTGACCCGATGCTGGGCCTCTACATGCAACTTTCGCCGTGGGCCTGAGAGGTCGCGGCCCGGCTGGGGGTAATCTGTCATTACGGACTGGAGTCGAGTAAGCCGGTCATCACGGATGCGGGCCGAGTAGGCCAAAGGAGTGAAGTTGTGGATCGAGTCATCATGGTCAGCCTCGCCGGTCTCGTCCTGCTCGCGCATTCCCTCTCCTGTGGGCATGCCGCGGATGCAAGCCCCCAGCCTCCTACACTGACCCTCACGGACATCCTCACCTGTGACGGCATCACCTGGAAGTTCAGCGAGCCGGCCCGCGTCGGGCGGTTCGTCAATGGCGACTACTACGTGGTTGGCCCGGTGACGATCGTCTCGATCGACCCCAGGCCAGAGAACGATCGCAATGGCTCGGTGCTGAACCTGCCGCCCCTCAGTGACCGCAGCGGCTTCGACAGCAGGGTTGAGGGCAACCGCTACCACCCCGAGATGCGGTCCGATCCGCCCATCCGCATGCAGCCCGGCGACGCCCTCGTCTCCTCCATCAGCGTGGACGAGATGGGCGTGCTCCCCGCGCCCCTGCGGCCTAGCGACAAGGCCATCAGCCCGGTGCGAAGCGTCTCGGTGCTCACCTGCCTCGCCGAGCCGGTGCCCCCCGATGCATTCCGCCCATCCTACTCCGACCGCAAGCAGACGGTCTACCTCGCCCGCAATCTCCGGCGAGACCTCCTGCCGAGTCTGCCGCGGGTGAAGAGCACGCCGGACATGAAGGAGTGGGCCGACCGCTACCGGCGGCCCTGGATGGATGTCTGCTTCTTCGGCTTCGACGCTCCCATTGACTACATGCCCCACTACGGCCGCGAGCTTGGCCGCGCCGCCGGGATCGCCACCCTCATGCTGATGCTGGACTTCCCCAGAGAGGAGAAAGAGAAGCTGCTCATCTACTTCGTGCAGCGCGGCATTGACCTCTGGGGCATCGCGCAGGCCGGCTATCCCGGCTGGCCCGCCCACGGCGGTCACGGCAGCGGCCGCAAGTGGCCCATCGTCTTCTCCGGGATCATGCTGGGTGATAAAGAGATGCAGTCCCCGAACTCGAAGTACCCCGATCTCAAGTTCGGCGAAGACATGCAGACCACATATGGCAAGGGCTGGACCGGCGCGTTCGGCCTCTACGCCGGCCACGTCGGCGCCGACGGCGAGAAGGTCCAGAAAGGCTGGGGCGCGTACGAGCACCTGCCGCCGTCACAGTGGGTCAGTATGTTGGGCGAAAGCTATCGCCGCTGCTGCACCAGCATCTCCTGGGTCGGCGAGGCCCTCGCCGCGCGTATCATGCGCGCCGAGAAGATCTGGGACCATCCCGCATTCTTCGACTACGTGGACCGCTGGATGGCCGAAGACGACACCGAGGCGATCGAGGCCATCAAGGAGCAGACCGGTCAGGACTACTCGGCCGACTACGCCCGCCAGCGCCAGGCATGGGACCCGTTTGTCGAGGAGATGTGGGCCAAGTGCCGCCCCACCCTCGCCCCCATCAAGGACCCTCACGGCCCATTACCTGGCAACTGAACAGGATACGCGGGACCATGAGTGACTCTCCCTCCATCCGCGAGACCAGCGTCGTCGAGCAGTTCGGCGGCCGTCGCGTCAACCTCGAGGTGGCCGGCCGGCCCGGCTTCGTGCTCACCCCGCACGACCGCGCCAGCGATGCCCCTGCCAGTTGGATGTGGTACGCCCCGCACTTCGATGGCGTCATGCCCCGCGACCCCCTCCACAAGTGGATCTGCACCCGCCTCCTCGATGCCGGCATGGCCATCGCCGGCGTTGACGTCGGCGAATCCTACGGGAGCCCGGAGGGGCGCCGCATCTACACGGAGTTCCATCGCGCCCTAGTGGGCGCGTACCACCTCGCCGGGCGAGCGCGCCTGCTCGCCCAGAGCCGCGGCGGCCTCATGCACTACAACTGGGCGGTCGAGCATCCCTCGTGCGTCGAGCGCATCGCCGCCATCTACCCCGTCTGCAACCTAGTCGATTGGCCCGGCGCGGAGAAGGCCGCCCCGGCCTACGGCCTCACGCCAGAGCAGATGCAGGCCCAGCTCCCCCAGCACAACCCCATCGAGCGCCTCGCGCCGCTGGCGGCCGCCAACATCCCGATCCTCCACCTGCACGGAGATTGCGACTCGGTGATCCCGCTGGAGAAGCACTCGGGCGAGTTCGCCCGGCGCTACCAGGCGCTCGGCGGCCCGATCGAGCTGGTTGTCGTCCCCGGCGCCGAGCACGAGGAGATCGACGCCTTCTTCACGTCGCAGAAGCTCGTTGACTTTCTGACGCAATGACGCCGGTGAGTCGCGCGGGGCGTGACCGTCTAGCGTTGGTTGTTTCGCGGAAACCCGTATTCGTCATTCCGAGCCATGCGGCGGTTGCGAAGTGGCTAGGTCGCGTGCAGCAACCGCCATGGCGGCCGAAGGCCTAGAAACCCGGCCGGGAACCCCCTGATATGAGGGGGGCAATAGTTGGTGGTAGCGGCCGGCGCGGGTTCTCCCACCGATGGGCGATAGATCGCACCCTCCCCAGGCCGCGCCCAAAGAGGCCGCTGAGGACCACGGTCAGCGCGCTGGTGGCGGCCCACAGCGCGGAGAAGACAGCAGTGGGGTCTGTGCCGCCTCCGCGGCGCTTCCTGTCAGCCAGCTTGCCCGCGATCAGCGTCAGGTTCGCCACCGTCGCCGCCAGCTCTGGACGACTCGCATCTTGCGCCCCTTGAGATGGCCCAGGCCCTTGGCATACTCCAGGCTGCGCCGGAAAAGCTGCCGCGCCCCCTCATGGATCACCAGCTGTGCGCGGAAGCATTGCAGCGTGCTCTTGGCGAAGGGCCGAGTGTCGATCTCGATGCCCAACGCCACCTTCCAGCGCAGATCGAAGTCCGCCCGCGCCTTGGCTTCCCCATCCGACACCCGGTCGTGGGTCTGCAGCAACAGCGCAATCGCCAGCAGGGAGGGAGGCACGCTGGTGCGGCCATTGTCCTCACAATAGAGCGCGGCGAAGTCTTCACCCCGAAACAGCCTTCCCCCCTCCCGAGCGAGAAAGCCATAGAAGCTATCTTCCCCCACAAACGCCAGGTACTGGGTGTCCGCCGTGAACAGATCGCCCTGCGGGCTGCGCTTGCCCAACATCTCCCGCTCCCAGCAATGCAAGGTCTGCCTCTCCTCTTCGCCATCAATCAATGGCTACCTTGCTAATGCAGGGGGCTTTTCGGCCGGATTTCTAGGTGTGTCCAGCGAAGTGATCGAAACTCCGGCCAGGTGAGATGGGTCTGCCTCTCTCATCCAAGAAGATGACCGATGGCTCCTCAGTGATCTCCCCGATAGTGACCAGTAGCGCGCCGGTGCGCGCCGATACCGCGGCCGCGAGCTGCTCGACCGCGCCCGGCGGGCAGGTGAGCAGCAGCTCGTAGTCCTCGCCTCCTGCTGTTGCCATTTCCAGCGCGGTGTTGCCGATCCCACTCGCGAGCGCGCGGCAGGCCGGGTCAACAGGGATACGGTCACACCGGATGCGCGCTCCGACGGCGCTCTCCGCGCAGAGGCGGGGGAGGTCATCGGCAAGGCCGTCGCTGAGGTCCATCATGGCGGTGGCGAGTCGTGATCGCGCTATTGCGCGCGCCTCGGCGACGCGGGGGCGGGGGGCGTGGTGGGCCTGGAGGGCGCGGGCGATCTCGGGGGAGCCGTCGTCCTGTACGCCCTGCTGTAGAACGGCCAGTCCCGCGGCGGAGGCGCCGAGGGTCCCCGTAACGAGAACCACGTCGCCCGGGCGCGCGCCGCGGCGGCGCAGCATCAGCTCCTCCTCCACCCAGCCGGTGAGCGAGACATCAACGACGATCGGACCTGGCGAGCCCACGAGGTCGCCGCCGACGAGGGCCGCGCCGTACTCGGAGGCGGCGGCGATGAGGCCGCGCGCGATCCGCTCGGGAACGTCGGAGGGGAGATTGCTGGGCGCGGCGAGGGAGGCGACGGCGGCGGCCGGCTCTCCGCCCATGGCGGCAATGTCGCTGATGTTCTGGGCCATGGCCTTCCAGCCGATCTGCTCGGGGGTGGCCCAGTCGCGGCGGAAGTGGACCTGCTCGACCATCATGTCACAGGTCAGGAGCAGGACGCGGCCGTGCTGAGTCCTGACGGCGGCGGCGTCATCGCCGGGGCCGAGAACGACCGATGGGGTGAGGGCGGCAGTGGCGAGCTCGCGGAAGCGAGAAACCGTGCGGTTCTCGCCGACGCTGCGAAGTGTCTCGCCCGGGCCGAGCGTCATGGGCGACTCGCGTCGGGCCTGCCCAGGAGCACGAAGACGCAGTACGGGCCGCACATCGAGCAGGTTGCCCCCTCCTCGCCCCCGGGCTGATGGCGTGCGCGCGC
>Ga0315294_10002639_pt1 | contig 19574 bp, 16 predicted proteins | sample YL17G13_40_MG_FD_203626 | JGI IMG/M metagenome (GOLD analysis project Ga0315294, IMG submission 203626) | Sediment microbial communities from Yellowstone Lake, YNP, Wyoming, USA - YL17G13_40 | ecosystem: Environmental > Aquatic > Freshwater > Lake > Sediment | place: USA: Wyoming | collected...
GAGAGCATTGCCACGTAAGGCTCCACGCCAATCAGCATCCGGCACGTATCCGCCGCCGCAATGGCGATATCCGCCAGTTGCTCCTCATTGGGGTCAATCACGGTGGCGCAATCGGCATAAATGAAGACGCCATCGGCGCCGTATGGACAATCCGGGACAATCATCAAAAAGCTGGAGGAGACGGTCTTGATGCCCTTTTTGGGTCCGATAATCTTGATAGCGGCGCGCATGACATTCGCCGAGGTGTTATAAGCCCCGCAGGTCATGCCGTCCACAAGCCCCTTTTTCACCATCATAGCGCCAAAATATAAGGGGTCTTTCATCTGGGCAATTGCCTGCTCCTTTGTGAGATTCTCCTTGGCGCGGATTTCGCGGTAAGTCTCGGCAAAGGGCTCAAGGAGGTTGCTCTTTTCATGGTCAATAATTGCGATGCCATCGAGGGAGATGTTCAGACCCTTGATGGAGTCCTTGATTTTGGCGGGGTCGCCCAGCATGGTGACATCGGCGATGCCTTCTCGCTGGATGATAACGCCCGCCTTGACCGTGCGCACCTCATAGATAGATTCCGGAAGGACGACCTTTTTCCTGTCCGCCTTCGCCCGCTCAATAATCCTGTCCATAATTCCCATGACCGTATCTCTCCTTATTATGTGTGATTTTTTAATGTGCGTATAGCAACCGCCTTAATCAACACACCTGTGGTTCTGGAGAATATAGAAGCGGGTTCAGAAAGGTCAAGAAATTATCGCTTGTTGGTAAAAATTGTCCCACTTGCTTAAATCCCCATTGACACGAGTGGTTGAAAGGGAGATATAGGCGCAAATTTGTATGATTTGTAGCGGGGTTTGATGCGGTAAATTTTACTTTTTGGGGTTCAGCAACAGGTGTTAATTATAAAGCGCTATGTCCTCCGCGAGCTGATGGGTCCCACGCTTCTTGGACTCCTCTTTTTTACCTTCATACTTTTTATCACCCAGATTTTCCGCCTTGCGGATATCCTCATGAGCGAGGGTATTGACACCACTTTAGTGGGGAAATTCGCCCTGTGTCTCCTCCCCGCCCTCCTCTCTTTCACCATCCCCTGCGCCGTCCTTGTGGGCGTCCTCATCTCCTTTGGACGGCTTGCCTCCGATAATGAAATCCTTGCCATACGCACCGGCGGTATCCATCTCATGACCATATTCCGTCCGGTGATTTTCGCCGGATTTCTCATCAGTATGTTCATGCTAATCATAAATTATTCCATTCTTCCCAAGATGAACCTGAAAAGCATGGATTATCTTTACCAGATTGAGTTTCAGCTTTTCAACACATTGCGTCCGGGCAGGTTTTATGACGAGATGGGAACGGAGGATAATGACATCACCTTTTACTATGGCGCCCGAGACCCCAAAACCGGCGACCTTTTAAACATCCACATGAAGATTGTCGCAAATCCCCAGCAATGGACGGGGGCGCAAGCGGAAGAAGGTCAAAAACGCAGGGTGGAGACCCTCCTCCTTGCTGAACGGGGTCGTATCCTTGTTGAAAAGGAGACCCGCGCAATCCAGTTCCACTTTTTCAACGGCTCACTCCACCCCTTAGACAGAGAGAAGCCCGCCCAGAATAATGTCGTATTCTTCAAGGAGCTGGTGCGTGTCATGAGTCCATCCATGCACCGGATGAAGGAGGGTGTGTATCAGAAGAAGAATAAGGAGATGACAATTCCTGAGCTGATGGCGAATATTGAGAGGAAAAGGGATGTTTCCAGCAAGGTGGTCAATGAGAGCCGTGTGGCGTTATTGCAGAGGTTTTCCAACCCCCTTGCCTGCCTTGCCTTAATCCTGATAGGCATGCCGCTGGCGGTCTATATCCGTCCCTCTGGCAAATCAGCGGGCTTTGGCATCTCTTTTGGCTTGCTTTTTGTTTATTATCTCCTTATGAAGTGGGGTGCTTCTTTGGGAGAGGTGAATTATCCACTGACGTCCTTTGCCATCTTTTCTCCCAATATTTTGCTTGGGAGTATTGGTTGCGTCCTGATTTATCTCCAGACGTTGAAATGAGGAACGCAAATGACCTTTGCCTCTAAAATAACCGGATATCCGGTTGTCATCGGTTGCCTCCTTTTTATTTTTTCATGTTTGACTGTGCAGGGGTCCGGCGCTGATAAAGTATCCAGACGAGACGCCATCCTTGCCACTCAGAACCGAGATATGTTAATATCTCAACCTCCAGCCGCCTCTCCAACTCCCCTGCCCGCCAATGAAAAGACTATCGTTCCTGCCGGCGCAACCCCCGGGCAACCACCTCTTCGCATCACCTCGGATAAATATCTTGATTATGACGAGGAGAGCAACTTCATCTATGGGCGCACGCGCACCAGGGTTTGGTACAGGGATGTTTATCTTGAGGCAGACCGGCTCATCTATGACGTGCGCCTGAATGAGGTTCAGGCATACGGGGATGTCATCCTGAGGCAGAAGGGCGATGAATACCGGGCGGACTCCCTCTGGTTCAGTCTTGATAAGGGGCGGGGATACGCCTATGGCGCCAGCGGACACCACAAGGATATTTATATCCACAGCGACCCGAAGGAAAAGGATGTGCCAACATTTGAGTTACTTGACCAGACTGAGGCGCATCAACCTCGCGAGGCGCTATTCAGAAAATCCTCTTTCACCACGTGCGACTTCCCCCTCCCGCATTACCGCATCCAGGGCAAGGAGATACTCCTTTATACGAATGACCGCATTTTCATACGTGATGCCACATTTTATCTCTGGGAAATCCCGGTCTTTTATCTGCCCGCTTATACCGGTTCACTTGTGGAGGCATCCCCCTGGTCATTCCAGCTGGGTTACAACTCAAGGTTGGGGGCATACTTGCGTTTAGGGTATGAGTTTCATCATGGGGAATACGAGCCCGCCATCGGCAAGGAGGATATGAGCTCGGAGGATATGAGAAAGGATAAGGTCTGGGTTCCCCGCAGCAAGGGCAGTCTTTACGCCCATGTGGATTTCTTCACCAAACGCGGCATCGGATACGGTGCAAAGTATGATTATTCATTCTCTTCAGGTGCGCCTTTCCAGTCCTGGTTGCGCAATTACGACCAGCACAAGGGCAGTGTGGAACTTTACCGCATCAATGACAGAAAATTCAAGGTGACTGATTATTCATCCCCATACCGCATTGAGGAGGATGACACATATACAAGATGGATTGGGCGCGTCCGCCACAGGAGCCAGCTTACGGATGAAATCTATCTCCAGCTGGATATTGATGAGATGAGCGACCCGGACATCTATTATGACATCCTTGACCGCTTCAATACTATCGAGAGGAAGCGTGTGCCGGAGCGCAATATCCGCGGCGCCCTGACCTATCGCTCGGATGACTATATCGGACGACTGTTATTTCAACTGCGCAACCGCATCGGACGCGACCGCGTGACAAATTTCGCCGACCCATTTGACAATGACAGGGATTTCGATATTGACCCATACGGCAGAGAAAGGATTAAATATTATGAGGGATTTCCACGCAACAGATATGGCAAGGTCTCCGAGAAGCTCCCGCAGTTCACCTTCTCCACCAATTACCTGAAACTTGGCTCCCTCCCTCTTTATACCTATACTGATATTAATATCTTCAACAATCTGGATAAAGGACTGAACACGGTAAGCGAGAAGGATGACGCATGGGTGCGCGGGGTCGATGTCTATCAGGCGCTTCTCTATCGCTGGAAATTGGGTTCACGCTATACCCTGACGGCACGACTCGGAGTTGGCGCCGCCTTTACGGACAGGGAGAATTCTGATTTCAATTATGGATTCCCAAGTGGAACCTCTTTTCCCTATGACATGCCTGAACACATGGGTGGACTGACCTTCCTTGACGATGACACATTTCTCGTCGGGCGGCGGCATTATGATAACTTTGGCAATCTAATAACCACACCGGAGGAGCTCGCAGAATGGCGCCACCGGAGTCTTGATGAGGTCAGGAATTATTACCTTTATGCGGACGCCATGATATATTTCCATGCCCGCCTGACGGACTATCTGCATGCCTGGATTCGCTATGACTACCGCGTCGGGACAAAGGACTCGCTTGGAGATTTTTATGAATCCCTCGGCGATGTCCTGACTCGTCATGACCTTTACAATTTCCGCCTCCCCGAGCACTGGATTCGCGCCGGACTTAACTACTTCCTGAGATATCCCAACATGAGCGCATACCTCAGTGGGGGATATAACCTCCAGAGCGGAAAGGATATCTATCCCAACGAGGAGCTCTATTATGTTGCCCTTGGCATGAATTATACGAACAATGCCAGGACGTTCACATTTGACACCTCCATGCGTTACACCGGTCGGCAGGAGTATGACCGCACCGACCCGTGGTCGGGCAACCAGGACTTTGTCTGGGGTGTGCTGAACGCCCAGTATATCCCTCTTAGCAAGTTGTGGTGGACTCGCCTTACCGCCTCGGGTCACAAGGCGTTGAATGCCAAAAGTCATTCCGCCTTAGGCGGATATGAATATAATTTTGAGGAATATGACACCGACTTCAGCGTGAGGGGGACGCTTGGCGGGAAGATTGGACCGAAATATGTGGTGGAGACGCAAGTTGAATACCGAAACTACATGCAAGGGAGCGGCATATCAGAGGTCAGGCTCATCATCAAACGAGACCTGCATGACTTCATTGCCTCGCTTCAGGTGGGGCTTGAGCGTGACGTTGAAAAGGTGTATTATAACGAGAAGAACAAGGCGAAACTGGATGTAAAGTTTAATATTGAGCTGAAAATGCCTTACAGGCGGGCTATTCCGAGATTTGGTGCGACAAGCATCAACACCCTTGCAGATGTGTTGAAAGAGGCGGAGCTGGCAGGAGAGGTGGCACAGCCCGTCCGCGTTGGAGATTAGTCTAACCTTAATATGCTCGCCAATTAAGTTCTCTGTCGGACGAGGAAATCATGAGTGCGAAACCTTGTGTCTGCGTCATTGGCGGGGCGGGATATATCGGGAGCGTTGTTGTTGAGGCGCTTCTGAAGGCTGACCGGAGGGTGTGCGTGTTCGATAATCTATCCCTGGGTCACAAATCAGCCGTGCCTGAGGATGCGATTTTTATCCAGGGTGACCATGGTGATGAGACCCTCCTGAAAGAGACTTTGCAGAAATATAACTGCTCCGCGGTCATGCACTTTTCCGCCCTGAGCCTTGTCGGGGAGTCCGTGGAGAAGCCGCTTCTTTATTACGAGAATAATGTGGCGAAGGGAGTGGCGCTCCTGAGGGCAGTCCTTGTGGCGGGGGTGAGATATTTTATATTCTCATCCACAGCGGCGGTGTATGGCGAGCCAATTCAGGTGCGCCTTTCCAGCCCTGGTTGCGCAATATCCGTCCCCATCCTTGAGGATGCCTCCACTTTTCCCACCAATCCTTACGGTAATACAAAACTCGCCTTTGAGTGGCTTTTATGGGATACGGCAAAAGTCAGCAATCTCCGGTCAATTTCTATACGCTATTTTAATGCGGCGGGCGCTACGGAGCGCTGCGGCGAAGACCACAATCCCGAAACTCACCTTATCCCACTTGTTCTGCAGGCGGCGGCAGGGAGACGCGATGCCATTTGTGTCTATGGCAGTGATTATCCCACGCCGGATGGCACCTGCATCCGGGATTACATCCACGTGCAGGACCTGGCAGAGGCGCATCTCCTTGCCCTGAAATACCTTGAGAGTGGCGGGGCGACGGACGTATTTAATCTTGGGAACGGAAGGGGATTTTCCGTCCTTGAGGTGATAGATATGGCGCGGCGTGTGACGGGAAAAGAAATCCCCGTAGAAATATCAGCGCGGCGGGCGGGAGACCCCGCTGTTCTGGTGGCATCCTCGGAGAAAATCAAAAAAATTCTTGGCTGGCAACCCCGCCATCCCCGCCTTGAAGACATCATCGCGAGCGCCTGGCAATGGCACACCGCCCATCCTCGGGGTTATTGATCGCCCCAAAATAATTTTATTAAGATATATTGACGCGGATCGCGCGGATAGACACGGATTATAAATCCGCGTGAATCAGCGAAATCCGCGTCTCATTTATATCTTATTTTCATGAAAGACTGCACTGAAAGGACTCAAATCCCCGCCACCCCAATAAAATAAAGCCCTGCTTTCCATCAAAACAGACCCTTTTTGCCCGCAAACCGGATACTTCTTCTCATTTCCGCAATTTGCCCCTGTTGAACATCCACCTTGAAGCGCATCAGTAGGCCGACATACTCGGCGGCCTACTGATGTCGCTTCCAAGGATTTGTTGGCCGAGGTCTTCACAATGATCACTTCTTCATGCGATAAGCGAGTAACTTCGCAACTGATTTCGGCATTTGTGTGTAGCCAAAAGACTTCTGTTCTTGATGCTTATTGCGGAAAAATCGGTTGCGACGTTCTTCACGCGCATATTCACGAACATTGTGGTAATAGTGAAGCAACATCACATTGGGCCATAGAACAAGGCTTCCTCCCTTTGATGCGATCATGCGAACATGACCATCCTGCGACACAACGATTCCGACCGCTTTTTTGTCAGCGCGGCAGTATCGGAGCATCGACCCATGGCGAGTCCCAAGATTAGAAACATCTATTTTTTTCGCTCCAGTTCCTCTTTGCATGAATTCAGCACCATCATAGACTGTAACGGCATTCCGTCCTGCCCGAATCTTGACGCCGAAGGCATCAACTGAAAGTGTTGGATTAAGTAAGACCACTCCGTCGGCAGAGGCTATGGAGGTTACAATTTTCACTGCACCAGTCAGTTCATCAGTGCGATCTGCCTCATCGGCCTCTGATAGTGCGACTTCAATAACGAGTTTGGATGGTACAGTCTTCTCGGAAAGTACTTCTCTTAACTTTTCCTGCATTTTACGAAGATATCTCTTATCCAAAACCTTCAAGATCATTGACTCATAAAGGCGTCTGTAAGGAAATGGATGAACGATATCGAGAAGAGGCATAATCGGAGAAGGCGTGATCAGCAGCGACCCTCCTGTACCATTGCGTCGCAGACCGATGCATATTCTGGCAATCGCATTTGACCATTCAGAGAACAGAGACGCCAATATATCTGACAACTTCTGGTTATCTCCCAGGAGCAGGGCAATCTGGGACGCGACAGTAGAAAATAACGGAAGAATGCGGTCTCCGAGAACTTGAGTTGTCAGCACGTCATTCTCTCGAGTAACAATTTGATTTTGCCTCAATGCACAAAGAAACAGATCGCCATGGGTAACAGAAATCGCTCCAACGCCCTCCATGGTAACGGTGAGAATGCCCGGATTAGAAAAGCCTTGGATTCCCTCTCGGTGTATTCGAATGTTCTCATGAACGCGTTGATCCACAACCCCCCAGACAAAAAGATTTGTTGTCTTTGTGCCATATACTGCAATTGCACCTGACCAGTTGTCGATAGCTCGCGATAGTTTTACGAACATCTCAACTGTCAATCGCTCTTGTCGAGGGAAAGCAGTGAAAGAAGGATAATCAGCTCGGCGCCTAAGGGGAGGATTAAAGTCGGGTGATGTTGGATCAGCATACGTGAGACTTCCGCGTATGAATCGGCCTTCTTCGGTTCGCAAACTGGCAAAGTAGGCGATATCGAGCAGTGCGCGGATCACTGATCCTCGCGGCGAGTTGAATCCAAGTGTGTGTATCTGTGAGATTATATGGTTTGTTAATTGAGTTAAGTGGTCAGGCATGACTACCTCTTAGTTGGGAGACGGCAATTTCACGCTGATAAATTATTATTGATATGTGTGTTGTCCACTCGCAATATTCTGATGCTCTTATGTTCTACCCAACTTCTGTATATATAGTTTCGTATAAATCTTCATAGAAAGATTGTTTCTGTCTGTATAAAACGCAAAGACTATTGGCTCGATTCGGACACCTTTTCCTTCACGATTCAGGTCATGGATATGAATCACGTTCGCTCTGATTTTTTAACCCGGCGAAACGTTTCATTCATTTATCAAAAATTACCTCTAATTTACCGTGTGGTATGTTTGAATGTCAAATAAATATAATATCCGGTTAACATTTTCCCACGGAACACGCGGAGCACACGAAAGATTTCGCACGAGAACTATGTAACCACAGATAAACACTGATGCACACAGATGGAAGAGAGTCTGAATATTTATTTTATTTATCGGCGTGTATCGGCGTGAATCGGCGGTTTCTTTCCCGTATGTTACAATTAGGAATTGCTGCTCATCGTATTCGTTCCAACGTCTTGTTATCAGCCGGTTTTCCGTTTGCCCATAGTTCGTATTCGCTCAGGTCCACGTCATCATTCCAGGAAATCCCATAGCCGCCTGTGTCCACGCGGACGGCTCGGAAAAAGGCGGGAACCCTCAGCAATCGGAACTCAGGCCGGGAGAAAAGAGGCTCACAGTCATATATCTTCTCCTCGCCGTTCTCAAAACGGACAAGAAGATCCGAGTCTCCGATTGGCTTCGTGCTTATAATGCGTGGTATTCCTTCCATAATTGGCTTACTCCAAACCTGGCAATTACTGGCATGGACGCAACTCCTGTTTTTGCTGCTAATGATATAGAACTTGTAATAAACGTTGTTCTTATTGAGTATTATCAGCGCATCATTTTAAAAATGGATAATAAAAAACCATAACAGGAGATGTCAAGTTCATCTATCAAATAAATATCATATCCGGTTAATATTTCCCCGCGAAACACACGGAGCACACGAAAGGTTTCGAACGAAGATTATGCAACCACAGATAAACACTGATACACACAGATGGAAGAGAGTCCGAATATTTATTTTATTGAACGGCGTCTATCGGCGTTCATCGGCGGTTATATGTCCTCATGATTTTCTTTGACATACCCCGACGTCCGAAGGTAAATCTTTTTTCAAAACTCATAAAAGGAGAGCGATATGACCGAACCATTGCAGCCGATTAAGCCGGGAAGGCTGATGTCTCTGGATGTCTTCCGGGGTCTGACCATCGCCGCCATGCTCCTTGTGAACAATGCGGGCGACTGGTCTCATGTCTGGGGTCCGCTGGGTCATGCCGAGTGGCACGGATGCACCAGCACCGACCTCATCTTTCCCTTTTTCCTCTTCATCATGGGGGTGGCGATGCAGTTCAGTTTTGCCGGCAGGCTGGAAAAACCGGGCGGCAAGATAGACCTGATTGGACAGATATGCCGTCGAACTATCATCATATTCCTATTAGGCATTATTCTTGCCATATTTATCTGGCACTCCTACCTCGGACATTTTCGTATGTATGGCGTTCTGGAGAGGATTGCCATCTGCTACTTTTTCGCCTCCTTCATCATGCTTTATACGAGTGTTCGGGGACAGGTCTTCTTTTTCTTACTACTCATGGCGGTTTATTACATCATCCTGAAATTTATCCCCATGCCGGGGCAGATGGCGGGCGGTCTTGAGAGATACAAGAATATTGTGGATTATATAGACACGGGGATATTCGGGAACCTGAACTATCAGTGGGATGCCGGGCTCAAGATGGGGCATGACCCGGAGGGGCTTCTTTCCACAATTCCCTCCATCTGCACGACCCTTGCGGGAGGGTTGTGCGGATTTTGGCTCCGCCGGAAGGATAAGGGGGATTTTGAGAAGGTGGCGGGGATGTCCGCCATCGGAGTGCTTCTCATTATTTTGGGGAAGCTCCTGAAGCATGACATCCCGATGAACAAGAATCTCTGGACGCCTTCTTATGTGATTTATACCGCAGGCGCCGCACTCCTTTGCCTTTCCGTCTGTTACTGGCTGATTGACATCAAGGGATGGAGGGCGTGGGCGAAGCCATTTTTGTATTACGGCACAAATGCCATTGCGGCATATTTCGGCGCCAGCATGATGGGGCTGATTATTGTCATGGTGCGGGTGACGGGGGATGGGGGAAAGGTCATGCGGTTAAAGACATACCTTTTTGCGCACTATTACAAGAGCTGGATGCCGGATATATTTGGCGATTATGCCACATCGGCGGCATGGGGGGCGAGCTTTGTCATCCTGTGGTGCATTATCACCTGGATTCTCTACCGGAAAAAGATTTTCATCAAAATCTGACCAAAGATATTCGTCCTACCTCAGTCGGACAAAGGCGAATTGACAGGATTAACAAGATTAACAGGATTTTTCTTATCATGTAAATCTTGTAAATCATGTCTAAAAATCCTTCTAAGTCAGATTCCGTCCACGAATCTTCACGAATTTTCACGAATTATCCGTCTCAGGCGGACAGATTCGTCCGCCTTAGGTGGATTTGTGGATAAAAAAAGTAAGAAAGGTCAATATCTCATAAGGGAGTAAAGAGATGTCTGTGGAGATAGATATCCTGTATGAGGGTGAGCTTCATTGCCGTGCAACGCATGTGCCATCCGGTAAAATGCTTGCCACAGATGCCCCTGTTGACAATGGAGGCAAAGGTGAGACCTTTTCGCCGACCGACCTTGTCGCCACGGCACTCGGGTGTTGCATTTTGACTATTATGTCATTGGTTGCACAAAGGAGCGGGGTTGACCTCACCGGCACGCGCGTGCATGTGGTCAAGGAGATGGTCAACGAGCCGGTCCGTCGCATCGGGTTATTAAAAGTCACGGTAACAATGCCGAATGGGCTGCGCCTCTCCGAGACGGCTCGCGCCAAACTGGAGCGTGCCGCCGACCTCTGCCCTGTCAAACAAAGCCTCCATCCAGATATCAAGGTGCTCCTTGAGTTCAATTACGGGGATTGAATAACCACAAAGATTTCATCCACGAATCTTCACGAATCCGCCTCAGGCGGATGTGTAACTCTGCGAAATCTGCGGATAAATAAATATTTCACACGGAGACACAGAGTCACAGAGTTTCAGTCTCCGTGTCTCTGCGCCTCTGTGTGAGATTAGTTTTTGAATATTGCTATATAAAAAACCCTTGACGTTCAAGCCGCTTTGTCCCATAAAATATAATTGGTAAAAAGAAAGAAAGGGTGGTTTATTTTGCCCTGAAAAAACGGGGCGGTGATTTTGTATGTCAAGGTCTTATGGAAATAGACGTGGCGGGTTCACCGCGCTGGAGATTGTCATCGTCCTGGTGATACTTTCCATCTTCTCAACATTTGCCATTCTTTCCTATCAATCTTACAAAAAGCAGGCGCGGCTCAGGAGCGCCGCCCAGTCGCTCCAATCCACCTTGAGCACGGCGCGGATGCTGTCAATCAATCAAAATACGAACTTCCAGGTGCGCATCGATATTAACAATGGCAATTTCTGGATAGACAGACTTGACGGGTCGGGGAGAATCGTCAAACCGAAGGTGACGGGTGTGAACTGGCTACCGGATGATGTCCTCTTCACCGAGGTGCAGAAGAATGGCGCATCTGTTTATTCTGGCATTATCCCGATTTTGTTCCGCGCCAATAGCACATCAGAATACACGTCTATTTACATAGTCGGGGCGAACACGGACACATCCGTCGGGGAGAATTATTTCACCATACGTATTTATCCCTCCACCGGTCTCACCCATACTTACAAGAACCAGCGAAGATAACACTGACAGTGATATGAGAAAAATAAGCCCCACTTTTTTTGTCCGCCTGAGGCGGATTAAAATGTTTGCATGGAGAAGAGGATATTCTCTTATTGAAGTCCTTGTGAGTGTGGCGATTCTTCTGGCTGGCATCATCTCCATTGTCAATTTTTTCCCCCTAGGATTGAAGGCGCAATATCGGGCGGGGGACATCTCGCGTGCGGCGCTTCTGGCGCAGATGAAGGCGGAAGAGATGAGGAGGGATTGTGACCGGGCGGGGCGCATGATTGCCACCATTCGTGACCTGCACTCACCAACGGAGCCCATCACATTTCCCAATGAGCCCCGCTTCGCCTATTGTTTCTGCGGTATTTCACTGCTGAACCCTCATAATGACCCGAGCGACCCGAGGAGCGCCTTCGGCGTGGCACGGGTCATTATCATGTATAGTAAGGAATACAGGGGAAGGAATGAGGTCTTGTACGAACTGCGGTTTGACCAGTGAGCGGACGTGATATGAGACGATATTTTTCCACACGATTACGGCCGTCGCTAGCGCTTTGGCGTAGTCGGCTCGGGGTATCCATGATAGAGATGCTGGTGGCGCTCGCCGTTGCGGGCGTCTTCCTTGCCGGCGTGCTGGAGGCATTTGTCTCAATTATCCGAGCCTCGGACATGGCAGAGACCCAGCTGGAGGCGGTTGCCAATGCCCGCACCGCCTTAGAGCGGATGTCCGTGGACATCAAAGCCGCCCGCATTGACCCGCGGCGCCCCATCCAGACCTTTCACGGGATTCATACAGACCTCACCTATGGCGATGGGATTGATAATGATGAGGATGGGCGTGTGGATGAGGAGGTCCATAACGGTGATGATGATGACGGCGACTACCAGGTGATGAACGACGACCTGCATGAGAGTCTGGGCGGCGGGTTTATTGAGCGTCCTGTCCTTGTGAACATGGCAGACCTCGGAGACCGCCATGTGGATGAGGATTGTCGTTTCTCGGCGGACACCCTTGAATTCATCACCTTTCCAGACCCGAATAATCCCGGCTACCGTGAGCAGACCATCAGTTATGAGGTAACGACCTTTGACGGTCAGCCCAATGTCCTTGTCCGCCATGTCAACTATAACCCTCATGACCCCCAGAATATCCGCACAGAGTTTGACCCTATTGCCTTCAATGTCCTTTCCCTAAGCCTTCTTTACTGGGACCCCAACCGGATTCCGATGAACTGGGTCACATCATGGGATTCCCTTTATGCCCCCTTTTTCCCTGACCCCCAGATTGAACTCCCTGTGGCGGTTCATATAAGCGTTACCGTTTATGCGGGCAGTGCGCCATTTAATGAATACAAACCCGGTCAGAGGGTGGAGACGGTCACCCTTGAGACCACAGTAAATATTGAGCAAGTGTTGAAAGATGAACGCTACCGGAACTTATTATAAGAGATGCCGTGGTGCTGGGCGCGAGGCGGGTGCCACCCTTCTCATCGTCCTTGTGATTCTTTCAATCCTCGCCCTGATTGCCACAACCCTCTCATTCACCTCCCGCCTTGAGGTGATATCATCGGCGAATTTTGCCGAGGGGCTGCAGGCGCGCATGGCTGCCGCAACGGGCGTTCAGGCATCGACATCGCTCCTCCCCCAGGGCATCCCATATGCCGCCTATTCCCAGCGCTGGGCTGTTCAGACATCAGCCAACTTCGCTGACGTGGCTACGAGGGCTGAAGGCGTCCTGCGGGAGGGCTCGCAGGGTTCCCACCTCGCCGATATTGTGATTGAGGATGAATCAGCGAAGGTGAACATTAACGCCTCAAGTGAGGAATTTCTCAAAAACGCCTTTGCCTCCATCCTGAAGAGTCATCAACTTTCCCCCGCCCCAGCCGCATCGCTGGCAAAAGAGATTGTTGCCTACCGGCTTGGACCTGATGGCAAACCCGGCGTTGCAGGCAAGGATGATAATGGTGACAGCCCATTTTCCGATGTGACTAAGGACGGTCTTGATAATGACCATGATGGGCGGGTGGATAATCCTGAGGAGGTGCTCATCAAGACTGCCCGCCAGGAACAAGAAAATAATCAATCCGGGAATATGCCGGTCAGCGGGGGTGGGCAAGTGAACGTCAGCGCTCAGGAAGAGGTGGATGAGCCGGATGAGTTCATACCTGACCCCTCCCGAGCGCCCAACGGTGATGATAGACCATTTCTATCTCTCGCCGAGTTGCACACACTCCCATCGATGACAAATGAACTGTATGAGACGCTGGCTCCCTGTCTGACAGTTTATTCCACAAGTGAACCGGTCTATTCCCTGAACGGGCGTGCGGTGGAAAAGGTGGATGCCAATACTGCCACGGCGCAGGAAATTTACGAAGCCCTTCTCAGGCGATTCCCCGACCGGGAGCAAAATCTGCTTAAACAGTTCGCCGTGAATATCGTGGATGCGAGGGATGCGGATTCCATACCCACCCAGTTGCCGGGAGATTCCTCCGACTATCCAATACTCGGCATAGAAAAGACCCCATATATCAACGAAGTCTGGCCTGATTCTGTGACGGATGAGAAGGATGGGGATGACGGTCAGTATGTGGAACTCTTCAATCCTTATGATGAGGACATCTATGTGGATGGGTGGGAGGTTGAGGTGGGAGGCTCCACCGTTCTTCTTAATGGACAGATAGCCGCTAAGGGATATATCGTTGTCACGGATAATTATAACGACCAAAATAACCCCAATCCAAAGGATATCAAGGGATACGGCAGCCTATATAACATTTTTGGCGTGGTGCAGGGAGGGTCGGCGCGCAGGATTATTGAAAAACGCGATTTTAATATCCCGAATGATTCCGGCATTGTGCATTTGAGGGACAGGGAGGGGCACCTGATTGATTATTTTTCATACAGTGACGGAACCTTCAGGGGTGTGAAGAAGAGTTTTCAGAGGGATGACCCGCGGGTGCGTCTCGCCACATGGGCATTCTGCACCCCGCTGAATACCAATCCGCCTACGTTAGAACTTCGGCGGATCTCCGACAGTAATTACCAGAACTCCCCACAGAGAGCGGGGGAGCTGGCGCCCTTTAAGGTTCGGGACAGGCTTTTTGAGAGCCCTGTTGACCTGATGGAAGTCTTTGCGGGGTACTCAAGTCTTATGAAGGCGGATACACGGGCGCTAGCCATAGGGGCGGGCAGAACCTGGGCATTACCCGTGATTGATGCCGCCGGCGCCAATGAGCTGGACCTCCGCCTTGTGGATATTTTCACCGTCAGGAGTCGCGTCCGACTTGGGGCTGAAAAGATTATCAAGACTCTGGGACGCGTGGATGAGGATGACCTTCGCAGGCTCATGGCAAAGGAGCAGGCGCCGGAATATGAGTATGGGCGATTGAACCTGAATACAGCGTCGCGGGAGGTTCTGTGGGCTGTGCCGGGACTTGAGCCTCGTTTTATTGACCATGTGGAGCAGTATCGTCAGAAGGTTGAGCAGGCGGTGGGGCGGGGTGAGAAGGATGCGCCAGCCGCCCCGTTTGAGAATGTGACGGATGTGGCGCGTCTTGCCATGACCTTCTCACGGAGTGAGGGCGGGTTCAAGGAATCAAGCCGGCAAGAGATACTGGAGCACCTGCGGGCATTTTTGCCATATGTGACAGTGAGCTCCACGTCCTTCATGATTTATTCCGAAAACCATTTCAGGACGCCGCGCCGGACAGGGGAGACGCCGGAGGATATTCGCAATCCTGCGCGCTCCACCGTGAGGGCGCTGATACAGGTCATGCCCGGCGGCGCGCCCCATATTATCGACTGGTGCTACCTTTCACAATAACCTTCCCGAAATGAAGTTTATTCACCACGAGTCCGCATGAGGGGAATTTTATCCACGAATTTTCACGAATTATCACGAATTATACATCTGAGACAATCGGTTGTTATCTTAGGCTTGACTGGTAAGAATAGCGAGAGTTATTGTCAGAAGCAAATAATAAAAGATGAGGATTTGACTCGAATCAAGATACAAATCACAAAGGAGCAGAAATCTTAATCATACTCGCAGAGGCGTCCGCGCCCATGACCCCCTGAGAAAGATTCCGAAAAACGATATGAAAATGGAGCAAATTTTTGAGATTGACCCCAAACGTCCCTTGCAAGTAGTTGTTACGGAGGACAGGGCGAGTATTGAAGAAGCAACGGGGACTTCTTATACAGAAGAAAGAAGTCTGTGTTTCCCGATTTATACAGACTGTATAATCATTGTTAGGGAGTGACATGGGTATAATAACTGACATTGTCATGGAGTTACCTTTTATAGCTATTCACCGTGATAAACTTCAGGAAATCGACAAAAGAGTATAATGATCATGAAGTCGCAGATAGTAGGGCCTACTATTGACTCTTGATAAACAAGGGAAGACAAGAGCCAAATCCGGGCACTCTGTCAATTGTCAAGATTTAATCACACATACCTTTTGGATCAAAAGTAATGGCGAATCCGGAACACATAGCAATCTTAAAGCAGGGCGTTGAGGCGTGGAATGCGTGGAGGGAGGAGAATCCGGATATTACTCCAGACCTGGAACGGATTACACTCTATGGTTGGAATCTAAGAGGAGCAAATCTATCTCGAACAGAGTTGACCTACGCAATGCTTCATCGATGTTTTTTGGAAAGGGCAAATCTCGAGGAAGCTGAGATTCATAATGCTGATCTTTCCGCGACAGACTTCACTGAGGCAACGCTTGTAAAGGCGAACCTTTGTGAATCAATACTCGGTGCACAAGATGTTGAACATGCCAGAGGAGGGGGTCACGGTTATGGAAGGGCAAGTTTCTATAAGGCAAATCTCACCGGCGCACATCTTTGTGGTGCGAATATTTACCACGGTTGCCTGGTTAAGGCGAACCTGCGGGGGGCAGATTTGCGAAGGGCAAATTTAGCGTTTGCGGAGCTTGAGGGATGCGATCTTTCTTCAGCCATATTGGATAGAACAATTTTCGTAGGTTGTCGCTTGAAAGGTGTTAAAGGATTGGATACATGTGAACACTGGGGACCAAGTACAATCGATCACTTAACAATGCAACAGTCCGGGGATTTACCACTGTCATTTCTGCGCGGCTGTGGTCTGCCTGAGTCCCTAATCGAATATCTGCCGTCTATATTGAACAAGCCAATCCAATTCTACACCTGCTTCATCAGCTACTCCCATAAAGATGAGGAATTCGCCCAGAGGTTACATGCCGCTCTGCAAAACAAAGGTGTCCGATGCTGGTTTGCCTCGGAAAAAATGAAAATCGGCGACAAAATACTTGATACCATAGACTCAGCAATCCGTGGTCGTGACAAATTGCTGATTATCCTATCAGAGAATTCTGTCAAGAGCGACTGGGTAAAAATCGAAGTCGAGACTGCCCTTGAGGAAGAAGGGAATCGAAAGCAAACGGTATTGTTCCCGATTCGAATCGATGACACTGTAATGGAATCTCGAGAAGCCTGGGCCGCACGGATTCGCAGCCGCCACATCGGCGACTTCACGAACTGGAAGGACCGCGATTCGTACCGGAAGGCATTTGAGCGGTTGATGAGGGACTTGGGGACGGAGGGGCAAAACAGCGAACAAGATGAGTGAAGAAACCATGAGCTAATATGGTCAGCTAACATGAAAGGTAGAACCTCCTGAAACTGCTATGATACAAGTGTTAGGGAGCAACTTATCAATTGTCATGATTTGAGCCAAAATATTGTTACTAGATTGGCTACAGTGATAAAAATACTAACATGTCAGTCGAGCGGACGGCGTGTAACGCCGCCGCTTACTTTCTCGTTAGCTGTGGAGTTTTTCAATGATGAGTTGAACATTGAGGGTCAATCTCACCCATTCACTCCATTTTAAGTTCGGTTTTAAGAAAGTCAGAGGGTCGGACTCCTATAAAAATCTATAAAATTGCATTGAGTGTCTTCAGGGGAATATGGTTTCAATCCTCCTGACTTATTTAACTTTTTAGACATTGAGGGAAAGACCGCAATGGACAAGTCAGGAAATCGGTTATTAATTTGGCTTGAAGGGAAAGAATAGCGTGAGTTATTGTCAGAAGCGAAGAATAAAACGTATCACAAAGGAGCGGAAATCTTAATCATACTCGCAGGTGAGTCCGCCCACATGACCCCCTGAGAAAGATTCCGAAAAACAATATGAAAATAGAGCAAATGGTTGAGATTGACCCCATTGATTCTTAAGCCGCTTTTTTTTATTTACTATTGACATATCTCTAGTTATTGATTTATCATTAAAAAATATTTTTTGGAAAGGAAAATGAACAATGAAGAAAAACACTTTCACTAAAATGTGTCTGTGCATGGTTCTGGTGTGCTTGGTCGTGATGACGGCTGAAGGCGCCTGGGCCACTGAGGCCGACTTTGGGACGAGCGGCGTCCAAGTCCGGATTCTCGGGCATTCGGGCAAGATTCAATTCTGGAACAAAACCCAAGGGATCGGGAAAATGTTCCAACTGGAGTTCAACGGGCTCTATGAATTGCCCCCGGCTAGTGACCTGCCCCCGACCAGTGACACGTTGACCTCCAACACCTTCTGTGCTTTTGCCAATCAGGACTTCACCTTCAGCCCGCTGAAGGAATTGGATTATCCTGGCCACACCGTTGGGCAGACGGTTCCCTGCAAAAATATAAACTTCACCTCTCCCTTGATGCTGGGGGATAATCAGACTACGTTGACCGTTAAAACCTACCTGTTTGAGACCTCGGGCACGATCACGGTGGATGGGAATGCCGTTCAGGTGGCCGAAGGTTACTTGAAATTCACGGTGGAGATTTCCGAGTGGCCTTTTCTCAATCCGGCCAACGAATTGATCCTGGAGATGGCTGTCAAAACGCCCACACTCTCGCACACAATGATCGACCACTCGATAAATATGGGGGATGGCGGCTTCCTGGTGCTGGCTTCCACGGCAATAATCGACGCGAGTAGTTCGCCGCCAGGCACAACCGTGCCCGTCGCGACGACCCTGATTCAGAGTGGACAGGTGGGGCGGCTATATTTTACTTTCCCCTCCTTCACGAGTGATCTCGCGTACGACCCCATTGTTTACATTGTTTCATCGCCAACAGCAATAGAAGACTGGCACCTCTATTGAAAATGTTCTTTCTCTGTTCTTTCTCAAAGGGCAAAACTTCGTGTGTTGAGGGGGTCAATCTCACCCCTTTGCTCCATTTCAAGTTCGTTTTTAAACGACTATTTTAAGAAGAATTGAGAGGCAAACCCCTATAAAAATCTATAAAATTGCATTGAGTGTCTTCAGGGGGACATGGTTTCAATCCTCCTGACTTATTTAATTTTTTCTTGGATAGTTTATCCCCATAAGACTTTCAACTGCTTCTGTAAGGTCAATGGGGTAGTGTTTTAGTTTGCGATTTTGCCCTTGATAATTTGTTTCATAAAACATAATTATCTTCTATTATTTTCATACGACAATTCAACATTAAGAAACTTTGACTCCTTTTGAGAGGGGACGCAAGTTCCCCCTGTGCAAATTTTTTATCCGAGGTGTGCACAATGTCCGTAATTTCGCCAACCATGCTGAGAAATGGCTACCGCGTCCTCATTGATGGCGAGGTGTATGTTGTGGTGGACTTTTCCAAGCTTGCCATGGGGCGGGGAAGGGGGCGCGTCAGCACAAAACTCCGCCACATCGTCTCCGGCAAGGTGATTGAACGCACATTCCGCTCAACCGAACAGGTGGAGGTGGCTGAGGCGGAATATCGCAACATGCAGTTCCTTTATAAGGAGTCGGATGCCTGCATTTTCATGGACAACGAGAACTATGAGCAGGTGAGCGTCCCTGCTGAAAAGGTGGATTTCGCCTCCAATTTCATGAAGGAGGGAACAATCGTCAAGGCGGTTGTCTTTGAGGAAGAGCTCATTGGCATTGAACTCCCGACCAAGATGGATTTTAAGGTTGTGGAGACCCGTGACACCGTCAAGGGAAACACCGCCAGCAACGTTATGAAAGACGCTG
>Ga0315294_10002640_pt1 | contig 19572 bp, 16 predicted proteins | sample YL17G13_40_MG_FD_203626 | JGI IMG/M metagenome (GOLD analysis project Ga0315294, IMG submission 203626) | Sediment microbial communities from Yellowstone Lake, YNP, Wyoming, USA - YL17G13_40 | ecosystem: Environmental > Aquatic > Freshwater > Lake > Sediment | place: USA: Wyoming | collected...
CCCGGTCGGTGATCTCGCGGCCGCGCCGCCCGAGGTTGACCGTCAGGCCGGACGCGTCGAGCGTCTCCAGGTAGTTCCTCACCATCCGCTGCTTGAGGTCGATTCCGGCGGCGCGCAGGGCCCGGGCAATCTTCGTGCTGCCGAGGGGCCGGCCGGCCTCGTCGAGAATCCGGAGGATGGCGGCCGTCTTCCGCTGGCTGTCGATCGTCGCCTCCAACGGATCTCCTCGTGTCTCAGCGTCGGCCGCCGCGGTCGGCGTAGCAGACGACCCGCTGCTTGAGCGTGTTGGCGTTGAGGCGATAGACGGCGCCGTCCGGCCCCGCCGGGACGTCGATCACCCGGATCGCGCGGGCCCACGCGGCGGCCTCGGGCAGCAGTTCCGCAAAACGGTTGGGCGACCCCTCGAAGAACCGCGTGTCGAGACGGTTGTCCTTGCGGGTCGGAAACAAGGCCATGTAGAGGATGTCCAGTTCGATCAGGTCGTTCAGAAAATGCGTCCCCAAGGACACGTCGGGGACGAGGTCGTCGCGCATGGCCACGACCTCGCAGAGCACGGAGACCGTGCTGATGTCGGCGAACGAGACGGGCACGCCGAGGCTCGGCGTCGTCGTGCCCCAGCGGCCGGGGCCCAGGAGCATCGTCGTCCGGGACTCCGCGCCGCCGTCGAGCCGGGTGACCTGCCCGATCAGGCGGGCGACGGCGTAGCGGTCCTGGATCGAGAGGTTTCCGTACACCGACGGGACCACGTAGATGAACCGGCGGATCTCGATCAGCCGGCTCTGGCCGATGACCGCGCCGTAGGCCTCCAGGACGGCGTCGTCCGGCGCCAGGTCGGGCGGCGGATCGGTGATGGCGCCGCCTCCCTTGACCTGGAGGGGGCGGCACTGGACGAGGTTCAGCCGGTAGTCGCTGCCCGTGACGTTGGCGGTGAACTCGACGTCGACGGGGTAGTCGTAGGCCTCCTGGAGGATGCCCATCATCTCCCGCATGTCGCTGATGAAGGCCGTCTGGGCGAAGAAGCGGTCGAACGTAAGGACCCAGGGGCACGCGTCGCGAATGCCGCTCTCCTCGGCCCGTCGCTCGAGTTCCGCGTCGCGGGCCGCAAACATCCCGATGGGCAGGCCGGGGCTCCGGTGCGCCACCTCGCCCAGGTCGGCCGAGGCCTTCTGGTCCGCCTGAAGGTCGAGGAAGTCCACCCGCCGCTGCGCGTACTGGCGGACCTCGTCGAAGTGGCTCTCGGGGCGGCGCTCGGGGGCGTTGAGGGCCACCACGCGCGTGTAGTCGTCGTCGCTCCGGTCCACGGCGCGCGTGCCGAGGCCGAAGACGAGGCGCAGCATCCCGGCCTTCGGGTCGATGTACTCGCTCCACACGTACGGGTTGACCGAGAAGGCGACGCCCGCGACCTGGGGGAAGAAGAGGTCGCCGTACGCGCGCCCGGACACGCGCTGGACCAGCAGGGCCATCTGCTCGTCGCGGTCCAGGATCCCGCGCTGGGACCGGTAGCGAAGCGCCTTCTCGCCCATCGTGCTGGCGTAGATCATCCGGACGGCCGAGAGGAAGTCCTCGAGGCGCTTCTGGTGTGGCCCCTGGTTCGGGCAGAACACGCTCTCGTACTTCCCGGCGAAGGCGTTGCCGAAGTTGTCTTCCAGGAGGCTGCTCGAGCGGACGATGATGGGCGACTGGCCGAAGTAGTCGAGCATCGCGGAGAACTGCTTCAGAATGTCGTCGGGGAACCGCCCCATCAGCATCCGCTGGCGGGCCTTCTCCGCGCCGTCGAGGAAGGTGGCCGGGTCGCGCTGCCGTTGCCGCATCCACCAGATGCCGTTCCTCACCAGGAAGGTGTAGAACACGTCCGACCCGATGTAGAAGGAGTCGTGCGGCTCCAGGAGGTCGACCCAGCGGCGCTTCTTCTGCTTCAGGATGGCGCGCGCCAGGAACATCCCGACGGCCTTGCCGCCGATCAGCCCCGTCCCGATCATGCGTTTTCGGACCGCGACCACGTCTTCCAGGCTCAGATACCTCTCGATCAGGCCGAGCAGCCGGCCCTCGCGGCAGATGGCCATGCGGACCAGGCGGCGGAACAACCCGTCCGGGTCCGCGGGCAGGCACGTGCCTTGCCGCTGGGCCTCGAGGACCTGCTCGGCCTGGAGGAACGCACGGTTCCACACGCCGAGTCGGTAGTGGGCGGCCTCAAGCCCCTGCCACGGGGCCGACGTCAGAATCTCGGCGATCGTCGTGCTGTCGGTCACCGGGGGGAACTGCTCGCCCTCCCACACGTGCAGCATGAACATCGTCGGCGAGTAGCGCTGCTGCACCTTGATCGGATGGACGCAGAGCCTCTCCTTGTGCCGGTAGACGTCGAGGAACAGTTGCGTCGTCTCGACGATGGGCGTGATCGCCTCGGAGGAATGGCGATTGCGGAGCACCGCGAAGTAGGCCACCGTCTCGAGGTCGTAGAGGTACGGGCACGTCAGCATGAAGAAGTTGCCGAGCATCCGGTCGCTGTACCAGTCGACGGCCAACTCGGACAGGCAGTCGAACACATAGAAGGCGCCGCGGCCCGCCTTCTCGATCATGGTGTAGACTTCCATGATGAAGGTCTCGAACCCGGCCTCGGGGTGGAGCCTCAGGACCTCGGCGCCCGCGCTTTCCGGGACGAGCGCGCGGTGCTTGCCGAAGCGGAAGTAGACGAGTTGGCGTCCGCTTGCCCGGGCGCTCTCGCAGTAGGGCGCGACGAACGGCGCGTAGTCGTCGATCGTGTCCACCTGCCATACGATGTTGTCGCCGGGCGCCAGGCCCTTGAGGGCCTGGTCCAGGCCGGGCAGACCCGTGCTCAGATGTGCGCTGACCTGCGACATCGTCTGGCCCCAGTCCGGCGGCAACGTCTCGACATGCGGGTGCCGGCCGCGCGGCGGCCGGACGGCCCGCCCCTATCCTCGGCGGCCCTCCCTATGTTGTCCGGGAGCCGGGAGTTGTCAAGGCAATCCGCCGCCAGGCGAATCGCCCCGACGCGCCCGCGCTAGACGAGCCCCTGGGCCATCATGGCCTTCGCGACCTTCAGGAACCCTGCGATGTTGGCGCCGGCAACGAGGTTGCCCTTCGCGCCGTAGGCCTCGGCGGCGGCCGTGCACTGGTCGTAGATGGCGTTCATGATCCCCTGGAGGCGGGCGTCGACCTCCTCGAACGGCCAGTTCAGGCGCATGGAGTTCTGGCTCATCTCCAGGGCGCTGGTGGCCACGCCGCCGGCGTTGGCGGCCTTGGCCGGACCGAACGACACGCCGTTGTCGAGGAAGGTCTCAACGGCCTCGGGGGTCGAGGGCATGTTGGCGCCCTCGCCGACCGCGAAGCAGCCGTTCTTCACGAGCGTGGCGGCCGCCTTGCCGTCGATCTCGTTCTGCGTGGCCGAGGGCAGCGCCACGTCGCACGGGACCGACCAGATGCCCTCCCATCCGCCGTGGAACTTGGCCGACTTGTGGGCCGCCGCGTATTCCTTGATCCGGCCCCGCTCGACTTCCTTGATCCGCTGGACGGTGGCCAGTTTGATGCCTTCCTCGTCGACGATGTATCCGTTGGAGTCGGACATCGCGACGACCTTGGCGCCCAGTTGCTGGGCCCGTTCGACCGCGTAGATGGCCACGTTGCCGGACCCGGACACGACGACCCGGAGGCCCTTCCAGTCCTTCCCGCGGTCCTGGAGCATCCGCGAGACGAAGTACACGAGGCCGTACCCGGTGGCCTGCGTCCGGACCAGCGATCCCCCGTACTCGAGGCCCTTGCCAGTGAGGACGCCCGTGAACGAGTTGGTGAGTTTCTTGTACTGGCCGAACAGGAAGCCGATCTCTCGTCCGCCGACGCCAATGTCGCCCGCGGGCACGTCGGTGTCGGGGCCGATGTGGCGGGCGAGTTCGCTCATGAAACTCTGGCAGAACCGCATGACCTCGTTGTCCGACTTGCCTTTCGGGTCGAAGTCGCTGCCGCCTTTGCCGCCGCCGATCGGCGTCGTGGTCAGCGCGTTCTTGAAGATCTGCTCGAAGCCCAGGAACTTGATGATGCCCAGGTAGACGGACGGGTGGAATCGGAGGCCGCCCTTGTAGGGGCCGATCGCGCTGGAGAACTCGACCCGGTAACCGCGGTTCACGTGGACGTCGCCCTTGTCGTCCATCCACGGCACGCGGAAGATGATCTGTCGTTCGGGCTCGACGAGTCGCTCGAAGATCCGCATCCGCGCGAACTCCGGATGCCTGTCCATCACGATGGCGACCGACTCGGCGACCTCTCGGACCGCCTGGTGGAACTCGCTCTCGCCCGGGTTGCGCGCGACCACCACCTCCATTACACTGTCGACAAACTGGCTGCTCATGGGTTTCTCCCTCCGGCTTGCCTGTCCCGTCCGGGTCCCGGCGTCCATCCGCCAGCCAGGCCCGGGGGTGGAGCGGCGGCCGGAACTGCCGCCCGACCCGTGGCGCGGTTTCCTGCCTGGGGCCGGGACCGTACCGCCCCTCGGAGCCCCTCACATGCGGCAACCATTTGCCGCAAGGCAGTGCCCGCATCTTCTAGTCTTTTGCCGGGCAATGGCAAGGGAATTCCAGAAAAAACTGGACTCTTGCGGTCACCAGGTGCTATAGTCCGGCCTCTTCGCGGCCTGGGAGGCAGGTTTGGGCGGCCGGCGACGCCCCGGGCCGGCGGCGCGACATGGGCAGGATTGCCGCTTGGGTGTGCCCGGCCGGATACGGCCCGGGAAGACCCGGGAGGGCGACCAGGGCAAGGAGGGCCCGCCGCGCGCATGGCCGGACCAGGACGCGCGGTCGGCGCAGGGCTGTGGGGCCGGTGCCGCCGATGGGCGAAGACCCCTCCCCCTCCGGACGTTGACGTTGTCGGCGGTGGCCAGTAGACTCTACGCCTCACATGGCGGACGGGGTGGGTGCATGAACGAGATCGTCTCCAAGCGCCGGATCGGCCCAGACGTCCTGCGGATGGACGTGCGGCATCCGAAGTTGGCGCGCAAGGCGCGGCCGGGCCAGTTCGTCATCCTGCGGGTCTCCGAGGATGGCGAGCGGTTCCCGCTCACCATTGCGGACGCCGACACGGACGCGGGCACGGTCACGCTCATCTTCGCGGTGGTCGGCAAGTCGACGATGCTGCTGGCGGCCAAGGAGGAGGGCGAGACGATCCTGGACCTCGTCGGTCCGCTGGGCGTGCCGACGGAGATCGAGCGCTACGGCCGCGTGCTCTGCGTGGGGGGCGGCATCGGCGTCGCGCCGCTCTACCCCATCGTCAAGGCGCTGAAGGAGGCGGGCAACGACGTGGTCGCCATCCTCGGGGCGCGGTCGAAAGACCTGCTGATTCTCGAGCGCGAGTTCCGTGCCGTGACGGCCGAGGTCGTGGTTGCGACGGACGACGGCACGTACGGGCGGAAAGGATTCGTCACAGACGTCATCGCCGACCTGGTGGCCCGAGGCGAGCGGTTCGACAAGGCGTGGGCCATCGGCCCGGTCCCCATGATGCGGGCCGTCTCGAAGGCGACCCGCGACGCGGGCATCCCCCTGGTCGTCAGCCTGAACCCCATCATGGTCGACGGCACGGGGATGTGCGGCGGGTGCCGCGTGATCGTCGGCGGCCAGGTGAAGTTCGCCTGCGTCGACGGGCCGGAGTTCGACGGCCACCAGGTCGACTTCGATGCGCTGGCCAGGCGCCTGGGCGTGTACCGCGACAAGGAACGCACAGACCACGAGGTGTGCCGGATCGGCCTTGGCCGCAGGTAGGCTGCAGAGGACAACCACCCGATGACGGATCCAGCCGGGAGCGCGGGGAAGGGGGCGCGGGGCCGGACGCGCATGCCCGAGAGGCCGCCGGAAGTCCGCCGCAGGGATTTCGACGAGGTCCCGCAGGGCCTCTCCGAGGAGCAGGCCCGGCTGGAGGCGAGCCGGTGCCTCGTCTGCAAGAAGCCGCAGTGCGTCACGGGATGCCCGGTGGGGATCGACATCCCGGGCTTCGTGGAACTCATCGCGGAGGGGAAGTTCGAGGAGGCGGCCGACCGCATCCTCCTCGCCAGCGCGCTGCCGGCCGTCTGCGGGCGCGTGTGCCCCCAGGAGACGCAGTGCGAGGTCAAGTGCGTCCTGGGCAAGAAGGGCGAACCGCTGGCGGTGGGCGACCTCGAGCGTTTTGCCGCCGACTGGAAGCGCGCCCACGGGACGTGTCCGCTGCCGCCCCCGGCGGAGCCGTCGGGCTGCAAGGTGGCCATCGTCGGCTCGGGGCCCGCGGGGCTGACGTGCGCGGGCGAACTCGTGGCGCTCGGCCACGGCGTGACGATCCTCGAAGCGTTCCACAAGACGGGCGGCGTCCTGGTCTACGGGATTCCCGAGTTCCGGCTGCCCAAGGCGATCGTGCAGGACGAGGTCGACCGGCTCGCCTCGCGGGGCGTCCGCATCGTCACGAACACCGTCGTGGGCAAACTCGACACGGTCGATGACCTCCTCGGGGAGTACGACGCCGTCTTCCTCGGCGTCGGGGCAGGGGCCCCCATGTTCCTCGGCGTGCCCGGCGAGGACCTGCTGGGCGTGTACAGCGCGAACGAGTACCTGACGCGGACGAACCTGATGCGCGCCTACGACCGGCAGCGCGCCGACACGCCGATCGCCCGCTCGCGCCGCGTGGCCGTCGTGGGGGGCGGCAACGTGGCCATGGACTCCGCCAGGACGGCCCTCCGCCTGGGCGCCGAGCAGGTGTCCATCGTTTACCGCAGAAGCCGCGCGGAACTGCCCGCCCGCGCCGCCGAGGTCCACCATGCTGAACAGGAGGGGATCGCGTTCCACCTCCTCGCCAATCCGACGCGGATCCTCGGCAACGACGAGGGCTGGGTGACGGGCATCGAGTGCATCCGCCAGGAACTCGGCGAGCCAGACGAGTCGGGCCGGCGGCGGCCCATCGCGATCCCCGGAAGCGAGTTCGTCCTCGACGTCGACACGGTGATCGTGGCCATCGGCAACCGGCCGAACCCCATCGTGCCGAAGTCCACCCCCGGCCTGGAGACGACGCGGCGCGGCCTGATCATGGCGGACCCCAAAACGGGACGGACCACGAAGGAGCGGGCCTGGGCGGGGGGCGACATCGTGACCGGCGCCGCCACCGTCATCAGCGCCATGGGGGCCGGCCAGGCCGCCGCGCGCGACATCGACCGGTACCTGCGAAGCCCCAAGCCGCGCGCCTGGCCCCCGGTCGGCGCGGCCCGGGCCGAGTAGCGCATCCCCCAAGCCACGGGGGCGCGCGAGACGCTAGGCCAGCGCCTCGTCCAGCGCCGCCGTCATGTCCTCTTTGCTCGTGACCCCGACGAAGCGCTTTACCGGCTCCCCATCCTTGAAGACGATCAGCGTCGGAATGGCGGTGATCCCGAACCGGGCCGCCGTGTCGCGGTGGGCGTCGGTGTCGAGTTTGCAGACCTTGGCCTTGCCGGCGTATTCCTTGCCCACGGCTTCGACGGTGGGGGTGACCATGCGGCAGGGGGCGCACCATTCCGCCCAGAAATCGACGAGGCACACGCCCTTGGCCTTCTCGACTTCGGTCTCGAAGTTCGCGTCGCTCAGTTCCACCACGTTAGCCGCCATCGGTCGCCTCCGTTTGGGTCCCAGGTTCCAGATGCGCTTCGCACGCCGCCGGCGCATGTTCCGAGGCGTGCCTTAGTACTACAACGCTACAAAGCCCTTGGGACAACGCGTAACATGCTTCAGCACAGCCACTTACATCCCGTGCGGCTAGGGCTCTTACTCGCGGTCAAGGCCCGCCGTCGGAGCGGCGAGGCCGAGCTGCCTAATTTCGGCCCAGGCTGTGCGGGAAACCGCACTACTGGCCCTCCGCCGCGGAGGGCTTTGTAGCGTTGTAGTATTAGAGCCTATCCGAATAACCCTCTGGCTTCGGACGGCTACGGCGGCCGCGCGCTACGTCGGGCTCCATCGCTGGCCCGAACTTGGGCCGCCTCGCACCCTGGCACGGCTACGCGCCGTGCCGTGGCCGGCGGCCTCGGGCCGACGAGGGGCCATTCGGATAGGCTCTTGGCCCTCAGGCCTTTTTCTCGCCGACATAGAGTCCGCAGTGGCACTTGCCGGACGCGGCGATCTCCTCTTCGTGTGTCGCGCACGGGCAGACGTTACGGCGGTCGGTCTCCGCGTTGCCGGTCACGATGCGGCAGGGACAGTAGTAGTCGCCGTGCTTCACCTTTCGCCGGACGAGGCCGTCCAGGAGGGCGCTCACGATCCGCTCGTCCGGGTTCAGGTGGCAGGACGACTCGGCCACATGCCGCCGCACGCGCTCCAGGATCTCCTTCCGGTAGGCTGCTTCGGCCTGCGGCCCGGCGGCGTCCGCCATCTCGTGCCTCGCCCGCTGCGCATCTGTTCGCGGCTGTGATTATAGGGCCGGCCCGGGCGGGAGGTCAAATCAAATAGGGCGGGCGCGGCCGTTGGCGGGCCTCATTCGCTCGGATCGACGCTCGGAGGCTCCCGGGCCGGGGGCGGCTTCCAGATCCCGCGCTGGTTCCGCCGCGCGTCGTTCTCGATCATCTCGAACTCGTTGGTGTACCGATAGAGTTGCGCGAGGTCCGCCCGGGCGAACCCCTCCTGGACGAGCGTGGCGTTCAGGAGTTGCGAGTCGCCATAAGGGAACGGTCGAGACGGGCTGGCCCCCGGAGGGGGCAGATAGACCGACGCAAACGTCGCCGGCGCGCCGCCCGACCGGACCGGCTCGACCTCGACGTAGACGCGCGTTCCCGGCGGTGCAAGCGCTTCGATCCGTGCCGTCACCCGCGCCGCCTGCGCGGCGTCCTGGGGGGCGACGACGCCCGCCAGCGTGACGACGCTGCCGTCCTCCATGCGGAGGGCCAGCGGCCCGAGGACGGCCTGGACGCGGTGGAAGGCCCCGCTCGGCTTCTCGACCGGCAGCGGATGCCGCGACCGCCGCGGCGGGTACACGGTGCGCCACGCGAACAGGGCGGTTGCGACGCCGGCGAGGGCCAGGGCGACCCAAACCGGCCAGGGGGTCGCCGCAGCCTCGGCGCCGCCGGCGCTGCCCGGACCCGCGGTGGATCCTTTCCGGTCGCCTGCGCTCAATCGCGCTAGCCCTCGCGTCCCAGGTCAAAGGCGTCGTGCACGACCCGCAGGGCCTCCGCGCCCGATGCGCGGTGGATGATGCACGAGATCTTGATCTCGCTCGTCGTGATCATCTGGATGTTGATCTTGGCGTCGGCCAGGGCCTTGAACATCCGCTGGGCCACGCCCGTGTGCGACCGCATGCCGACGCCCACGACGCTGACCTTCGAGACCCGGTCGTCGGTCAAGACGTCCTTGGCGCCGATGGCCCGGGCGATGGCCGTGGCGACGTCCACGATGGCCGGCAGGTCGCCGCCCGCCACGGTGAAACTGAGGTCGGCGCTGCCGTCGAGGCCGACGTTCTGGATGATGTCGTCCACCACGATGCTCTTGGCCGCGATCTCGTGGAAGATCTGGGCGGCCATGCCGGGCCGGTCGGGGACGCCACGGATCGTGACCTTGGCCAGTTCCTCCACCAGCGCCACACCGCGAACCGCAATGGCCTCCATGTCCTTCACCTCCTCGATGATCATCGTTCCCGGCTCATCGGTCACGCTCGACCGGACGTGAATGGGGATCTGGTACTTCTTGCCGAACTCGATGGCGCGGCTGTGCATGACGCCGGCGCCGAGGCTCGCGAGTTCGAGCATCTCGTCGTAGGCCATTTCGCTCAGTTTGCGCGCCGTGGGCACCTTGCGCGGGTCGGCCGTGAACACGCCGTCCACGTCGGTGTAGATCTCGCACGTCTCGGCCTTCAGGGCGGCCGCCAGGGCGACCGCCGTCGTATCCGACCCGCCGCGGCCGAGCGTCGTGACGTTCTGGTTCGGGTCGACGCCCTGGAAGCCGGCCACGATGACGATGGCCCCGTTGGCGAACTCGTCGTGAATGCGCTTGGCGTCGATCCGCTGGATGCGGGCCTTCATGTGCACGGAGTCGGTTTCGAGGCCGACCTGGCCGCCCGTGAAACTGATCGCCCTCTCGCCGGCGGCGTGGATCGCCATCGCCACGAGCGCGATGCTGATCTGCTCGCCGACCGACATCAACTGGTCCATCTCGCGGGGATCGGGGCGGCTCGTGATCTCCTTGGCCATTGCGATCAGGTCGTCCGTCGTGTCGCCACGGGCCGACACAACGACCACCACGTTGTTGCCCGCGTTCTTGGCCTGGATGGCGCGGCGGGCCGCCCGCCGGATCAGGTCGGCGGACGCCACGCTCGAACCACCGAACTTCATCACCACCGTCGTCATCGCCGGTCTTGCTCCTATCGCTTCAGGAAGTACTCCATCAGCGTGTGCCCCATCTCGACGTGCAGGCCCGCGCGGCGCGCGTCGGCCTCGGTCATGGCGCGCACGCGCTTCCCCTCGAAGTCCTTGCCCATGACGGCGAACGGGACGGGCTCGGCCTCGTGCGTCCGCAGGTCCAGGGGCGTCTCGTGGTCGGGCGCGACCAGGATCCGCCAGTCCGGACCGCCGGCGGCCAGCGCCTCGAGCAGGGGGCCGACCACCTCGCGATCGACCGCTTCGAGGGCCCGGACCTTCTCGCGGGCGTCGCCGTTGTGCCCGGCCTCGTCGGTGGCCTCCACGTGGACGAGCACGAGGTCGTGATCGGCCAGGGCCTCGACGGCGGCGCGGGCCTTGCCGGCGTAGTTCGTGTCGTAGTAGCCGGTCGCGCCCTCGACCTCCAGGACGTCCCAGCCGATGAGTTTGGCGATGCCCCGCACGAGATCGACGGCCGCGACGGCGGCCCCGCGCAGGCCCCAGCGCTCGGCGAAGGGCTGGAGCGACGGCTGCCGGCCCTCGCCCCAGAGCCAGACCTGGGTGGCGGCCATCTCGCCGAGGTCGCGGCGGACCTGGTTGATCGGGTGCTCGGCGAAGATCTCGCGCGATGCCGCCATCAGGTCCTTCAGGCGGGCCGCGTTCTTGCCGCGCGGCAGATACCGCTTCATGCGACGGCCCATGATGTCGTGCGGCGGATGGGTCGAGACCTTGAACTTCTCGCCGCGGACCACGACCAGGTGCCGATAGCCCACGCCGGCGTGGAACTCCAGCGCCGGGCTCCCGAGGCGCTTCGCGAGCGCCTCGATCAGGACCTCGGCCTCCTTCGTCGTGATGTGCCCGGCCGAGTAATCGACCATCTCCTCATCGGCCACCGTGACAAGGTTGCACCGAAAGACCCAGTCGTCGGGGCCGATCTCGATGCCGCGCGCGGCGGCCTCCAGGGGCGCGCGGCCGGTGTAGGACGTGGCAGGGTTGTAGCCGAGGAGGCTCAGGATCGCCACGTCGCTCCCGGGCGCCATGCGGGGGGGCACCATGCGCACCGTGCCCAGCCGCCCTTCGCTCGCGATCCGGTCCATGTGCGGGTGGCGCGCGACGTCGAACACGGTGCGCCCCCCGAGCAGGGCCGTCGGCCGGTCGGCCGCGCCGTCCGGGATGACGATCGCATACTTCACCTGGCCGCCTCCTCGCCCGGTTCAAGCATGCGGATGCCGACCGCGCGGCCGACGAGGGCGGGCAGCCGCCGGACCTCCTCGATGGCCGAAACGAAACTCCCTTCGGGCGCGCGGTGCGTCGTGACCACCACCGGCACGCTGGCCGGGTCGGACGACTCCTCCTGGAGGACCGAGGCGACGCTGATCCGGTGCCGGCCCAGGATGCCCGCCAGGGAGCCCAGAACGCCCGGCTCGTCCAGGACGTCGAACCGCAGGTAATAGCGCGTCTCGACCTCGCGTATCGGCTTGACGGGCATGGCGGCGCTGCGGCCCGCGAGCCACGCCACGCTCTCGAACGTCGTGCCCGCGCGCCCCAGCGCCGCGTCCACGAGGTCCGCCACGATGGAACTGGCCGTCGGCATCTGCCCGGCGCCGGGACCGTAGTAGAAGGTGTCGCCGACCGCGTGACCGCGGACGAGCACCGCGTTGTAGGCCTCCGCGACCGTGGCCAGCGGGCTGGACTTCGGAACGAACGTCGGGTGCACGCGCAGGCTCAAGGACCCGTCGATGACGCGGCCGATGGCCAGGAGTTTCAGGACGTAGCCGAGGCGGCCGCCGAAGGTGATGTCCTGCGGGTCGACGCCGGCGATGCCCTCGACGTAGACGTCTTCGAGCCGCACGCGGGTCCCGAACGCCAGGCCGCCCAAGATCGCCAGTTTGTGCCGCGCGTCCTCGCCCGAAACGTCCAGATGCGGGTCCGCCTCGGCGTAGCCCCGGGCCTGGGCCTCCCGGAGGGCCTCCTCGTACGACGCCCCGGTGGAGGTCATCCGCGTGAGGATGTAGTTGCAGGTGCCGTTCAGGATGCCGATGACCTCGCGGATGCGGTTGGCGACCAGGCCGTCGCGAATGGCCCGGATGATGGGGATGCCGGCGGCGACGGAGGCCTCGAAACTGATGGAGCGGTGCGCCTCGCGCGCGGCCGCGAACAGTTCGGGTCCGCGCTCCGCCAGGGCGGCCTTGTTCGCCGTGACGACGTCCTTCCCGGCGGCCAGCAGCCGCTTCATCAGGTCCACCGCGAAGGTAGTTCCCCCGACGGTCTCGACGGCGATGCGGACTTCCGGGTCGCCGATGGCGCGCTCGATGTCGTCCGTCAGGACGCCGGGCGGCACCTGGACGTCCCGGGGACGCGCCAGGTCGACGTCGCACACGTGCCGGAGCACCAGGCGGCACCCGGTCGCCGCGGCGAGGCGGTCTCCCTCCTCCAGAAGAAGCCGCACCACGCCCGACCCGACGGTGCCGAAGCCGATGACGGCTACGCCGACGGTCTTCATGCCGACCTCGCAAGCCCCTGGAGCCGATCTCGAAGCGCCGACCGGGCCCGGCCGCCCGGATGCAAGAGCGGGAAGATACGCCAGGAGGGGCCCGTCTTCAAGCGAAAAAGGCCGGTCGCCGCCGGCCGCCCGCTTTGGCGGCAGGCCGCCAACTACCGCGGAACCCGGGCCGCGGCCCGCGGTTACAGATTGTGCGAACCCCCGGGGATGGGTCTTGACGGTCGGTCGGTCGGCCGGTATCCTGTTGCGACTTCGGCTGCCCGGGTCGTGCGGGCTGGGCGTGCGCGGAACGCGCGAGTGATCCGGAAGCCTGCACCGAGAACCTCAAGGGAAGAGACGCAATTGGGGAAGAGAACCATGAGAACGATGTGGTGGGCCATCCTTGCCATGATTCCGCTCCTCGTGGCGGGGGCGATGCTGTCCCAGGGATGCCAGTCCGGCGGCACGCCGGAGCCCAAGCCCGCCGAGAGCGGCAAAGAGCAGGCCGCCGTCACGTCTGAGGACACCTCGGCCGGGACGAAGGAGGGTGCGGCCGAGGCGAAAGAGAGCGCCCCGCAGGCCGAGACGCCCATCCCCCCCGGCATGGAGGTGGTGAAGATCGCCCTTCCGAAGCCCCTGTTTGCGGGCACGCCCAAGAACATCAAGCCCCGGCCCACGCTCGAGAAGTACCAGGACAAGCGGGCGCCGTTCGTTGCCCCGAAGGGCACGACGAACGTCGCCCTTAAGAAGCCCGTCACTTCGAGCGATAAGGAACCCATCATCGGCGAGAACGAACTGGTGACCGACGGCGACAAGGAGGGGACGGACGGCAGTTTCGTCGAGTACGGCCCCGGCCTCCAGTGGGTCCAGATCGACCTCGGCGAGAAGTGCGAGATCTACGCCTTCGTCCTCTGGCACTACCATATGGAAGGGCGCGTCTACCACGACGTCGTCATCCAGGTGGCCGACGATCCGGACTTCATCGAGAACGTCCAGACGGCCTTCAACAACGACTTCGACAACTCCTCGGGCCTGGGCATCGGCAAGGACCTCGAGTGGATCGAGGGCTCCATCGGCAAACTCATCAAGGTCAACGCCGTCCAGGGGCGCTACGTGCGGCTCTACTCGAGGGGCAACACGTCGAACGATCAGAATCATTACATTGAAGTGGATGTCTACGGCAAACCCGCCAAATGAACCGCTCGCTCTGGGCGTTCGGCGCATGCGTCCTGGCCGTGGCATGCGGGGCCCTGGCGTTCCGCCTGCCGCGGCTGGGGCTGCGGCCGATGCACGGCGATGAGGCCAACCAGGCGCTCAAGGCGGGCCTCGAACTCCACGAGAACGGCGTCTACCGCTATGATCCCCACGACCACCACGGCCCCAGCCTCTACTACGTCACGCTGGCGGCCCTTCGCCTGAGCGGCGCCCGGACCTACGCCGAGTCCGGCGAGGGGGACTACCGCATCGTCCCCGTCGCCTTCGGCGTCGGCCTGGTCCTGCTGCTCCTCGGGGCGGGCGACGGCCTGGGCCGAGCGGCCGCGGTCGCGGCGGGCGTCCTGACCGCCGTCTCGCCCGCCATGGTCTTCTACAGCCGCTACTACGTCCAGGAGATGATGCTCGTCTTCTTCACCTTCGCCACGATCCTGGCCGCGTGGCGCTACGCGCGGACGGGCGCGGCGGCGTGGGCCCTGCTGGCGGGGGCCTGCATCGGCCTGATGCACGCCACCAAGGAGACGTGGGTCATCCACGGCGCCGCGATGGCAGCCGGCCTGGTCCTGGCGCGGCTCTGGACCCGTTGGCGCGAAGGTGCCGCGGCCCTGGCGCCGGCGCTGTCGCTGGTCCGGGGCCGGCACCTGGCCGCCGCGGCCGCGGCCGCCTTGGCGGTCGTCCTGGTGCTCTACTCGTCTCCGGGCCTGGAGCACAGGCCCGACGGCCTGCTGGTTCCGACGCTGGCCAACCTTCGCGGGCCGCTCGACTCGGTGCTCGCCTACGCCAACTATGCGGTCCGCGCGGGCGGGGCCGGCCTGCACGACCACCCGTGGCACTACTACCTGGGCACGCTCCTGTATACGAAGTACGCCGCAGGACCGTGGTGGAGCGAGGGCCTGATCCTGGCCCTGGCCGCCGTCGGCATCGTGGCAGCCCTCTCGGGCAGGGGCGTCTCCGATGCCGCGCGGCCGTTCGTCCGGTTCCTCACGTTCTACACGATCGTGCTGACGGCCTTGTATTCGGCCATTCCGTACAAGACGCCCTGGTGCATGCTCGCGTTTCTGCACGGGATGATCCTGCTGGCCGGGGTCGGCGTGGCGGCGCTGGTGCGCTGGATGCCCAGTGTGCTCCTCAAAGCGGCGGTGTGCGTGATCGTGGCGGCCCTCGCGGTGCAACTGGGCGGCCAGGCGTGGCGCGCGAGTTACCGGTACTACGCCGACGCCCGCAACCCCTACGTCTACGCGCACACGTCGACCGACGTGTCCACGCTCGTCCGCCTGGTGGACCGGCTGGCCCGCGTGTCGCCGGACGGCCGGGACATGCTGATCAAGGTCATCACGCCCGAGAACTACTGGCCGATACCGTGGTACCTGCGCCGCTTTCCCCGCGTCGGCTACTGGCACGAGGTGCCGGACGATCCGGACGCCGCCGTCGTGATCACGTCGCCCGAGGCCCAGCCGGCGCTCGACGCGCACCTGCGCGGCCGGTACGATAAACGGATGCTCTTCGGCCTGCGGCCGACCGTCGTCATGTCGGTGTACGTCGAGGAGGGGCTGTGGAAGGCGTTCCAGGAGGCGTTGTCGGCGCCCGGCACGGCGCCTGGCGGCGCGCAGCGGGAATGACGATGCCTGGACCTCGCATCTCGATCGCCGACCCGCCGCCGCAGGCGGCCGATCGGCCGCACCGCTTCTCGCACGAGGCGATGGCGACGGTCTTCGAGGTCCTCATCTACGGGCGCCAGGCCGAGTACGCCCAGCAGGCCGCGTGGGCCGCGTTCGACGAGGTCGACCGCCTGGAGGCCGAGTTGAGCCGGTTCCGCCCGGGCAGCGACATCCGGCGGATCAATGGGTCGGCGGCCGGCGGGCTCCTGCGCGTCAGCCTCGGCACGTACGAGTGCCTCCAGGTCGCCGCCCAGGTCCACGCCGAGACGGACGGGGCCTTCGACGTGACGGTAGGGTCGCTGATGGCCCTGTGGCAGCGCGCAGCCGAGGCCGGCGGCGAGCCGCCTTCGGACGAGGAACTCGCAGCCGCCCGCGCCCGCACGGGGATGGACCTGGTCGCGATCAACGCGGATGAGCCGGCCGTCGGCCTGAGGGTCGAGGGGGTCCAGATCGACCTCGGCGGCATCGGCAAGGGCTTCGCCGTCGACCGCATCCTCGACGTGATGAGGGAGTGGGAGATCGGCGTCGCCCTGGCGCACGGCGGCTTGAGCACGGTCCGGGCGATCGGTTCGCCGCCGGGGAAGACGGGCTGGCGCGTGACGCTGGGCGACCTCGAGGACGGCAGCGCGGACCTCGGCGCGGTCCGCCTCTCCGACCGCTCCGTGAGCGCCTCGGGCATCGCGCACAAGCGGCACATCATGGACCCTCGCTCGGGCCGGCCCGTCGAGGGGAAACTCGGCGCGTGGGCCCTGTGCGAGTCGGCCGCCGTCGCGGACGCCCTGTCGACCGCGTTCACCGTCATGTCGGTCGACGAGGTCCGGGCCTACACCCAGCGGCATCCAGAGGTGTCTGCCATCCTGGCCGTCCGGAAAGCCGGCGGCCGCGAGGTCGAGCGGTTCGGAACGTGGGACGCGTGAAGCCTTCGGCGGGTGCGCAGGCAAGAGCGCTCCAGAGGAGCGCAGGGAGGCTGACATGAAGGGCAAGGGAATCCTGGTGGTCGTGGCGGGCCTGGCGGCCTTGGTCGTCTCGTCGGCGGTGCGCGCCGAGGAGGCCAAGGCCCCCGAGGAGCCCACGGACGAGATCATGGGCGAGTACGCCGGCAAGTGCCGGGTCGGCGACGCGAAGGGCGATGCCGAGGCCAAGGTCATCGCCGAGGGCGACGGCAACTACCGTGCCGTGCTGCTCCCGAAGGTCGGCGGCGAGGACGCGAAGGAGATGCGCATCGAACTGGTGGGCAAGGCCGAGGGCAAGCGGGTGGCCCTGGCCGGCAAGGTCGGCGACGCCGAGTGGAAGGGCACGATCGAAGGCGGCGAGCGCCTCGTCGCCGAGTCCAAGGACGGCGAGTTCGACCTGAAGTTCACCGTCCGCAAGTCGCCGACCCTCGGCCAGAAGCCGCCCGCGGGGGCCGTCGTCCTTCTTCCGCTCAAGGAAGGCGAGCCGCCCTCGCTCGACGCGTGGGAGAACCGCCAGTGGGTTGCCCTGCCGGACACCAGCGTGCTGGTGAAGGGCGGCAACAACCACACGAAACAGTCGTTCGGGAGCGTGCGGCTGCACCTGGAGTTCCGGACGCCGTTCATGCCGACGGCGCGCGGCCAGGGCCGGGGGAACAGCGGCGTCTATCTCCAGAGCCGCTACGAGGTCCAGGTGCTCGACTCGTTCGGCCTGGTGCCGCGCGACAACGAGTGCGGAGGCATCTACAGCGTGGGCGCGCCGAAGACCAACGCCTCGCTGCCGCCAGGCCAGTGGCAGACCTACGACATCACGTTCACGGCCCCCGAGGTCGCCGACGGCAAGATGACCAAGCCCGCCCTCGCGACGGTGCTCTTCAACGGCGTGAAGATCCACGAGGACGTGAAGGTGGATCACACGACGACCGCGGGCGACGGCGGCCCGCCGATGGCGAAGGCGCCGCTCATGCTCCAGGACCACGGGAACCCCGTCCGGTACCGTAACATCTGGGTCGTCGAGACCGGGGACTGACCGGGGCGCCGGACGCGCGGGCGGCCATTCAACCGCGGGCAAGGCGGCGCTTGATGGCGAGCAACTGGGCGAGGACGTGATAGCCCGTCCGGGCGGGCCTCAGGCGGCTGTCAAGGTCGCACGCCCACTCGACCGGGAACTCGCGGACCCGGTACCCGCGCGCCAGCGCCAGCAGCAGCACCTCCACGTCGAACAGGAACCCGCGGGTCTCGCACGCCTCGAAGAGTTCGCGCGCGACCGGGCCGCGGTAGAGTTTGAACCCGCACTGCGTGTCGGTGAGTTCGGACGGGATGCCGACGGTCAGGTGGGCGGCCCATCGGAACAGGCGCGACATGACCCGCCGATGAAGCGGCTGGCCGATGCGGATGACGCTCTCGCGCATCTTCCGCGACCCGTGGGCGAGGTCGCACTGGCCGCTCCGCAGGAGGTCCAGCCCCCGCAGGGCGTTCTCGTAGGGAACGCAGACGCCGCTGTCGGCGAACATGGCGTAGTCGCCGCGGCTCTCGAGCATGCCCGCGCGGACGGCGGCGCCCTTGCCCTGGTTCGCTTCGAGCCGGATGACCCGGCGCTCGACGCCCGCCGGGACGGGCAGGGCGCCGGCGGCCTCGGCCGTCGAATCGGAACTGCCGTCGTCGACGACGAGGATCTCGCCCGTCAGGTGGGAGGACACGAGGAACCTGGCGGCAGCGGCGACATCCCGGGCGACCTTCAGGCCTTCATTGAAGGCCGGGATGACGATCGAGAGGTCCATCCTCGCTCACACCAGGAGTCAGTCCCGCCTCGCGTCGCTGCGGCTCCGCTGCTGCCACCAGATGGCGTGGTGGTACTTGGCCCACTTCGCGCTCACCCGGCCGCCCAGGAGGGCCCCGAGGGTGCCGGGTTTCGCCAACGTGGTTCGGTAGGCGTGGACGATCGTCGCCATCACGACGAGCAGGGCGGCATAGCGGTGGACCTCGTAGAGGACCGCCTGGCCGTAGGTCCCGAACACGGGCACCATGCTCAGCATCATGCTGAGGAGGGTCGTCGCGCCGAGGATGCCGACGGCCCAGAAGTAGATCTTCTCGGCCGCGTCGAACCGTCCCGCGGGGATGCCGTCGGGCCCCTCGCTCACGCAGCCGCGACGCCGGATCCAGTCGCCGTCGTGCTTCTCGAGCCGCGCGGCCACGGCCCAGGTGATCATCATGGCCACGAGCGCGACGGCGAACGCGGCCCCGGCCGACGTGTGGAGCATCAGGAGGTACCCGCTCATCCGCTGCCCGCCGAGCGCGGGGTAGAAACTGGTCACCAGCAGCGTAAGAAATGTGAGGAGCAAGGCCCAGTGGACCAGCCGCTCCCACCGCGTCAGGCGAAGGACGTCGCGCGGCTCCTTGGCGGAGGGGGCGAGCCGCCGCGGCCGCATGGCCACGAAGTGCAGCCCGACCGCCAGGATCGTCCCGCCCAAGCCGATGATCGAGAGGAGTTGGAACAGGTTCATCCGGTTACCTTGTCACGGGGTCAGGCGGTTTTCCCGTTCGCCCACTTCAGGAGCGCCGCAAGACCGAGGAATCCGTAGAGCGCGAGGACGGCCGCGATGATGCCGGCCGTCGCAAAGCCCAGGATCTTGAAGTACGGCCGCCCCTGGAACGAGAGGGCCCAGGCCGTCAGGTACGTGGGGTCCTTGCCCTGGAGCGTGTACATCGCGACGGCCGTCGGCTCGGCGACCTGGGCGGGCGACTCGGCCAGGACCTGGCCGAAGAAGAACGGGGCGTCGGCGGAATGGCAATCGGTGCACCGGGCGCCGGCACCCAGGGACCGGGCGGCCGGGCGAACGTCGTGGCCGACGGGCCAGGCGTACGGGGCCGCCGCGGCATGGTCGGACGCCGCCAGGGTCCCGTCGGCGGCACGGCGGTAGAGTTTTCCGCCGGCCACGT
>Ga0315294_10002642_pt1 | contig 19561 bp, 14 predicted proteins | sample YL17G13_40_MG_FD_203626 | JGI IMG/M metagenome (GOLD analysis project Ga0315294, IMG submission 203626) | Sediment microbial communities from Yellowstone Lake, YNP, Wyoming, USA - YL17G13_40 | ecosystem: Environmental > Aquatic > Freshwater > Lake > Sediment | place: USA: Wyoming | collected...
CGCGGCCCGGGCCGGGACGGTCCCAGAGCCGCCACAGTGCGACGGCGGCGGCCGCCGCCAGGGCGCCCGCCAGCACTTCCGACATCACCAGGTGCGCGAAGACGCAGGACTCGGGAGCCACGGCGACGAGGAGCGCGGCGGCGACCGCGGCGGGAGTACCGCGGAGCCGCCACGCGAGGACGAGCATGGCCGCGGCCGGAACGAGCCGGAGGAGATGCTGGACGACCAGGAGCGCCGGGCCCACGGGCAGGGGAACGCCCAGGACGACGAGGGCGAGGAACCCCGGGTACCCGGGCGCCTGGACAAGTCCCGGGCTCGGCGCTCCCCCCAGCATCCACCGCATCATGCGCCAGTAGACGATCGAGTCTCCCTGCCGCGGCAGGGCCGGGAACGCGACCAGGGATACCGCGGTCAGCGCGAGCGCGATCCCGCCTGCCGCGATGAGCAAGGCCCGCAGGTTCCGCGGTTCTCGCGGCGCGAGCCGCCGCCGCCCTTTCATACCTTGCCAGCCGAGGGGCATAGCGTTTCGACCGGGCAGTGTGGGCAGTCGGGATTCCGGGCGAAGCAGGTCCGGCGGCCGTGAAAGATTATCAGATGCGAGAACAGGACCCAGTCGCGGCGCGGCACGAGCGCCATCAGGTCCTTCTCGATCTTGACCGGGTCGGTCTGGTCCGTGAGCTTCAGCCTTCCCGCCACCCGGATCACGTGCGTGTCCACGACGATGCCGGAGGCGACGCCGAAAGCCGTCCCGAGGACGACGTTCGCGGTCTTCCGGCCCACCCCGGGTAGCTGCACGAGCGATTCCATGTCGGCGGGAATGCGCCCGGCGTGCCGGGCCACGACCTCCCGGGCCATACCCAGCAGCGACTTCGTCTTCGCCCGGAAGAACCCCGTGCTCCGGATCAGGGCCTCGACCCGGGCCGGCTTGGCCCGGGCCAGCGCGGCGGCATCCGGGAACGCCCGGAAGAGCGCGGGCGTTACCAGGTTCACGCGCTCGTCCGTGCACTGCGCGGACAGGATGGTGGCGACCAGGAGCTCGTACGGGTTGTCATGGTCGAGGGCGCACCGGGCGTCCGGAATCGCCGCCTTCAGCCTCGCGACAATGCGGGCAACGCGGGCGCGGGTAGGCGGGGCTACGGCCACGCGGCTATTATCGCCGCCGGCGGGCACGTCCGGAACGGCGCCCGGCGATGCCGATCACGCCGAGGAGGACGCCGGCCGCCACCCCGAAGAGCCGGACCCCCAGCTTGACGGGAAGCGGGTCGTACCGGAACTCCACCCGGGAGGCGCCGGGCGGGACGGCGACCGCCCGAAAGGCGCAGTTCGCGGGCCAGACCCGCAGCCGCCGATCCCCCGCGAACGCCTTCCAGCCGGGCTCGAACGTGTCGGCGACCACGAGGACCCGGAGCCCGTCGCCGGGGACCGATACCGTGAGCCGGTTGCCGTCGTCGGCAACGACGCGGGCGGAACGCGGCCGCGACCGGGCCGCGAACCCGATCCAGTCGGCGGGGGCCTCGACGACGACGATCCGGTGGTTGCCGGGATCTCCCGAGGTCTCCCAGAGCGCGGCCTCGGGAGAGGGCACGCCCACGGCCCTTTCCGCCACCCAGCCCCTAGGCCCGGCCCGCAGGTTCTCATATATGGAAAGGTCGAGGCGCGCGCGCAGCACCCAGCCGGGAACGGCGTCGCGCAGGGGACCGGGGGCGATGATCCAGCGGACCCCGGCGGCCGACAGGGCCGCCGGGGCCGTCTTCGCCAGCGGGCGGTCGGAGCCGGTGAACACGGCTTCGTTCGACGTCGGGGCGGGACCCGTGATCAGGCCGCGCACCCACCAGTAGGCGCGCCGGGGATACAGCCCGTAATACGTGCGGGCGTCCGCGATCCCGGCCGCCGCCAGCGGCTGGGGCATCGGCGTCCGGCCGATCGCCCACGCCCGGTCCTCGCGCGGGTCCGCGCGGGCCGCGAGCCACGCGACCGCGGGCCCGGGCCGCACGGGATCGAACGGCCGGGGCCGCGCCCGCGGCATCAGCGCCATGAGCTCGAAAAGAACGCACGCGGGCACGAGCACGCGGAACCCGGCCCGGCCGGCCAGCCGCGTCGCGCCGAACCCCGCGAGCGTCGCCACGCACAGCGCGGTCACGCCCTGATACTTCGACCACCAGATCGCGTTCAGGACCGGAAGCCGGGCGACCCAGGACATCGGCCAGATACCGTAGGCCGCGGCCAGGAGGAGGACCGGCGCCGCCGCCAGAACCGGTCCCGCGGGATGCCGCCAGCCCGGCCGGACGCCCGCGAACGCGAGCACAACTACGGAGACGCCGAGCCAGGCGAGGAAGTGATTCGGGTTCAGCCCGAGCCAGGAATCGCCGAACCGGCCGAGGAGCCAGGGCGCGACCAGGCTGATGGCCCCCGCGACCGGCTCGGCCACGGTCCCCTGGCCGGCGTGGACGTTCTGCATCCGGGGCCACGCTTCGCCGAACGGGACCAGGAACGGCGCGGCCAAGGCGGCTGCGGTCACGGCCGCCAGCCCTCCCGCCCCGATGCGGCGCATGGCACTCATCCGGACGCCCCCCGGCCCCCGCGCCCCGCGCAGTGCTCCCGCCACGACCACGGCGGATACGAACGCGCCCGCCAGCACCGCGGGCTGGGGGTTCCCGGCGAGCATGACCGCTCCGCCCGCCGCCGCCAGTCCGACCCAGCCCAGAGCCGACGGCGCCCGGGCGAATCCCCAGGCGGCCCAGGCGAGCGCGGGAAGCCAGATGTCCGCGTCGAGGAAGGCCTGGTTCAGGTTGCGGACCAGGTGGCCCGAGAGCACCCACGCCGCGGCGGTGACGAATGCGGCCGGCGCCGGAAGTCCCAGCGAGACCGCCCAACCCCATGCCAGGACGGCCGTGAGCCACAGCCGCGCGAGGAGGAAGAGATCCCACCGGCGCGCGGTGGGATCCGCGACCGCGACCCACCAGCGCAGGGGCGAGGTCACGGACCCGATGGTGGGAGCAACGAGGGGCTCGCCCATCCCGGTCCGCGGCGTCCAGAGCGGGAGCTCGCCGCGAGTCCACGATTCCCGGACGAGCCGCGCCCACGGGTAGCATTGCCACACCGTGTCCTGGGGGTCGATCAGGAACGGCGCGGTCGCGGGCGGCGGCGGGGAAAGCGTGCCCGGAAGCACGCCGAAGAACGTCTGCCGGCCGGCCAGGACGGGCCAGAAAGCCACGGCGACGAGGATGCCGGGGATGGCGACGCCCGCAACCCGCCGGCTCACAGCTTCTTGAGCTCCTCGGAAGCCTCGTAGAGGCGCCGCCGCTCGGCCTCGCTCAGTCCCGCCATGCCGCGCTTCGAGATCTTGTCGAGGAAACCGTCCACCTCCTCCTGGAGTCGGTCGTGCCGCTCGCGCCCCCGCCGGACGAACCCGAACTGGCGCTCGACCCGGCGGCGGCGGGCGGCCTCGCGCCAGCGCGCGATCCAGCCGGGCCCGCGCAGGTAGGCCCACCCGAAGAGCAGGCCGGTCAGGTGCGCGACCTGGCCGAGTCCCCGGCCGGTCCCGCTCGACATCAGAAGCATCAACTCGATCCAGGCGAAGATCGCGACGAGCCAGCGCGCCTGCAGGGTCACCGGCAGGACGAACATGACGAGCAGGGTCACCGGCCGGTACGGGAACAGGAGGGCGTAGGCCATCAGGATACCGAAGACGCCGCCCGACGCCCCGATCAGCACCGTCGAACGCCCCCACGCGACGGCGAGCGAGCAGATCCCCGCCCCGACCGCGCTCGTCGCGTAGAGCCCGGCGAAGGCCCTGGTCCCGATCGCGACCTCAACGGCGGTGCCGAACACGAAGAGCGCGAGCATGTTGAAGAGCAGGTGCCAGATCCCGCCGTGCAGGAACGCGTAGGTGACGAGCTGCCAGACCGCCCCCTTCGCCACGAGCACGGGGTCGAGGCCGAACCACGCCGTGAACGGGAACAGGCGGTCCGCCAGCAACTGGAGCGCGTAGACGACCGCGTTGGCCACCAACAGGGCGCGGACCAGCGGCGTCATCTGCGCGGAATCCCGGGGACCGGCATCATCCCCCACGATGGCAAATCGGCCCGTGGAGAACAACTGGCCGGGAATCCCCGCGAAGCTGGCGGCAAACCGGCGACATCTGATAACGTAGGAGGCGGAGCGATGCCGAAAGCGCCTGAGAAACCAGCTTCAGCTTCCTATCCCGCGAAGGTCGTCCCGCCAAGATCCGGGGACCTCAGCGAGGTCTTCTCCGGCGTGCAGGGCGAGGGACCCTACGTCGGGGAACGCCAGCTGTTCATCCGGCTCGGTGGATGCCCCTACCGGTGCCATTACTGCGACACGCCGAACGCCCTGATCCCGGACGAGGTCTGCCTGGTCGAGGACCCTCCTGCCAGCCGGAAGTTCCGGAAGGTCAGGAATCCCGTGGCGCCGGACGCCCTGCGCTCGATCGCCGCAGGCTTCCTGGGGGCGAGCGGACTGCACCGCGCCATCACGATCACGGGGGGCGAGCCCCTGTGGCAGGCGGCGTACCTCAAGGACACCCTCCCCCTGCTCCGGGGCTTCGGGAAGCGGATATACCTCGAGACGGCCGGCACCCATGTCGAGGAGCTGAAGTCGGTGCTCGAGTTCGTGGACGTGATCGCCATGGACGTGAAGCCGCCGTCCGCCACCGGGATGAAGCCGATGTGGTCCGCGCACCGGGAGTTCCTGCGCGTCGCGCTCGTCAAGGAAGTCGTCGTCAAGATCGTGGTTACCCGGGCCACGCACCAGCACGATCTCGAGCTGGTCCGCGACCTCGTCGCGGAAGTGGACCGCACCGTGCCCCTCATCCTCCAGCCGGTGACACCGTCCTGGAAGGTGAAAGTGCCGCCCACGATCCCGCAGCTGCTCGCCTGGCAGGCCATGTTCGCGGAGAAGCTCGAGCGGGTGCGGATCATCCCCCAGCTCCACCGCGTCCTCGGAGACTGGTGATGGTCCGCGCCCTCCCGATCGTGCTGACCGTCGTTCTGGCGGCCGCGCCGGGGACGGCGGGTGCGCCCTCCGCCCCTGCGTCCGCTCCGCCGGCAGGAGGAGCGGCGCCGAAGCCCGGGTGCGAGATGCGGCCGACGGGCCCCTACTCCGTCCCCCACAGTTTCACCAAGGACACGGTGACGGTCGAGTGCAGCGACGGCTACCGGATGACGGGCGACTACGTCAGGCGGACCCGGCTCCGCGGCGCGCTGCCCGGCGTCATCTTCCTTCACGAGGACGGACGGGACCGGCACGCCTGGCACGCGCAGGTGGTCTTCACCGCCGCGCGGCAGATGGTCGGGCTCGCGCTGGACCTGCGCGGCTATGGCGAGAATCCCGGGACGGTCGGCAATCCCGGGAAGACGGCCTCGGCGTTCACCGACGCGGACTACCGGCTCATGCTCGAGGACGTCAGGGACTCCGTCTCCTTCCTCGCCGTCAAGTCCGAAATCGAAGGCGGCCGGCTCGCCCTGGTAGGAGCCGACATGGGCGCCAACCTGGCACTGCTCGCCGCCGGTTCCCCCTGGGCCGAGGCGGTCCGCGTCGTGGTGGCCGTGTCCCCCTCCCTGGAGTGGAAGGGGCTCTCGGTCCAGGAAGCGGTTGCCCGCATCCCGAAGTCCACGCACGTCTACCTCGCCGCGGCTAAGGATGACCCGGCGAGCTGGAATGCGTGCGAGGTCCTCATGGGGCTGATCAAGGGACCCAAGGACTTCTACCAGGCCGACACCGGCGGGCACGGAGTGCGCGTGTTCCAGGGACGCGCCTTCCACATGATCCCGACCTGGCTCGCGGGGAACCTCGTCGAACCGCGGGCCCCGGAGGCGGCCCCGCGCGGGCGCCGCGCGCCGGCCCGGCCCGCGCGCTGAGCGGGACCTAGACGATGAACATCTCCGTCATCGGTGCCGGATACGTCGGGCTGGTCACGTCCGCCTGCTTCGCGGATCTCGGGCACTCGGTCACGTGCGTGGACATCGACCGGGCCCGGATCCGTCTCCTGAACCGGGGCAAGGTCCCCATTTTCGAGCCCGGGCTCGAGGAACTGCTCGCTCGGAACCGGCGCCAGGGGCGGCTCAAGTTCACGACCTCGATCGCCCCTGCGGTGCGAGCCGGCCAGATCATCTTCATCGCCGTGGGGACGCCGTCGAAGCCGAACGGCGAGGCGGACCTCTCCCAGGTCGAATCGGTGGCGCGCGACATCGGCCGGCACCTGAACGGCGAGAAAGTGATCGTCAACAAGAGCACCGTTCCGGTCGGAATGGGCGACGTGGTGGCGTCGATCATCCGGAACTGCCGGGGAGGGCGCCACCGGTTCGCCGTCGCGTCCAACCCCGAGTTCCTGCGCGAAGGCAGTGCCGTCTGGGACTTCATGAATCCCGACCGGATCGTGATCGGCGCGGGAGACGCGAAGACGGCCGACACGGTCGCCCAGCTCTTCCGGCCTATCAACGCCCCGCGGGTCATAACCGACATCCGCAGCGCCGAGATGATCAAGGTGGCGTCGAACGCCTTCCTCGCGACCAAGATTTCCTTCATCAACGAGATCGCGGCCCTGTGCGACCGCGTCGGAGCCGACGTCGGCGAAGTCGCGAAAGGCGTGGGGCTGGACAAGCGTATCGGCAGTGCGTTCCTGAGCGCGGGCGCCGGATACGGCGGTTCGTGCTTCCCCAAGGACACCCTGGCGCTCATCGCCGTGATGGAACGCGAGGGGCTCATCCCCCGGATCCTGAAGGCCACCACCCAGGTCAATGCGGACCAGCGGCGCCGGCTCCTCGAGAAACTGAAGGAGGCGGCGGGCCCGCTCGAGGGCAAGACGGTCGCCGTCTGGGGGCTCGCGTTCAAGGCGAACACGGACGACATGCGCGAGGCGGTGTCCGTCGACGTCATACGGGCTCTCAAGGACATGGGGGCGCGCGTGAAGGCCTACGACCCCGCCGCGATGCCGAAAGCCCGCGCGGTCCTGCCGGCCATCACGTACGCCAAGGACCCCTACGACGCGGTCCGGGACGCGGACGTACTGCTGATCCTGACCGAATGGAACCAGTTCAAGGAAGCTGATCTCAAGCGGGTCAAGGCCCTCCTCCGCCGTCCCGTCATCGTCGACGGCCGGAACCTGTGCGACATCGCGGCCGTGCATGCGCTCGGATTCACGTACCGCGGAGTCGGACGGAGCGGGCCCGCGTGAAGGGGATCATCCTGGCCGGCGGCCTGGGCACCAGGCTCCACCCGCTGACCCGCATCACGAACAAGCACCTCCTGCCCGTGTACGACAAGCCCATGATCTATTACCCGATCCAGACGCTCGTGCAGGCCGGGATCCGGGACGTCATGATCGTGACCGGAGGCCAGTACGCGGGCGAGTTCCTGCGCCTGGTCCGGGACGGGCGCGAGTTCGGCCTGCACGCCGTGGAGTACGCCTACCAGGAGGGCGAGGGCGGAATCGCGGATGCGCTCAAGCTTGCCGAGAGGTTCGCGGGCGGCGACCGGCTCGCGGTCATCCTCGGGGACAACATCGTGGGCGGCACGATCCGGTCTTCCGTCGAGGCCTTCCAGGCCCAGCGCCGGGGAGCCAGGATACTGCTGAAGGCCGTGGACGACCCCCAGCACTACGGCTGTCCCGACATCCGGCGCGGCCGGATCGTGGCCATCCAGGAGAAGCCTAAGAAGCCCAGGAGCCCGTACGCCGTGACCGGGATCTACCTCTACGACAGCCACGTGTTCAGCGTGGTCCGCCATCTCAAGCCTTCCGCGCGCGGCGAGCTCGAGATCACGGACGTGAACAACCATTACGTACGCAAGGGGTGGATGGCCTACGACATCCTCGAAGGCTGGTGGGGAGACGCGGGAGAGTCCATCGAGGCCTACCTCCGCATCCAGCGCATGGTGGCCGAATACGGAGCCAACAAGGAGGCCTAGATGGCCAAGGGAGGCCTGATCCACGGCGTCGCAGTGAAGCCTCTCCGCGTGATCGCGGACGAGCGCGGACGGCTCATGGAGATACTGCGCCGGGACGACCCGTTCTTCCGCGCGTTCGGCCAGGCGTACCTGACCTGCGCGTATCCCGGCGTCGTCAAGGCCTGGCACATGCACCGCAAGCAGACGGATCACTTCTGCGTCGTGCGCAGCATGGCCAAGGTCGTGCTCTTCGACGGCCGCCGCGGCTCCCCCACGCGCGGGCGGATCAACGAATTCTTCATCGGGGAGCTCAACCCCCAGCTCGTGGTCATCCCGCCGCTCGTCATGCACGGGTTCAAGGCGATCGGAGCCGGGGAGGTGTACCTGCTCAACCTCCCCACCGAGCTCTACGACTACCGAACGCCCGACGAGCATCGCCTCCCGGCGCACACGAAGAAGATTCCGTACGACTGGTCCCGCAGGGACGGATGAGAATCCTCGTCGGCGGGGGCGCCGGCTTCATAGGCTCCCATTTCGCCGAGTCCGCCTGTGCCCGCTGGCCGCGCGCCAGTGTCACCGTGCTGGACAACCTCTCCTACGCCGGCGTGACCGCGAATCTGGACGGCCTCAGGCGGAACCCCCGGTTCCGGTTCGTGCGGGGCGACATCTGCGACCGGCGGCTCGTCGAGCGGCTCCTCAAGGAGACCGACCTGCTCGTGAACTTCGCGGCCGAGACGCACGTGGACCGGTCCCTGCTGTCCGCGGGAGCCTTCCTGCGCACGGGCGCTCTCGGCACGTTCACCCTCGTGGACGCCGCCCGCGTCACCGGTCGGGTGAAGCGGCTCGTCCTCATGTCCACTGACGAAGTCTACGGACCGGTCCTCTCGGGTGCCGCCGATGAGGCGGCACCCTTGCGCCCTTCGAGCCCGTACGCCGCAGCCAAGGCCGCGGGCGACCTCGTCGCGCTGTCGTACGCGCGGTCGTTCGGCCTGCCCGTGATCGTGCCGCGCGCCTGCAACATCTACGGTCCGCGCCAGTTTCCGGAGAAGCTGATCCCGCTGTTCGCCACGAACGCGTGGCTGGGACTCCCGCTCCCCGTCTACGGCGACGGGCGACAGGAACGCGAATGGCTCCATGTCGACGACGCTGTCCGCGCCCTCGTGGCTCTGTGCCGGCGCGGAACGCCGGGCCGGGTCTACAACATCGGAAGCGGAACGTGGCGGCGCAATATCCTCGTGGCACGGCGGATCCTGCGCCGCTTGGACCGCCCGGCCTCGCTCATCCGTCACGTCGCCGACCGGCCCGGGCACGACCGGCGATACGCCATCCGGGGACGTGCGATCCGCGCGCTCGGCTGGAAGCCCGCCGTCGGGTTCGAGGCCGGCCTGGACCGCACCGTGGACTGGTACCGCGCCCATGCGGCATGGTGGAAGCCCTTGCGCGCCCGGACCACCGCGTACTTGGCGGCCCAATACGGATGGCGGCTGGGAAAGGGGGCCCGCCGGTGGCGGTAACGCGTCCGATCCTGATACTCGGCGCGGGGGGGGCGCTCGGCCACTCCCTGCTCGAGGTGGCGGAGACCCATCCGGACCTCCGGTGCTTCGGGGCGACGCACGCGGAGGCCGACATCACCGAGCGTAACCAGGTGGACAACACGATCCGGAAGTACGACGCCCGGGCGGTCATCAACTGCGCCGCCATGACGGACGTCGACGCCTGCGAGCGCGATCCCATGCTCGCCTCGGCGGTAAACGCCGAAGGCGCCCAGAACGTGGCCGAAGCCTGCCGGCGCGCGAGCGCCCTCCTCGTGCATCTCTCGACCGACTTCGTCTTCGACGGCAAGTTGGACCGGCCGTACCGCGAGGACGATACCACACACCCCCTGAGCGTCTACGGAGCCACCAAGCTCGAAGGGGAACACGCGATCGAGCGCGCGGGCGGGAAGACTCTCATCGTGCGGACCGCATGGACCTTCGGCCCGGGCCGGGCCAACTTCGTCACGAAGGTCCGTGAGCGCGCGCGGGCGGGAGGACGGATCGACATGATCCGCACCCAGACCGGATCGCCGACGTGGACGGGCGACCTCGCGATCGGGATCTTCCAGCTGATCTTCGCCGGGGCCCACGGCATCTACCACGTCGTCAACTCCGGCACCGCCACGCGGGTGGAGTTCGCGCAGGCCATCCTCGAGCTTTCCGGGATGGCGGACGCGACCGTGAATCCCGTGGACGAGGCCCCTGCGAACTGGGTCGCGAAGCGTCCCGCCTGGAGCGTGCTGGATGCATCGAAGTTCACGGCGAAGACGGGCCTCACCCTCGCGTCGTGGCGCGAGGCCCTCGACCAGTACCTGACCCGGCTGTCCGCCTGATGGCCCGCCCGGGCCCGGCCCCCGCGTTCTCCGTGATCGTGCCCGCGTTCAACGAGGCGGCACGGCTGGAAGCATGCGTCGCCGGGCTCACGCGGTATCTGAGGACCCGGCGCGAGCGCTGGGAGCTTCTCGTCGTGAACGACGGCTCCCGCGACGGGACAGGACCCCTCCTCGACCGCCTCGCCCGGACCACCCGCGGCCTGGTCGCGATCCATCTCCCGCGGAACCGGGGCAAGGGGGGCGCGTTGCGGGAGGGCCTGCGCCGCGCGCGCGGAGCGCGGGTGATCTTCACCGACTCCGACCTCTCAACGCCGCCCTCCCAGATCCCGGTCGCCCTCCGGCACCTCGCGGCGGGCCATGACCTCGTCATCGGCTCCCGCGTCCTGCCGGGCGCCCGACTCCCCATCCCCCAGCCGCTCCTGCGCCGGCTCGCGGGCCGGGTCTTCAACTGGGCGGTCCAGGTCCTGGTCGGCCTGCCCTACGCGGACACGCAATGCGGGTTCAAGGGGATGACCGCGCGTACCGCCCGCCTGCTCGCCCGCGAGAGCCGGATCGACGGGTTCGAGTTCGACGTCGAGTGGCTCCTGATCGCGAAGGCGCACCGCCTGCGTGTGCTCGAGTTCCCGATCACGTGGTCCGACCGGGCCCACACCACCGTGCGGCTGGCGAAGCACTCGCTCGCCATGTTCGGCGCCCTCTTCCGCCTCCAGCGCCGGTTCCGGAGCGTCGTCGCCTATCACCCCGTGCGCGCGATGCCGTGGATCCTGACCTCGGTGGTGGGCGCCGTCGCCGTCCAGATGGTTCTCAAGACGGGGGCGCGCGAGATCGGGCCGGTCGACCTGTCCCCCGCCACGCTCGCCGCCATCGTGACCAACCGGTACCTGTGGGCCTCGATCCTCCTCGGCGTGGTGAGCGCCTCCACCTGGCTGATCTCGATCTCGAAGGTGGACCTCTCGTTCGCCTTCCCCATGATCAGCCTGGGCTACGTGTTGGTGACCGTGCTCTCCTTCCTGCAATTCGGGGAAGCGATCTCATGGAACCGCTCGCTCGGCGTCCTGCTCGTCGTCGCCGGGAACGTGCTCATCGCTTCCAGCGGCAAGCCCGCCAAGGAGCGGGAACGATGATCGGCACCATCGCCCTGATCCTGCTCTGCCAGGTCATGTCCATCGCCGCCCAGCTCGCGCTCAAGCTCGGGATGCGGAACCCGGAGGAGTTCCGGCGGTCGCGGCTCGCGGTCCTCAGGATCGTACTGCGGCCCTGGCTCTGGTTCGGGTGCGGGCTCTATCTCTTCGGGATGGTGCTCTGGTTCAAGGTCCTGTCGCAGGCCGACCTCTCGTTCGCCTACCCCTTCGGAGCGCTGGCGTTCGTCGGCGTGGTCCTCTCCTCCCAGTGGGTCCTGCACGAGCGCGTGTCATTCCGCCGCTGGGCGGGCGTATTCGTCATCCTCCTCGGACTCGTCTTCGTCATCTCGAGCGGCTCCTCCACCGCTCCCTAGTGTTAAAAACCCGCGTCTGATAGAATTTTCTCGTCAGGAGGGGCACCATCTACGACCGGTTTGCCGAACGCGCCCGGAAGGCGATCGCCTATGCCCGCGAGGAGGCGATCCGGCTCGACCACGACTACATCGGGACCGAGCACATCCTGCTCGGGATCATCCGCGAGGGAAACGGGGTGGCGGTCGCCGTCCTCGAGAATCTCAACGTGGACCTGGCCAAGCTCCGGCACGAGGTCGAGAAGCTCGTGGCGACCACGGGCGGCACGCTGACCCTGGGCAAGGTCGAGTTCTCGATGACGGCCAAGAAGGTCCTCGAGCTCGCCCAGGAGGAGGCCCAGAACTTCGGCCACAACTACATCGACACGGAACATATCCTCCTGGGCCTGATCCGTGAGGGCGAGGGCATCGCCGCGCGGGTCCTTAACACCTTCGGCGTGACCCTCACCCGGGCCCGCGAGGTCACGATCGGCCTTCTCGGCGGCACGGTCCAGCACCTCGGCGCCGGGGCGGGACCGAAGGCGAAGACCACGGCGCTGGACACGTTCGGCCGCGATCTCACCCACCTGGCCCGGGACGGCAAGCTCGATCCCGTGATCGGGCGCGAGGACGAGATCGAGCGCGTCATTCAGGTCCTTTCCCGCCGCACGAAGAACAACCCCGTGCTCATCGGGGAGGCCGGGGTGGGCAAGACGGCCATCGTCGAGGGGCTGGCCCAGAACATCGTGGCGGGAAGCGTGCCCGAACCCCTCCTCAACAAGCGCGTCGTTACCCTGGACCTCGGGGCCATCGTCGCCGGCACCAAGTACCGGGGCGAGTTCGAGGAGCGCCTGAAGGCGGTCATGAACGAGATCCGGCACGCTTCCAGCCAGATCATCCTCTTCATCGACGAGCTTCACACGCTGGTGGGCGCGGGGGCGGCGGAGGGTGCGATCGACGCCTCGAACATGCTCAAGCCCGCGCTATCGCGCGGCGAGCTCCAGTGCATCGGGGCCACGACGCTCGAGGAGTACCGGAAGTACATCGAGAAGGACGGGGCGATCGAGCGCAGGTTCCAGCCCATCACCGTGGACCCCCCGAGCGTCGAGGAGACCGTCGGGATCCTGCACGGCCTCCAGAGCCGGTACGAGAAGCACCACAAGGTGAAATACACGGACGGCGCGCTCAAGCAGGCCGCCGTGCTTTCGGACCGCTACATCTCCGGGCGGTTCCTGCCGGACAAGGCCATCGACCTCATAGACGAGGCCGGCGCGCGCGCGCGTCTCCAGACCACGATCGTGCCGCAGGAGCTCAAGGACTTCGAGCGCCAGATCGAGGAGGTCACGCGGGAGAAGGAGCAGGCCATCCGGATGCAGGAGTTCGAGCGCGCGGCCAAGCTCCGGGACGTGATCCGCGAACTGCGGGACACCGCGGACACGAAGCGGAAGGCGTGGGAAGAGGCCCGGCGGCGGACCGAGGTGACCGTGGACGAGGAGGCCATCGCCTACATCGTCTCCAAGTGGACGGGCATCCCGGCGTTCAAGCTCGAGGAGAAGGAATCCACGAAACTGCTCCGGATGGAGGAGGAACTCCACAGGCGCCTGATCGGACAGGACGAGGCGGTTTCCGCCGTCTCCCGCGCCATCCGGCGGTCGCGCGCCGGCGTCAGCAACGCGCGTAAGCCGATCGGCTCGTTCATCTTCCTCGGCCCGACGGGCGTGGGCAAGACGGAGCTGGCCCGGGCGCTGGCCGAGTTCCTGTTCGAGAGCGAGGAAGCGCTCATCCGCGTGGACATGTCCGAGTACATGGAGAAGTTCTCGATCAGCCGTCTAGTGGGCGCGCCTCCGGGGTACATCGGCCACGACGAGGGAGGCCAGCTCTCGGAGAAGGTCCGGCGCCGTCCCTACTCCGTCGTGCTTTTCGACGAGATCGAGAAGGCGCACCCGGACATCTTCAACATCCTGCTCCAGATCCTCGAGGACGGACGGCTGACGGACGCGCACGGACGCACCGTCGACTTCAAGAACACGGTCCTGATCATGACCTCGAACGTGGGCTCCAAGGAGGCCGAGAAGGGCGGGCTGGGGTTCCAGCGGGACACGACCCAGTCCCAGTACGAGGTGCTGCGCGACCGCCTCATGAACGAGCTCAAGCACGCGTTCAACCCCGAGTTCCTGAACCGCGTCGACGAGGTCATCGTGTTCCGCCAGCTCGAGCGCGAGCAGATCCGGGCCATCGTCGATATCATGATGAGGCAGGTGGGCCTCCGGCTCAAGGACAAGGCGATCACGCTCGAGCTCGACGAAGCGGCCAGCGAATTCCTCATGGAGAAGGGCTGGAGCCCCGCGTTCGGAGCACGGCCCCTGCGCCGCGCCATCCAGAAGTTCATCGAGGACGCGATGGCCGAGGAGCTTCTGCGGGGCCGCATCCCGGAGGGCACCCGCGTCGGAGTGACCCGGGGCGAGGGAGAGGCGCTCGCGTTCACCCCCCTGCCCCAGCCTGCCCTAGTCCAGTGAACCCGGGCGGGAGACCGCCGCTCCTCCTGCCGTGACCGCCCCCGGGAGACCTGCGCGTCAGTTGCGTCCGGTGGGGCCGGCCGCCGCGACTCCGCCGCCCGCCCGATCGGTGGTGCCCCCGGTCGGCTTCTGGGCGCTCCTCCTGTTCAGCGGCTACCTGTTTCTCGGCGCCATGGGGGGAACGTTCTTCCGGATGGCCCGGGACAACGACGATCTGGTGCGGATGTCGCTCGTGCTGGTCGCGGGCGCGTCCCTCTCTTTCGTCCTCGTCCGCCGGGGCATCAGGCTTCCGCTCTCCCTGGTCCTGCCCGCGCTCGGATATGCCCTGGCCTGCTTCTACTCCTCCTTCGACACGCTGAACCCGGCCGAAAGTCTGAAGGAGTTCATGAAGATCGGGACCTACCTCCTGATATTCCTCTCCCTGGCGTCCGTCGCGCCGGCGCCCCTGGACTCCGCGGGCCGGGAGAATCGCCGGTTCGTCGCTTTCCTCTGCATCATCGCCGGCCTCGCCGTCGGCTACCTGCACACGCCGCCCCAGCCCCTGAAGGCGCAGATGTACGTCCTGGGGGCCCTCGTCACCGCGGCCCTGGCCCTCTGGCCCTCGAGCGGGCTGACGTCGGGCCAGCGGCTCGGGTTCGGCCTCGCCGGCATCGCCCTGTTCGCCGGGCTCCTGATTGTCGACCCGGAAGCCCCGCGCACGCTCTACCGGTTCCGGCTCTGGGGCACCCCGCAAGTGATCGCGAGCCTGGGCACGACCCTGCTCTGGGCCGTCGCCTTCGCCGTCTTCATCGAGGGCCCCACCGTCCGCGCCGCCATGATCCGCGGCCTCGCGGTCCTCGTCGGAATCGCCTGCGCCGTCGGGCTCATGCAGTTCTACGGGCTCGACCAGGTGCGCCCCTGGGATCCCCGCCAGCCGTACAGCATCTGGGTCAAGGGCTTCCTGGCGGATGCCGTGGCGCCGCTGACCAAGGGCGTGTACCAGTGGGAGAACAACGAGCCCTACCTCGTAGTGCCCCGGATCCTGGGCATCTACGGCAACCCGAACTTCTTCATGCCGTTCCTGATGCAGTTCATCCCGCTCACGGTCGCGGCCGCGGTCATGAACCCGAAGCGCCGTTGGCTCTCGATCGCGGCGTCCGCCCTGCTCATGTTCAACATGGGCATCACGGAGACCGCGGGAGGCTGGTACGCCCTGCTCCTGCTCTCCCCCATGCTGGGCACCCTCATCGGCTGGGCCTTGGGTCCGCTTCCGGCCGAGTCCTACCGGAGCGTTGTCCGGAGGATCGGCGCCGTCGCCCTCGTCACGCTCTTCTTCGGGGTATGCCTGCTCGCCACCCGGGACGTCGTCTTCCCGCTCTTCATCATCTCGCTGGGAGGCCTGCTCGGGTTCCTCGGCTGGGGAGTCGCACGGACCCGGCACGCCGGAATAGCACGCACGGCGCCCGCCATCATCGTGGGTACCGCCGTTCTGCTGGCCACGATCGGCGTGATCGCCTACACGCACGGTTACAAGCGCGAGTCCATCGACCAGCGCGCGGTCAAGAGCCTGATGGCGCTCGAGATGTGGCGGGGAGCGCCGCTGACCGGCCCGCACGCCCCGCTTACCGGCATCGGGCTCAACGCCTACAAGTCGTGGTACCCGGTCATCCAGCAGGCCGTCCGGCTCCCGCGGGATATCCCGTTCGAGACCCTCGGAAGCAGTTTCACGCAGGAGAACCGCACGCACGACGACTGGTTCCAGATGCTGTGCGAGACCGGGGTGATCGGAACCGGCATGTTCGTCTGGCTCGTGCTCACGCTCTTCCTGGGGGCGATCCGGAGGCTGCGCCTCGATCCGGACCTCGCGGTCGAGGACCGATCCGCCATCTGCGGGCTGGCCGGGTGCGTGGCCATCATCCTCATCTACATGGTGCCGAACTTCCCGTTCCACATCGTCTCGTCGGCTGCCACCTGGTGGGTGATCGCCGGCCTCCTCGCCTCGTACCAAGCCGAGTGGGCGTGGATGAAGCGCCCGGCCGGGTCTTCGCCGGCGGCTCCGGGCGCGGCGTCCGAACCGCCGTTCCGCGGCGCGTGGCGGCCGGCCCTCGAGCTCGCCGGGCTCGGCTCCATCGCCGTCATCACCTACTTCTCCACCCAGCTCTTCGTGGGGACCCTCGCCTACAAGCGCGCCGAGAACTTCTGGAAGGACCCGCGCAACCCGGACTGGAAGAAGGCGGCGGCATCGTACCAGGAGGCGCTCGATCTTGACCCGTTCAACGCGCAGTACACGTACGACTACGGCGCCCTGTGCTTCAACAACGCGGGGACGGACCGGGAGCTGAGCGCCCGGGCCGCCGCCCTCCTGACGCACGCCCGCACGCTCGGGTTCATCAACGAGGACCTCGAGTACGGGCTCGGCCATCTGGCCGAGCTCTCCGGCGACTACCCGAAGGCGCTCAACTGCTACAACCGGGCCACGGGGCTCAATGAGCGGCATGAGGCCTCCCGGCAGGGCCGTATCCGGATCATGCTCCGGTCCTACCCCGCACTCGTTGCCGCGCTGGACCCCGCCCACGCGCAATACGCAAGGGCCCGGGAGCTGGCCAGGGGAATCCTCAAGAAGGACCCGGACAACTATGCCGTGCTCTACCATCTCGGCCGGCTGTCGGTCACGCCGTACCGTGACTACCCCCTCGCCATGAACTGCCTCAAGCGGGCGTGCGAGCTGATGCCGGTCGAGCCGGACTTCTGGCAGTTCTACGGATACGCGTGCGCGGCCGGGGGACAGCTCGAGGAGGCGAGGCGCGCCCTCAAGCGCGCCACGGTCCTTAACCTCGGCAACCGGGAATCCAGGAGAGCGCTGGAGCAGATCGAGGAACTCCTGCGGCAGGCCGCGGCGAAGGCGCCAGCGGCGTCCAGCACGACCCCTTCGTCGCCGGCCGCGCCGCCTGCGCCGGCACGCCGGGCCGCCCAGCCGCCCGCCCGGTAGATGAAGGGCTGGAAGCCCTGGGCGGCGGCGGCCCTCGGGCTCGCGGTCGTCGCATTGAGCGCGTACCTCTGGTGGTGGAAGCCCCTCGCGCTCGCGTCCCTGCGGTTCGGGCTGGAGGAAGCGCTCGCCCGGACCTCCCCCCGCGTTACCTTCCGTTCCGTCGACCTCTCCGGTCTCAGGACCCTGGTCATCCGCGGGGCCGCGGTCGGCAGTCTCGACGACCCCAACTCCCTGCGGGCGGCGGAGGCACGGCTCACGTTCAGCCTCCGGGCGCTCATCCGGAGCCGGTTCGGATTCACGGGCGCCCTGCGCCGGATCGAGCTCGTCGGACCCCAAGCCGTACTGGCGTGGCCGGACGTCCTCCTCCCCGGCCGCCCCGGCCCCTCCCTCGCGGTGCCGCTCCCGCCGCAGGCGGCCCTGGAGATATCCGACGGCCGGATCCTGCTGCGCACGAAAGGCGCGGGGGCATCCGTGATCACGATCCGGGACGTCGATGCCGCGCTGGCGCGGGCCGCCACGGGCGGGTGGGACTTCTCGGCAAGAGTGACCCCGCCGGGTTCGCCCCGCCGGAGCCTCTCGGCCGCGGGCACCTGGGCCGAGGGCTCCCTGCGGATAGCGGTCAAGGCGTCGCGACTGAAGGCGGCTCCCCTCCGGCCGTGGCTGGAACCCCTGAAGATCCCCTTCCGGCTCGACGACGGCGCGCTTTCGGCGTCCCTCGACCTCGAGTTCGCGAAGCCGCCGCGCCCCCCGGCAGGCCGGCGGGGCCCCGCGCCCCGGTGGAGCTTGGTCCGGGCCGACGGGCGGCTCGACGCGGACGACGTCGCCGTGACCGCCCCGGGCGTGGTCTGGCCGGTGGCGAACCTGACCGGGCGGGCCCGGGCCTCGGGCACGCGGGTCTCGCTCGACCGGGTCACGTTCACGACCTCGGGGACGGCCTGGATGCTCACGGGAACCGTCGAGGGCTTCTCCCGTCCGGAGATGCACCTCGAGATCGGGGCGCCGGCCTTCCAGCTCCCGCTGGTTCTGCCCGGCGCCGCGGGCTCCGGGGCGGTCCGGCTCCGCGTCGACGGCCCCGCCGTATCCCCGGTCATCACCGCCGTCTTCAATCTCGCCAACGCCGAGGCGGGAGGAATTTCGGCCACCCGCGCGACCGGCACGCTCACGATCGAGTCGTGGGGGCGGCACATCCAGCTCGAGGGCGGCCGGGCCCAGACGTCGGCCGGGGTGATCACGTGTTCGGGGGCGGGCTCGCCGCGGTCGGCCTCCGCGGATGCCACCTTCGCGTTCGTTCCCGCCGATCCCCTCTTCCCGGCGTGCTCGGGCTCCCTGACCCTCCGGGACGGCGAGATGAAGGCCGAGGTCAAGACCGGCGACGGGCTCTGGACCGTCCGCGGCCGGGGCCGGCGGCGCGGGGCGATCTGGACGGGGTCCGCCAGCGCGGCCGCCACGGGGGGCGCCCGGATCTCGTTCCAGGGGACGGCCGGGACGGCGGCGCCGCACCGGCTGGACGCGCAGGTGGAGCTAAGCAACGCGACCTTCGCCTCGCTCTATCTCGAGCGCCGGCATGACGTGTTCCGCCGGCTCGCCGTTACGCTCACCGCCGCGGTCTCCATTCGCGGGACGGCCGGGGACCCCGCGGTCTCGGCCAACCTCGCGGGGTCCCGGCTGGCGCTGGGCAGGACCAGCCTGCCCGTGACCGGCACGCTCAAGCTCTCGCCGCGGGCCCTCGCCCTGGCGCCGGTGAAGGCGGGCGGCGTGGCGACCGTCACGCTCGTCCTGCCGTTCGAATCCGGCAAGAAGGCGGCCGCCAAGATCGAGGGCGAGGGCTTCCCCCTCCGCCTCCTCTGGACCCTCGTGCCGGTGCCCGACCGCGTCCGCGCCCTCGAGGGCGCCTTCTTCGGCAGTCTCGACGTCGACGACCTGACGGGACGTCCCACGGTGGACGGACGCGGCGAGGTGCGGGGACTGGCGTGGGAAGGCACCCGGCTGGGCACCCTCGGTTTCACCGTGGACGCCCGCGACCGGACGATGAACCTCACGGCGCTCTCGCTCCAGGGCCCCATCGCGTCGGCGGAGGGCGACGGATCGCTCGCGCTGGGGAACGAGGGCTGGCAGGGAGCGGGACGGCTCAACATCGCCTACCTCAAGGCCGGCACGACCGACCTCGACGCCCATGCCGAGGTGACGGCATCGTCGGGCAAGCAGGGACTCTCAGCCGCCGTCAAACTGACCGCCCTGCGCATGAACGCCGCCGCGTTTCCCGACGTCGAGGTCGAGGTCGCCGTCCCCGAGCCCGATGCGCTGACCGTGAAGGCGTCGTGGGAGGAAACGTT
>Ga0315294_10002643_pt1 | contig 19560 bp, 18 predicted proteins | sample YL17G13_40_MG_FD_203626 | JGI IMG/M metagenome (GOLD analysis project Ga0315294, IMG submission 203626) | Sediment microbial communities from Yellowstone Lake, YNP, Wyoming, USA - YL17G13_40 | ecosystem: Environmental > Aquatic > Freshwater > Lake > Sediment | place: USA: Wyoming | collected...
TGAGGAAACGCCTCCGCCAGCAGTTTCATCCACTGCCCAGTCCCGTCCCAGGCCGTATCCATCACGGTTATCGCCCCCATCTGCTTCCCCTTGGCAATCGCTCTGGCCAGAGGCGGGCCATCAAAACCGGGCATCAATAGCGCTCCCCCCACATTCAGCACCTTCGCCTGCCGGATGAGCCCGAAATCTATATCCTCCTCCCGAAAAGTGCCATTCGCTCCGACACAGTGGATGAAACTCCGTTCCCTGTCCGGATGAACCATCACCATCGTCGAGGAGGTGCTCGCAGTTCGGTCCCTTCTGACGGCCTCCGCCCTCACTCCTTCCGCCTCCAAGACCCTCAAGCAGAAATCGCCCAACGCATCCTGCCCCACCTTGGCAATCAGGGCAACCTTCAACCCCAAGCGAGCCATCCCCACCGCGGAGTTTGCCGCGCAGCCGCCCATACTCAAACTCATCCGCTCGGTCAAGACCAATCTTCCCCTCTCCGGATACTTCTCCACCGGCACCGCTATCACGTCAGCCACCACTATCCCTAAACAGGCTACGTCCAATTTCATGCCTTCGCCCCGAGTTTCCGCCTGGTTCTTGCAGGCCATTTTGCTCTATGTAGTTTACCGAATACCATGGTGATGTTCCGCCAAGTCCAGCTCAAAGTCAGATCGCAGACTGGGCAAGCGCTAGCAAGAAGTAGTAGGCTCCATAGGCCAGCCCGGCTCCGATCAACACTTGTAAAATGCCCATGTTCCAAACCCTCAGCCACACAGGGACTCCTTTCCTCCCAGTCCACAGGTAGTTTTCCACCAGATCCTTCGCCGCCTGAATGGCTTTCTCAATGTGGCGCCGCTCCGGTGGGCGGGTGGTGAACCAGGCCTGGGCAACCGCTCCCAAGTTCCGTCCGGTCGCCAAGACCAGCACGAAAAGGGCAATCGAATACCACTTGCTTGGCAGCGCCCAGAGGACCCCAGCCGTGTAGAGAAGCAACAAAGGCACCATCAAATTGCTGCCACAGCGGGGATGCACCCTGTTCATCCTCCCCACAACCTCCTCGGTGAGAGGCTCAAAATGCTCCAGGGTATGCACCACCATGTGCTCAGCTGCATGGAACTGGGACAAACGCGAGAACTTCAGCAGAATCAGGAAGATAACGACCGGCAACAGCCAAATCAACAGAGGAAACGCCTGCATCCCTGCACCCCCCACCAAGACCGGCGAACCCAGAAGAATCGGAACCAGCGGCACGCCAATCGGGCCTTCGATGAGCCAACTAAGGAGAAAACTCAAAACCCATGCCACCCCAACCATCAACGCCAGAAAAACTCCCGTCAGCATCAACTGTCCACTGTTGCTCCCTGCGCCAGCCGACCCACAATGAAGATACACTCCAAAGGGCGTGGCCATCCCCCCCACCCGCGGCGGTCGCGCCACCTCCATCGCGTGCGCCATGACATCCCGCAATCGCACCATGCCCTTGAGCATGCCCTCCTTGCTCACTATCGGCAGCATAGTCTCCTGAGGATGGCTCCGGATCACCTTCAAGACCTCCTCCAACCCCATCTCCTCCCCCAGTCGGGGAACGGCGAGATCCGTCATCTCCCATACCCTCATCCCCTCGGCCGCCCCGGCGCTCAAAGCGCCGCTCAACGATGACTCCTTGAGCATTCCCACGAAACTTCCCCCGTCGGTCACCGGCAGCACATCGCACTTATGCCGAAACATAAGGCCAAGCGCCCTGGTCAGCGGCTCATTGACGCCTACACACGGGTAGTCCGCCATGTTCACCTGAATCGCTTTGTCACTCATCATCCGATTGCATCTCTCCCCTCGAACCAGGCCCTGTGCCTCCTCCACTTGCGTGCAATCCCGCCGTCTGGTATCCTACCACGCAAGGAGGCATTTCATTTTGTCCAAAGTTTGCCAAATCTGTGGAAAAGGACCTCTCTTGGGCCACCTGGTGAGCCATTCGGCCCGAAAGACCCATCGTCGCTGGCTGCCCAACCTGCAAAAGATCAGGGCCATCCAGGCTGGCCGCCCAATCAGGCTTCGCGTCTGCACCAAGTGCCTCAAGAGCGGAAAGATCAGCAAGGCTTTCTAGTCCTTTCCCAGCCCCAACGAGTCTAGAGTCGAGAGTCGAGAGTCTAAGAGTCATCGTGCCTCCTCTCCGCGGCCAAAGAGGGCGTCGTCCGTCTTCCGAGGTAGTTGCCCAGCGATAACATCATCTTTGAGACCTCCTCCGCACTTGCGTAGAGGGCGTTGAACGCTCCCTCTGGCAAGTATCTCTGATCCAAACCCACATACAGGGCCGCCTGCACTTCCGCACAAGAGCCATGCGCGTGGGCCAAGAACTGCCGAAACTCCCTGTCCGTTCGTCCTGCAAATCCTTCGGCGATGTTGAGCATGATGGACACACGCGCCCGCCTGATCTGGTCCCGCAGAGCGAAGTCCTTTTGAAAACTTGCCCTGCAGGTGACCTGATAGACCGCCTTGGTCAGCTCCCCTGCCTTCTGCCAGCATTCCAGACCCTCAAAACGTTTCACCGTGGGCATCTTCTTGCCTTCTCCGCTCTAGACTCTAGACTCTAGACTACGCTTCCTTCGGCTGCAAGGCTGAGAGAATAGTCCTCAGCCCCTCCCCCAAGTCCTCGGGTAGCGCAACTGCCCCCCGGGCGATCAAACGCTCCACCAACCTCTGCGCCTCGCCGCCGGTGAAATCCCTCCCTCCCAGGGTGCCATCCTGGACGAATATTTTCGGGCCGGCTTCCCCGTCCTCGGTTCTCGATTCCTGACTTGCCAACAGCATCTCAAGGTTTCGCACATTTCCCGGCCCGAACGGAACGCCGGTCACCACAACTACCTCCGCTCCCCCCACCATTTCCATGCACCGCCTTGCGCTCTCCGCGGAGATCTCGCGGAAAGGCGCCTCCTCCGCTACCTCCAAACCCAGCCGCTTTGCCACCAGGTAGTCCGTGTCTCCTACGTTCAACACGCCCGCCGTCATCCGAACCCCCGCGCGGGACAATTCCTCCATCAACCTGAAGCCGGTGCCCCCCCCACAAATAAGATGAACCCAACCTCGCCTGTTGTCCTCTGCCCTCTCCGCAGGCTCGAGAGGCACCACGAACGGCCGCCCGCTGACCACGTCCTCCCTCACCATCACCTCTACCCCAAACGTTTCCTCCAACACCTCTCTCCTCATCACTTCCCTCATCGGCCCCGCCTCCAACACCCTCCCTCTCTTTACGACTGCCACCTCGTCGCAGTATTGCGCCGCCAGGTTGACGTCGTGCAATATCGCCAAGACCGTCATTCCCCTCTGCCGGTTTAGCCTCCTCACCAACCTCAGCATCTCCATCTGGTGGTAGATGTCGAGGTGCGTGGTGGGCTCATCCAGGAGCAACACCCTGGGCTCCTGGGCCAGCGCCTTTGCCAAAACCGCCCGCTGCCTCTCCCCCCCGCTGAGTTCCCCGATTCGTCTCCCTTGCAGTTCCAGCACCTCGGTAGCCGCCATCGCCTCCTCCACCACCTCCAAGTCCCTTCTGTTCTCCCCGGCAAAGCGACGCAGGTAAGGAAGCCTCCCCAAAAGGACGAACTCCCTCACCCCCAAATCAAAACCCAGTTCGACGCGCTGCGGGGCCACCGCCACCCGACGCGCCACCTCCCACGCCGACATCTTCTTCAAGTTCTCCCCGCCCAGCAACACCTTCCCCTCCTGCGGGCGCACCACCCCGCTCACCACCCGCACAAAAGTGGACTTGCCCGATCCATTGGGTCCAACCATCCCCACGAATTGCCCCGCCTCGACCGAGAGAGAAAACCCGTCCAGCGCCTTTATGTCGCCGTACCGGAACCGGACCCCTTCCGCCTTCAAGGAAAGCCCTGACGCTCCGCTCATCTCGTCTTTTCCATTTGGCAAACGCGCACCTTGCCGGACATCTCCCTAAACCGGCCCCACCGACAAGAACTGGGCATTGGCCTGAAGGCTAACCGCCAGCAGATACTGCAATGCCAAAGCCACCAGCGCCTCCGGAGCCCAACCTGGTCTCTCCTCCGCAAGGACACCAGCCCCGAGAATGGTCGGAAACGCCATCAAGAAGAGCCAAATCCTTCCCGCCTCCCCCCGCACCAACCCAGTCGAATCCACCAACAACAGGATTCCCAGGAAAGTCCACCCGAGTTTTCGCCCCAGTTTGAACTCTTTCTCGTTCGGCTCCCCGCCGGTCAGGAATGCCAGGAAATAGACTAGCCCCGGCAGCCCCCCTAATAGCAGGAAATCCCCCAGGTTCCCCACCACCCACCTGCCATAACTTCGATGCCACACCTGGGTCAGTTCGAATCGGTGGGCCTCCACCGCCTTCTGGTAGACCATCAACATATCACATCCGGAAAACGCCCACAAAAGCGCTGCCGGCGCCACCACCGCGGCCAGGAAAACGGCACATTCCGCCGCCGTGCGCCTCCACCGCTCCTTACCCAGGCTGGCCCAGAGAATGAACACGAGAAAGCCCGGCACCAATACCAACAGACCAAAACTGATTCCCAACCCCACGCCCAGAACTATGCCGCTTCCCAACAAGCGCAAGAGACGCCTCTTCCTAATCCCCGTCACCAACAGCCAGAGGCTCACGGCCGTCACCACGAACACTAACTGGTCCACCGACACCGGAAATAACAGCCCGCTCGGTATCACCGCACCCAATACGCCTGCCACCAGGCCGGCTCGCCACCCAAACAGGTCGGTCGCCGTAAAATAGATCGGCAGCACCACCAGCGCTCCCAGCAGGGCGATCACCAGACCCACCCAGAAGGCCCCGAGCACCTCGAGCGCCGTGTAGTCCTTTCCCGCTCCTTGCGTCTTGAACCGCTCCGCCCAAAGCTTGGCCGCCTCTGAAGGCGGCACCTCCAACAAGACTCTTCCCGCCAGCGACTTATCCGGATCTGACACGGACCTTCGCACCACCGAATAAACCCAGTGCATGAAGATAATCGCCCCCGGTGGATGCGTCCGAGCATGATAAGGCATGGCACTCATCAGGCGGGGATATTCGCCCAGAAAAGACTTCGTGTCCCGAACATCGAGCGCCTGGGAGTAATACGTGGTCGCCACGTCGCTCATGGTGACGAGGGTCATCCTGACGCCGACAAAAGGCATGGCTTTCCAGGTGCAATAGCGAACGAGAAGAGACAGCGCCACCAATCCCACCACGACGGCGATCTGGACCGCCCGGGACTTCTTGAGGCCGTGTTTCCACAACAAATGGATGCCCAGAAGGAGGAGCAAGGCCCCCGGCACGACATATCCAAGGGAGCCGAGGTTCACCCGAGGCTGGTATTCCCAGACCCATTCCCCAGGTATTCCCAGGGGAAGCCAGTGCAGCCAAACCAAGATGCACACCAGCAGCGTCAGTCCGGCGGATACGATAAGGGCGGGCGAGAGAATTCGCCTCCCGTTTGCCTTGTTTGGCGTCATCGCTACGGAATCGGGTAGAAGGAACAACTGAACTCCTCCCCTAGAATATGAGCGAACCCGTCCTCCGCGTCAAATCGCGCTCACCGGAAAGGATGGTTCTGGCCAACTGAGCCATTGCAGGGAAAGCGAGACAGAAGATATTCTGGGGGATTGCGAATCCGGAAGGGCAAGGATACATAAGTATAGGAGGACAATCATGCCACAAACATCTCACGTCGAACTCCACTTCACCGGCGCGGGGCCTTTACGCAGCGGGGTTCAGGCACTGCTCATCGGCGGGATCGCCGCGGCGGCGGCCTTCCTCATCGCGAGGGCCATTTCCTGAGTGGGAGCCTGCCCCTGGAATGGTGCTGTTCCCATCTCGCTCTTCTCCCTCATCCTCGTCTTGCCATCATCCACCAGCCAGCCCATCCCACCACGGCGGAGAGACAGATCTCCGCAGCAACCTTGAAACTGAAGAGAATCCAAAAGAACAAAAACCCCACCAAAACCATCAGAACCGCGAGCCCGGCGCCTTTAGACATCACTCACCACCATTCATGCCAGAAGCATGAAGCACGACCAGTATCGAGAAGCAGACACTACTTCCACACACTCCTGCCTCGTCATATCAAATGGAAAATCTGGGTAGATTGTTCGCTGACTCCTCCATAGATCGCGCGTCGCATCTTGACACCCCGGCAATCAGCCACTAGGATGGGCCAAAAGGAGGCCAAGACAATGATTCCAGAGGGGAAACTCTTCATTGACGGCAAATGGGTGGAGGCGGAGAACGGCGATACCTACGAACTGACGAATCCGGCCACCGGCAAGACCACCGTAAGGGTCGGCAGGGGAAGCGAGAACGACGTGAACAAGGCGGTGAAGGCCGCCAAGAAGGCCCTGGAAGGGCCATGGGGGAAAATGAGCGGAACCGAGAGGGGCCGCCTGATGCTGAAGTTAGTCGAACTCATAGACAAGCACGGCGAGGAACTCGCCCGCTACAATACCGAGGACATGGGGAAGCCAATCTCCGAATCGCGCGGCGAATCGAAGGGCTGCACGGGGAATTTCATCTATTACGCCGGTCTCGGCGACAAGATCGAGGGCTTCGTCCATCCCGTTGACAGCGCCTTCTTCAACTACACCATCCGCGAGCCGGTGGGAGTGGTGGGAGCGCTGACGCCCTGGAACTTCCCCTCCTGGATGTTCAGCATGAAGGTGGCGCCGCCGCTAGGGTGCGGCTGCACGGTCGTCCTCAAGCCGGCGGGGATAAGTCCGCGGTCATCACTCTTGATGGGCTCGCTCACCAAGGAGGCGGGCTTCCCCGACGGGGTAGTGAACGTCGTCAGCGGACAGGGCTCGAAGGCCGGGGCGGCCCTGGCCAGCCATCCCGACGTGCATCACGTTTCCCTCACCGGCTCCTCACCGGTGGGCAAGTTGGTGGCGCAGATGGCCGCCTCCCACCTTGCCGGCGTGACCCTCGAACTGGGGGGCAAGACTCCGAACATCGTCTTTGCCGACTGCCCCTGGGATGAAGCGGTTAACGGCTCCGCCTCCAGCACCTTCTTCAACTGCGGCCAGGTGTGCGTGGCGGCCTCCCGGCTCCTGGTTGAGGAGAAGATAAAGGACAAGTTCGTCGCCGCCATAATGGAGAAGGCCAAGAAACTCAGGATCGGAGACCCGATGAAGGACGAGACGACCCTCGGCCCCATCTGCTCAAAGGATCAATACGCGACGGTCACCTCCTACATAGAAATCGGCAAGAAAGAGGGGGCAACCGTGATCATGGAAGGGGAAAAGCCGAAGGATCCCGCGCTTGCCAACGGCTTTTTCGTCCCCCCCACGATCTTTGATAACGTGGACAACAAGATGAGGATAGCGCAGGAGGAGATTTTCGGGCCGGTCCTGTCGGTGATAACCTTCAAGGATGAGGAGGACGCGATAGCCAAGGCAAACGACATCTCCTTCGGGCTGGAAGCCCTCATCTGGACGAATGATTTGCGGCGGGCGCACCGCGTTGCCAGCAAGGTTGGCGCGGGCATAATCTGCGTGAACTGTAAGGGGATGGTGGCGCCGAGCGTGCCATATTCCGGCTTCAAGGATAGCGGCCTGGGCTACGAGAGTGGCCTCGCTGCGATCGAATCCTACACTCGCCGGAAGAATGTCTGGGTCAGACTGAGCCCGGAGTTCAGTCCGTATCCAGAGTAGGGGGCCGAGAACGACTGCTGGCGGGAGCGAAGAAGGGTGAAAGGGTAAGATGAGCCTTGAGGGGTGGGTGTTCAACGTCCAGCGGTTTTCGCTGCACGACGGCCCGGGGATTCGCACGACGGTCTTTCTGAAGGGCTGCCCCCTGCGGTGCCAATGGTGCCATAACCCGGAGGGCCAGGAACAGCAGCCACAAATCCGCCTGACGATGAGCCTGTGCCGCCGCTGCGGGCGGTGCGTGGAGGTCTGCGAACAGGGCGTGCACGAAGTTACCCCGGAGGCGCACCTGCTAAACCCGCCCTATTGCGTGAGGTGCGGGAGATGTGTCGAGGTCTGCCCCGCTGGCGCGCTGGAGATGGTCGGGCGCCGAATGTCGGCGGAGGAAGTGATGTCCGTCGTGCGGCGGGACATCCCCTTCTACGAGCAGTCGCACGGCGGCATGACCCTCTCCGGAGGCGAGCCGATGGCTCAACACGAATTCTCGAAGGCGCTGCTGGAGTCTGCCAGGGCCGACGCCATCCATACGGCGGTCGAAACCTGCGCCTTTGCTCCCTGGGAAGAGTTGGAAGAAATCGGGCCGCTCGTAAACCTTTTCCTGGTTGACCTCAAGCACACGGATGAGGCCAGGCATATAGAACTAACCGGTGTCTCGAACAAGGGCATCCTCTCGAATATCGAGCGGATGGTGGCCGCCGGCTGGCCGGTCATCCTGCGCATTCCGTGGGTGCCCACGCGAAATGCGGAAGACGGTTTTCTCGAGGGATTGCAGTCCTTCCTGGCCCGCTTCCCCACTCCCCCACCGGTTGAGTTCATGCTTTACCACCGGCTGGGCGTTTCGAAATGGGCTGCTTTGGGCGGCGAATCAGCCGTTCCAGAGGATCTCCTCTCGGCTAGGGCTGAGGACGCGTCCCCCTGGGTTAAGCGACTTCGCGCCGCAGGAATCTCCGTCATCCAACGATAATGCTTGCACGATTGGGGTAGGCCGATGAGCATATTGTCACCTGAGCGGGAACCTTCAGTAAGCAGCGAGTGGGCGCTGACTGAGGAAGAAGCACAAGCCCTGGAGGCCGACGGAGAATACTTCACCGCTGGCTTGCTTCGCGGGGAGGATGTCTCAATCCCCATGCGAAACGCCCGCGCAATAATCGCCCACCTGGAGCGCTGCGACCTGCCGCCCTACGACGGGGAATCGCTCTACCCGGCGAAGAGAACGATCTGGACGATTCCCGGGGAGCAGCAGGTCATCTGGCACCACTACATGGCGGTTGATCTCACCATGAATGGAACCCTGGCAGCCGAGAAGGCGGCCGCGGCTGCGTCCGCACCAGAGCGGGAGGCTTTTGAGAAGGTGGCCCGTTTCTGCCTAACCTTCCCGCGGGGCCGGGGATCCACGCACAGCATCATCAATTTCGAACGGGCGCTGAACAAAGGCCTGGACGCCTACGACAAACGTGTGCGCGATCGTCTCTCTGCGACCAGCGACCCCGATAAGAGGGAATTGTATGGCGCGTTGCTCGTCGTTCTTGAGGGCATTGACCGCTTCCGGGAGCGCGTCGCCGGCTACCTGTCTGGGCTGTCGTTCTCGGACCCCGCCAGGGAGGCGAACCGGCAAAGGCTGGTCGAGGCTTATCAGAGCCGTTTGCCGATGCGACCGGCCGGCGGATTCTTCGAGGCGATGGTCTCGACGATCTTCCTCTTCGCCCTCGACGGCAGCGATGACCTGGGCCGCTTCGACCAATTCATGTGGCCCTACTATCGGGATGACCTGGCGGCGGGCCGCGTCACGAGAGATGAAGCGTTGGCGCTGATTAAGACGCTCTGGCGATACATGGACGTGTGCGAGGGATGGAACGTCGCCCTCGGCGGGAGCACCAGGGACGGCCGGGAAGCCAGCAACGGCCTGACCCTGCTCTGCGTGGAAGCAGGGCGAGGAATGCGCCGGCCGAACCTGGCCGTTCGCCTGCGCCAGGATACGCCGGAAGAGGTGTGGGATACCATTATTGACACCATGGCTACGGGCACCGGGCTGCCCGCGGTTTACTGCGAGGAGAACTACCTTCGAGCGATTGACCTGGCGCAGTTGAACCTACCAGAGGACGACAAGCACGATTACGCCTTCGGGGGATGCACGGAACTCATGGTCCAGGGCTGCTCGTGCGTGGGCTCCGTGGATGGGGACTTCACCGTCATCAATACCCTGGAGAAGAGCCTTTACCGTCATCTTCCAGCCTGCGAGATCTTCGAGGACTTCCTGTCTGTCTTTGAGGCTGACCTGCGCGCCGACGTCGCCGAATACACCGCCCGGATAAGCCGGCACCAGGAGGTCCGCTCAACCCATTACCCTCAATTGATCCGCACCCTCCTGGTGGACGATTGCATAGACCGGGGCAAGAGTTTCTATAACGGCGGGGCGCGCTACAACTGGAGCGTCAACAACATCGTAGGACTCAGCAACGCGATAGATTCCCTGGCTGCGGTGCGCAAGGCCGTGTTCGAGGATAAGAAGGTAAGCCGCGAAGGGCTTCTGGAGGCACTGCGGGCGAACTTCGAGGGACATGAGGATTTGCGCCGCTATCTGGAGAGATGCCCGCGGTTCGGCAACGATGATCCGGAGGCAGACGAACTGGCCCACCATCTCTCGGGCGTCGTCTTTCGCGAATTCAAGCGTTATGCGCCCTGGCGGGGCGGCAAGTTCCTCGCCGCCACGCTGATGTTCGTCCGCTACGCCGATTTCGGCCGACGGGTGGGGGCAACTCCCGACGGACGCCTGGCAGGCAAGCCGGTGTCCGATTCCGCCGGCCCGGTGCAGGGCCGCGACCGCCATGGTCCGACGGCGATGCTGCGGTCGGTCGCCTCCCTGCAACAACTCCACGCCCCGGGGACGCTGATCGTCAACATCCGCTTCGCCAAGGAGATGTTCAATACCTCTCAGGGCCGCGAGAACCTGAAATCCCTGATCCGCACCTACTTCCGGCTGGGCGGGATGCAGTTGCAGGTCAACGTAGTGGATCAGGAGGTGCTCCGAGACGCCATCGCCCATCCGGAACTGCACGGCGACCTCATCGTCCGCATCGGCGGCTACTCGGAGTATTTCAACAACATAGACCAAGACCTCAAACTCTCCATCCTCGAACGCACCGAGCACGGGTAAAGAGGAGGCCAGCGGTGAGACTCACGGCCTTGACAACGACTCGGGAGTTTGCCTGCCGGGCAAAACGAAGCGTCACCCGATCTCGACGATCTTCTGCCTGCTGGTGTGTCCGGAGACGATCCTGACCTTTTCCGGCGCAACACCGAAATGCGCGGCCAGGGCCTTGATGATCGCTTGATTGGCCTTGCCCTTCACCGGTGGCTCCTTGACCCAGACCTCGAAGTGAGATTCGTCAATCCTCTCGATCTTCTCGTTCTTCGATCCAGGCTTCGCCTTGACGAATATCCTTGTCACCGTTTCCCCTTTGTTCCTATCGGTTCAGGGTAGGGGCGAGGCGTGGTTCGACTTCGCTCACCATGAACCGCCTCGCCCCTACCCAGATTACTCTCCGGTGTCCACGACTTCGCAGCCCACGTCTCTGACCCACTGGCGGGTCCATTCCACGGCCTCGAGGCCGAGGTCACAAATGCATCCGGCCACGAAGGCCATCCCTTCGATGCGGCCCTCGAGCAGCCATCTGCGGCCGATTTCGCATTGCCTCTCCATCCGGTCAACCGGCATGGGCGCCTCGTTCCCATAGTCCCACAGGTAGCACCCCAGCACCTTGCGGCAGGTGGGGGCGAGACGCTCCGCCCTTTCGAAGTCTCGCTCCAGGTTCGCCAGCCTGTCAGACAACCAGGTCCAGTAGGTCAACACGTCGCAATTCCCCAGATGGGCGCTCACAGGAAAATCCAACTGGTTCTCATAGAGCACCACCCACAGGTCCAGGTTGCGCCCGCCGGCCTTCAGTTGCCGCCTGACTGCGCCCAGTTCCGCGGGGGTGTAAGTGCCGATCTTCCCCTCCCCGCCCTTGCCGTGGAAGAAATCGTCCATCATCGCCCCGCGGATATTGGGGAAACGGTCGGCCAGGGCGATGACCGAACTCACATCGTCCCTCTGCTCGCCCCCCGCCCCGACGATTGACCACACCACCCTTTTCAAGGGGCTTAAGGCCAGGGCGAATTGATCGAAGGGCGGCTCGGGCTTGCCGCGATAGTTCACCATTATGACGTTCGGCATGCCCATGTAGTAGGCAGCCTCGGCCGGGGTGATTCTGGAGGCGCCTGGAATCTTATATGCGCCGTTGTGGCTGCCGGCCTCGTGCCCCCAGAGCCAGAGTTTGTCCCTGACAGTGCTCATCCTTTCCTCCCTTTCTTCCTCCTCTATTGCGCCAAAAGCATAGCACAAGCCCTACCCAATGACGAAAAGTGGCCAGTGGCCGGTGATCAGTGGCCAGTGAAGAGGCACAGCACCCACTGCGGACCGCCCTACTGGGTTTCGTGAGCTAGAGTGAAGGAGTGCACCGTCATTGCGAGGAGCGCCAGCGACGAAGCAATCTCGCTAACGTGCCAGAAGATGGGCTGAGTGAGATTGCTTCGCTCCGCTCGCAATGACGGGAGATCCCTCGCTTCATCGTAGGATACTCAGAGTGGAGCCAGGAAATGGCTCAAGTCTCAAGCCTCAAGTTGCCCTTCATCACCCACACACCTGCACACTCCTTTGTGGGGCCGGATTGACCTGGCGAAGAAGTAGTGGTTGAATCAGGTCAGAAAGGGGATTGGCGCGGGAAAACGGCCCGAGAGGGGAGAGAGAATTGAAGATATACATCCTGTCGGACATGGAAGGGGCTTCCGGGGTGGTCAATTTTGCCGAGGACACCGTAGCCACGGGCAGGAACTACGAGCGAGGGAAGAAACTCCTGGCCGGGGAGGTAAATGCCGCCGTGGAGGGATGCCTGGCGGCGGGCGCTACGGAGATAGTGGTGCTCAACGGACACGGGAGCGGAGGACTGAACCTGGAGGACATCCACCCGAAGGCGGATTTACTGACCGGCTCGCCGTTATCGCCGCCGTTCAGTTTGGATGCCTCCTACGGCGGGGTAATCCTCCTTGCTCACCACGCCATGAACGGGACGGCGCAGGCAAACCTCTGCCACACCTACAGCCACGTCAGCGTGGTCAATATGTGGCTGAACGGGGAGAAAATAGGCGAGATAGGACTGGAAATGGCCCTCGCGGGATACTTCGACGTGCCGGTGATTCTGGTGACTGGGGATGAGGCAGCCTGCGCAGAGGCGCATCTCCACATGCCTCAGATAGAGGTGGCGGCCGTGAAGAAAGGGATAAGCATGGAGGTGGCGCTCTGCCTCCACCCGGAAAAGGCGAGGGCTTTGATAAGGGAGAAGGCGGAGAAGGCCGTGCAGCGACTGAAGGAGATCCCTCCCTTCAAACCAAAGCCCCCTTTCGAAATCCGGACGGAGTTCATCTCCCCCGGTAGGGCATTCGCGGTCTCCCGGTTGCCCGGCGTTGAAATGATAGATCCGCGAACGGTCGCCATGCGGGGGGACGACTTCCTCGAACTTTTCCGCTTCCGGTGCTCCGTTTGACGGTTGGCAGAGTCGAAGGGATAATCTTCGGGACAGAGAGCAAGATGAAGTCACTTCTGGAGTCATTCGGCATCCGCTTCCGCAGGCATGAGTTATTGGAGGAGGCGCTGCGCCACGCTTCCTATTGCAGCGAACAAGGCAGCAACCTCCCTTCCAACGAGAGGCTGGAGTTTCTCGGCGATGCGGTGGTGGGGCTGGCGGTGGCCGATTGGCTGGTGAAGAGATGCCCGTACTGGGAGGAGGGCGGCCTGACCAAGGCTCGCTCCACGGTGGTCAGCCAGGATGGACTCGCGAAGGTGGCAAGGCAACTGGGGCTGGCGAAGCACGTTAAGATGGGAAAGGCAGAGAAGGAGGCAGGCTTGCAAGGCTTGCCGAAGATTCTCGCCTGTGCCTTTGAGGCGACCGTAGGAGCGGTGTATGTGGATGCGGGTTACGAGCGAGCCAAGGAGTTCGCCCAGGAGGTGCTGGGGGAGGCGCTGGAGGAAGCCCTGGCAATGGGCCCAGCGGCGGGGGACGCGAAGTCACGCCTGCAAATACTTGCCCAAGAGGTGCACCGGGAACTGCCCGTCTACGGAACCTTGCTCGAGGAAGGGCCTGGCCACCAGAAGATGTTCACCGTCAGCGTCAGCCTGAAGGGCAGGAGATTGGCTACCGGGAAAGGGCGCTCGAAGAAAGAAGCGGAACAGCAAGCAGCGGCCGCCGCCCTGGAAGCGCTCGGCGAGGAAACCCAGGGTTCAGCCGAGGGGCAGGAGGACTCCTGGAGGGGAGCAAAATGAATAGCCGAGAGAGAGTCTTCAGGGCGATCGAATTCGCCGGCCCTGATAGGATCCCGACCATGCACTCCTGGCTGGAAGGGGCTATGCTCCGTCACAGAGAAAAACTGCAGGATCTCTTTCGCAGGTATCCCAGCGATTTCGGTTCGAGCGACCATTCCCTTCCTCAGGCGCAATGGCATGGAGCGCAGCACGAGAAGGAATACACTGATGAATGGGGCATCCGCTGGAAGGAACGCTACGACGGCATCCAGGGCCAGCCGAAGGGGCACCCACTAGAGGACTGGAGCGCTCTCGAGCACTATGTCATGCCCTCCACTCCGCCTCTGTCCGGGGAGCAAGTCGAGGAGCGAAAGGCAAAGGTTGCCCTGAACAAGCAAACCTTCTATCAAATCGGCGAGGTTGGGTGCTTCTTCGAGCGGCTGCAATGGCTCAGAGGCTATGAGAGCCTGCTGATTGACCTGGCAGAGGGCAGGCCGGAGATCGCCCTTTTCGCCGACCGGCTGCTCAAGTACAACCTTGCTGTCGTCGAGTATAACCTGCTCGTGGGAGTGGATGCCCTATCATTCTCCGATGACTGGGGGACACAGGAGCGGTTGATGATCAGGCCGGCGCTGTGGCGGGAGTTCTTCAAGCCCAGATACAAGAAGATGTTCGACCTCGTCCATGCTGCAGGCAAGCACGTTTACTTTCACAGCGACGGGATGATACTCGAGATAGTGCCGGATCTCATCGAGATAGGCGTTAACATTTTGAACCCGCAGTTCTCCTGCATGGATCTGAAGGCGCTGGCGGCACTCACGCGGGGAAAGGTCTGCATCTCCACTGACCTCGATCGCCAATACGTCTTGCCTTTTGGGACGCCGGAACAAGTGAGGGAGTACGTGCGACAGGTGGTGGAGACGCTCTGGCACCCCCGCGGCGGCCTCATTGCCCGAGGGGAGATAGGGCCGGACGTGCCGCTGGAGAACGCCGAGGCCATGTTCCAGGCCTTCGCCGAATTCGGGGTTTACCGGAATTAAGAGCAAGCAACCACGTCCTACCGGCCAGCCATCCCTTCTGTTCACAATCAGTGAAGTCCGTGTAATCCGTGGTTGCCCTAGTTCCTGAGTTCCAGGGTTAGGCTCATATCCATCGCTGGCGCTGAGTGAGTCAGGGCGCCAACGGAGATGAAGTGGACTCCGGTCCTGGAGACGGCCCCTAGCTTCTCCAGAGTGATGCCTCCGGAGGCTTCGAGCAGCACCCTGCCCCTGGCAGCCGAGGCCACCTTGGCCATCTGTTCGATGCTCATATTGTCGAGGAGAAGCATGTCCGCGCCGGCGGCGATGGCCTCTTCCGCTTCCTCGATGGTTCGCACCTCCACCTCGATGCGGAGGTGCTCGGGCGCAGCCTCCTTCGCCCGACGCACCGCCTCGCGCACGCCCCCCGCTGCGGCGACGTGGTTGTCCTTTATCAGGATGCCGTCGTAGAGGCCGAAGCGGTGATTGAACCCACCCCCGATTCTAACCGCGTATTTCTCCAGGATGCGGAGGAGCGGGCTCGTCTTCCTCGTGTCGAGGATCCTGACAGTGGGACTCTCAACTCGGCTGACGTATTCCGCGGTAAGTGTCGCGATGCCGGAGAGACGTTGGAGGAAGTTGAGGGCGGTTCGCTCAACGGTGAGAATGCCGCGGGCATCTGCCTTAATCCGGGCGACCTCCGCCCCTGCCTGAACCCTTTGGCCTTCCTCAACCAGCATCTCGAAGACAACGGTGCGGCAAACCTCCTCGAATACCATCTTCGCCACTGGCAGACCGGCCACCACGGCCTCCTGATTGCAGACTATCAGCCCCGTCGCCGATGCCCTCTCATCAACGGTCAGCCTCGTAGTGAGGTCGCCCGCCCCAATATCCTCCGCCAACGCCCGCCGCACTATCTCCTGAACCAATTCCCAGTTCATTTCCATCGTGCAGCCACACAGGTTACATGGATTGAAAAGATTAATAAAGAAGTCAGAAGGGCAAGAGAGACTTGTGACTTGCGACTTGAGCCACCCTGGCCCCGCTCTTCACTGGCCACTGGCCACCGGCCACTGATCACTGGTCACCGCCGTTTCCGGCCACCGGCCACTGGTCACTGGTCACCGCCGTTTCCGGCCACCGGCCACTGGTCACCGAACCCTCTGCTTCACAGGCTGCCGTATGACGGTCTTCCACTTTTCCGGCGTGATCCTTCGAACGTCGCTCAGGTATATCTCGTGATGTTTGCCTGCTAGTTCATAGCCGTTCTCGCGAATGAAGTCGTGTAGCCTCTTTATCGTCGGCCCCTCGGCCGAAAAGGGCCCCAAGTGCATTATCTGCGCTGACAAGCCCTCCCGGTAACTCTCAAACCTCAACTTGGAAAGGGCCGGCGGATTCTTCTTCTTCTCCACCTGTGCCACGGCTTCAGCCACCAGTTCCCTCGTCAGGACGGGCGGCTGCATTATCATCACCGTCCATAGCCAACTGTCCTTGTCCTCCATGTTGAATTCGGCCATATCCCCGGTCCACCAGAGACCCTCCGGTGGCATTACAGCGTAATCCACCGCGGTCTTCCCCTTCTTGACCATGAACTTGAGGGTGTAAGAAACGGAGAACACCGCGTCCATCGCATCCTGAAACTCCTGCGAATTGTTCGGATCGCCGGCGCCGTCAACCATCAGAAAATTGAAGGCCGGAACGTCAACAACGGAAACTTCCGTGGAGGAAGGGTCATACAAGTGTTTCAGTTCTTTCTTTAATTCGATCTTTCCCATGATCCTCCCGCCTCCAGATTCACTTTATTCTGCTCTGCTGCAAAGCCATCTTTCTACGATGTCTCGCCGGCCCGTCTCCTCCCCCTCGATGGGCTTCGGCCGTGAGCTCAGCCGAACGGGGAGGAACAAGGTGGGGGTGAAGCACTTGCCCCCCACCCTTACCCTCCCCCACAAAGGGGGGAGGGGAATCCGGTCCGGAGGCTCTGCCAACCTTTGCAGCAGAGGAACTTCATTTCTCAAAGCGGAGCCGCAAGAGCGAAAGCCGAGGAAGATGCACCCGGCCATCCTTGTCTTCGGCTGCCATCGTCTCAAAACTGCCCCGCGCACTCTCAGACTTTCTCTAACACGTCCGGCCGAGTGAGCCCTTGTACTTTGCCACGGGCCACGTAGACGATCTCCGGCAGCAGAGGTGTCGGACTGATCACCTCCGGCCCCCCGGAAAGCGCAATGATCGTGTCCTCGGATTTCGCCCCGGTGATGGAAGGATTCCAGGCGAAGGCCTGGTTCTCCTCCACGACGTGTTCGTCGCCGGGGACGGCCTTGTAGTTGCGCGCCTCGTAGCCGGTCGCCCCTCCCTGGTGGTGCAGGAGCCATTCGTCCGGATAGCCGCTCTCCGCGTAGGCCCTCAGCCCGGCCTCGAATATCTCCCCCACCTTCGCTCCGGGGCGGGTGCCGGCGATGAAGGCGGCATCAATCCTCGCCACCGCCAGTTGCCTCTTCCTGAGTTCGCTCGGCACGGCCCCAAAGTGCACGAACCGCGTCAGCGAGACGATCAGCCCCCATTTCTCCGCGCATATCACCAGCATCGCGTGCTTGTCCAGCCGCTTTCCGGTAGGGATGGCATGGCGATACTGGTAAATCCGTTCGTCGGCGGCCACCAGAACCAGGTAGGGTATGATCTCCCGATCCATCATCTCCTTCGCCAGGACTCCCGCTATTTCGTGCTCCGACCATCCCCTCTCCACCCTCAAGCACGCCGCCTGCATCGCCTCTCCCGCCAGTTTCCCGACCTCGCGATACCTCTCCACCTCCTGCAGCAAGAGCGACCAGCGCATCTTGTGCAGTTCCGGGGCCAGTTCCGGCCTATCCCCCGGCATCCCAACGTCGAAAACCAGCGGTCCGGGACATAACATCCTCGCCTCGGCAATCGGGTCGGCTTCGTGCCATTCATAGGTGACCAGGTGGAAGCCCTGGTCCTCCAATGCCTCCTCCTCCATCATCCTCGCCGCCTCGATCCTGTCCGCCAGCACGTATTTGGCCTCCCGCGTCACCAACAGGCTGCTGGCGCCCCGGTCTCCCGCCAGCGTCATGTGGTTGTCGCCCCCGCAGGTCATCCAGGCAAAAGAACTCTGCTTGAGAAAAAGCGCCCCCCCCAAATCATGCCTCCCCAGGAACTCCCGCACCCGCCTCTCCTTCTCCGCTATCTCAACTTTGTCCGCCATTTTGCCCCTCCTCGTCCGCTTCGTTTCTTCGCCCGCTCAGTTCTGGCCCTGTCCACAGTTGCGGATTGCATTCACAGCAGGGCCTGCGGCCCTCTCGGAGCGCATCTTCGAGAGTGACCTGACGGAACCCGCGGGGATCGCCGGGCATGGCTGGCCCGCTTTCGTCAATGCCTTACATCGCATCTTGCTAGGTTGCTACCGCTGGTGAGGGCCGCCCCCAGAGGAGGAGGCGCCGAAACACCAACCCGTTGATGACCTCCCGCGCTTCCAGGAGGGTCAGGCGCGGCACGCAGGGCGTTACGGTCCAGCCGGTCATGCCCGCCGCGGCGCGGGGGACGCGGACTGCGTTCACTGCGTCGGAGGTGGTCATCCATCCTCCGGAATCTCTGAGGAGGGCGAGAACCCGCCTCTCCGATAGCAAAAGTGCTCCCGCGGCCCCAACATGCGGCCCCACCTGAACCCAGAAGTCGGAACTGTCGTCCAGCGGCTTCTCGCTGCGTGCGTTCGAGTGAGTTATCTTCATGGTCATCACGTTCCTTTCACGGGTCATCCCTAAAACGGCGGCGGAGGCTTCGGCCCAGTGTCCGCCAGCGGGGGAGGCCACCAGGACGGCATCGGCGATTCTGGCGGCCCTGGGCCATCCCACTCCTCTTCGGTTAGGCGGACAGGCCCGGGCCCGCAAGAAAACCGATAGCGGCCCCAATTGAACGGGTTGGGGGCGACACGGCGCCCAGCAGAATGAAGACCTGGAAGGCCATCAAGAGCAATGCTTTTCGTCCCATTTTTACCTCCTCCCTATTTCAAGTTCTGCACCACAGTGGGGGCACTTTATGATGGCTGTTGGGGGGCTGTTCTACTTCTTCTCCCCCTCTACCCCCGGCCCGGTCATCGGCACGAACAGCACCGGGCCCAGATCTTTGGTTTCTATCTTGCCATCCTTCTTCGTGCCCACCTTCAAGGCCTGCATGTTTTCTCCCACCGGCGCGATTATCCTTCCCCCCTCCTTCAATTGCTCCACCAGTGGGACAGGGAACTTCGGCACCGAACAGGTGATGAGGATCGCATCGAAGGGAGACTGCTCCGGCCATCCCAGGAAGCCATCCCCCACCCGAACGTGGACGTTCTCGTAGCCCAGGTTCTTGAGCAGACTCTCCGCCTTCCTCGCCAGCGGCTCCAGAATCTCTATCGTATAGACCTGGCCGGCGATCTCCCCCAAAACCGCCGCCTGATAGCCGGAGCCAGTTCCCACCTCGAACACCTTCTCCCCGCCCTTCAAAGCCGCCGCCTGCGTCATCAAACCCACTATGTAAGGCTGCGAGATCGTCTGTCCCTGCCCTATCGGC
>Ga0315294_10002645_pt1 | contig 19544 bp, 24 predicted proteins | sample YL17G13_40_MG_FD_203626 | JGI IMG/M metagenome (GOLD analysis project Ga0315294, IMG submission 203626) | Sediment microbial communities from Yellowstone Lake, YNP, Wyoming, USA - YL17G13_40 | ecosystem: Environmental > Aquatic > Freshwater > Lake > Sediment | place: USA: Wyoming | collected...
CGAAGCGTAAGATTAAGTCATCGTTCAAGTGGGCTTTATCTCCATCTGTAGTTGTCGCTTTAGTGAATTTAGCAACCAGCGTTCCAGCCACCACGTGGTGGAGCGTCGCTATTGTATATGTAGTTCCTGTAGTGATCAACGCTATTAAAGAGTGGGCTAATGGGCAATAGATGAGAATTTAATGAGAAATAAAAAATCATATAAATCTGAACTAGAACGTGGCGAGTTATCTGCACAACGGCAGGCTGCCGTAGCGGCGATACGTTATTCGTGGTTCAATACAATAGGCTACTCTCCACATAGGTATCAGTTATGCTTTCACAATAGTTGGACTCCTGAATTGTTGCAGTATATAACTGACAATAACATCTCTTTAGAAGATGCGCAAACAATGGTTAAACCGGCAAGGCATAGAACTTGTATAGCGGGACGACGCGGTGGTAAGAGTGAGGCTTCTGGTCACGAGGGTTCCGCTTATATGGTGGCTGGTAATTATAAAGTATTAATAGGGGCGCCTTCGTACGACTTAGGCTACCATGAATTTAAGATTATAAGGGACGATCTTTTACACGAAGATAGTCCTGTTAATATAATAGAATTAGGTGATAATAAAGAGGGTGGAAACTTAAAGATAGTAACGGATATAGGTTCTGAATGTATAGTGGCGTCTTTCGATAAACCTAAGAAATCTGCACACGGAGCGGAATTCGATCTTGTAATTCTATCCGAGACAGCACTTATGGATAATATCGGAGGAGAGAGTGGCGTTTGGAATAAGACTCTTGTAGGAGCAATGGCGACTCGTAGGGCTGAAACAATAGCTCCAACGACACCACAGGGAAGGGATGACTGGTTATTCCCACGCTTTATAAGAGGGTGCAAGCCAGATTCAAGATGGAGAAAAGAGTATGGGTTATCGGAAAAGGATTATCCATACGATCCTGACTATCTCTCTTTAACATGGCCTGCTTATGCGAATGTATTTGGATATACAGAAGATCCTATTAAGCAGAAGGCAGAACTTCCCCCTCGAATTTTTCAGGAACAGATACTAGGATGGTTTGTTAAGTGGAGTGGTAGTTGTTGGGTTAACGATTTTTGTTATGACCCTAACGTGAACGTCGTTGATTCATTCGACGTACCTGCGTGGTGGAATAGAATAGAGGTAATAGATCCTGGGTACTCAGGCGTATTTGCATGGATAGCGGCAGTGGTTTCACCAAAAGGTGAACTGTTTGTTGTAGATGAGTATAAGGCGAGTAGAACTCTTTATGATTCTCATATAAAGGATATATTTGATAGACGTAAAGCGTTCTATAAGAAAGATTATGACCCATCTAGATTTATTCCAGTGTATATAGACCCGGAGGATCCACGAATAGTGGCTGAATTTAATGCTAAAAATATGACGTGTCTATCAGCAGACAACGATGTTATGTCTGGGTTTCAACAAGGTGCTTTTAGGTTCTCTCAAGGAACATTAAGTATATTTAGAAACTGCAAGAATGTTACAGAGTCTTTACACAATCATCAATGGGCTAAACAACCTGGTGATAGTGCAAAGAGAAAAGAACTAAATGACTCATTTAAGCATTTCAGCGACTGTATCAGATACCTATGCAATGCACCAGTTTGGAACAGTGAATTTCCAACAGAGATGAAAGAAGAACTACCTGGTTGGAAAGTATCTGATTTGTTAAATGGACTAAGAAATAATTTAGATCCACTAGATATGAGTTTCGATGAATTTACAAATCTGCATCGCTAGTATTAGGGTTGCTCCTAATACGAACGGCAAACCTCAGTGCCTGCGATGCACCTTATTTTTCTGAGGATCTGAGGGATGAAAAAATGAGAAAGACGATAGAAGAAAGATTTTGGGATAAAGTTAGGTATAATCCAAAAACCGGTTGCGATGAATTTATAGGTAGTAGGACAAAAGGACTGTATGGTCATTTTAGAAATGGAGATAAATTACAACTTGCTCATAGATTTTCTTGGGAATTAGTTAATGGTAAGATACCAGAAGGAATAGACGTACTACACCATTGCGATAATCCGCCATGTGTTACCGAGAGTCATTTGTTTTTAGGTGACGATGAAGATAATGCTAGAGATAGAGACTCTAAAGGTAGAGGTTTTAGGGCGACAGGAGAAAAAAATGGTGGATCTAGATTAACATGGAAACAGGTTAACGATATACGTGAGATTTATGAATACTGTGGTGTAACAAAAAAAGAACTTGCTGATATATTTTTAGTCCATCCAGGTACTATTGGTAGGATTATAAATAATAGTAAATGGAAAATATAAATGAGACAACCAACTTCAAAAGAACGCTATCAAGGCTGGAGAGAAACTTTCGAGTTCAGCACGCAGTCACGTCAGGATATTGAAAGACGTTGGCGTAGGTATTATAATATTGTAGATGATAACCTATGGAGCGGTGCAAGAAATACGGATGGATCTACAGCTATTGAGGTAAACGAATTAGGTTCTATTATAGAGACTATAATTCCTAATATTATTTTACACCCTGGCAAGGTTGAGATAAGAGCAATCAATGAAGAGGATATTTATAAAGCAGTTATATACGAGTATATAGGTAAATATTTATTAAGCCATTATAATATAAAAGATCAGTTTATGAAGAACGTATATGATTCTTTAGTACTTGGCGACTCTTTAATCAAAGTTGGGTTCTGGCCGTTACCTCTTGTGCAAGATGCTCAGTGGAAGTCAGGACTGGCTAGCTCCACCACAGAGTCAGTCTTCGCTCTCCACACTCCACTTTTCGAGTTCTTTCCAGATTACCACGTTAATAGTTGGTCTCTACAAAGGTTTTATATACATCAGGTTTATAAACATATTGACGAGTTTATTGACAATGATATGTATGATAAAAAACAAGTTGATAAACTTAAACCAGACGCAACGGAACGTGACGTGTTCGACCCTTCCAACGAGATGTTAAATAATAAAAAAGAATATATTAAAGTTCAGGAGATTCATAATCTTGTTAAAGCAGAGATGTATGTTATGGGATATAACTACGGATGCGATGATTTCCTTATGGATATACCTGAAATATATCCATTAGTTCCATTTGAACACCTTTCTTTCTTCCCTCGTCCTATGTCAATCTGGGGCACTTCAGTGTCCCAACGTATAGAAAAGCATTTAGTAGAATTGTCTCGTTATCATAGCGGTTTATCATCTATTATGCGTAAGATAGGTGTATTTAAGACTATGTTCGACTCCACAAAGATTAAACCAGAGGTTATAAAATTATTAAAAACCGCCAACGATGAAGCATTACCAATAGTAGGTCCTCCTGCAGGAGCTATAGAGACCGTTGATTTAGGTGTATCTGGTAGGCAGTTTGTATTTGACCAAGCTATTAATATAAAAGAAACAACTATAAGAAGTATGTCTGGTGTTACTCAACAGGAAATGGGGGTTGCGGAGACTGGAGTTGATACTGCATTTGAAGTTAATACATTGAAGTCTGCCTCTGATATTAAAAACCAGATGAGACTAAATACTTTCGAGGCATTCGCTAAGCGGGTTATAGAGAAGTTAATTTATATTGTATCTGTTGAGTACACACCAGACCGTATATCGCAAATGACTGGTATAGATTCAAATGTTATTGAGCAGCTTATTGAACCATATAACCCAGGTAAATATATTTTGGAATATGGAGATAGTGCAGCCAATAGCAATAAAGAGAGAATGAATAAACTTCAGTGGCTACTTCAATCTCCGTTGGCGGGGGCTATTAATCCAAGTTACGCACTCCGTTTAGCGTCGGACGCTTTGGGATTAGAATTCTCGGATGAGATGATATTGCCTGGCGGGCTTATTGGCGGAGGACAAGGTCAGCAACAAACAGTTCAATCTGGAGTATCTACACCTGGGAATAGACAACAGGAAAGTAGCGGCGTTAATAATTCTCAAACTACTAGAAGGAGTATGTAACTTGCCTAATTATGCGTATATCTGCAGGGAGTGCGGTCATAAATTTGAGGAGATAAGAAATGTCGGAAATCATGTTAAAAGATGTACTAAATGCGATAATAATGATCTTGATCGTGATTATCAAACTGAGTTTTCTGGTGTCGCTGTGGATACTGACGATTGGTCGCCTGGGTATAATTACGGTATTTCAGAGCATTACGAGAATAAAGCAGACTTGCTTAAAAAGATTAGGGCAAAAGGATTTGAGCCTTCACGTTATAACTCTTTAGGAAAAGTTAAACGTGAATTATACGGAGACAATAGAAGGTTTGACGAACAACAAAAGAAAAGTAGTAAGGACTATAAGGTTGTTGTTGAGGATTAAAAGGATTTGCTGATATGGATTTAGAACAATGTGCTGAAAAAATAAACGAATCAGAGCGTAGTATAGCGGTATTGCAGACCGAGTATGAAGCACACTCTCAATACACTAAAATAGCTATGGATAAAGCGGAGACTGTTATGAATATCAGACTCAACAGTATGAATGAATTTAGAGCGCAGCTATCGGATCAGGCATCAACGTTTTTGACTAGAGATAACTACGAAGTTAATCATAAGTTATTGGAAACCAAGATTGAATCTTTGCAAAAAATAGTATGGACTGGAATCGGGATGTTGTTGATAGTGCAGATCGCTATCCAGATAACGATGCACTTTTTACCGTAGGATGTGGCAAAATATGAGAAAGATGTTTAATTTTATTTTAGGATCATTGATAATGATGATGGTATTGCAAGTGTGTTTACACTTTACTTAGGAGATAGTTGAAATGGGAAGATCAGAGGAACTCGATGATGAGATAACCGATGATGTAGATACAGAAGAACAGGAAACTGAATCTGGTAACGAGGACGAAGAGTCCTTTTACGATGGAGACGTTCCGCCTAATTTGGATAAGTCTTATAAAGAAATGCAACGTGCGTTTACTCGTAAGACAACAGAGTTGGCGGAAGAAAGAAGAAGAATGGAGTCAACCGTTGAGCAATTAAAACAGAAAGCAACTATGTACGACCAATTAGCTGCAGATCCCGAGCAGGCCATTGAGATGTTAAGTAGGTTGACGGGGAAGTCAAGCAAAAGTCGTATAGACGCCCAAGATGAGGATGATGATTTTTCTGATTACGGTGATAATGCAGAATCTATGAAAAGACTGGTAAAGTCTATAACTAATAAAGTAACTAAATCATTAACTAGGGAGATATCACCATTACTACAGAATAGCCAAGAGGCGGCGTTTGAGAAAGAAATGCAGAATTTATCTTCCTGGGTAGAGACTCAACGAAAGAAAACGGGTTTAGAGTTGCCAGACCCTAGTTCACTAGAACCTTCTATTCGTGATAGGATGAGTAGAAAAGGCGATACAGCTTTAGAGGCGTATAAAGCGTCGCTAAACTTAGATAGATTACCAACTAGGAAACCAATTAATGAAGGTAAGAAGAAAGCTTCAACTTTTCAGCCAGGTGGTGTATCTTCTGTAAGGTCGAAGAGTTCAGGTTTTTCCACTGACGACGCAATAGAGCGTAGAAGACAAGGTAAACGTGGAGGCTTTTCCATAGAAGAACTTACTAAAATGTACGAAGAAGGAAAAACCTCGTAATATAAAGGAATAAATTAAGATGGCAAACGAAGAAATTAGTAGATCTATATTGAATGAAAGAGATACAGCCATAATGGATGGCTATCTCAAGACTACCGTTTTCGATATGGTTGCATTGGATACCAAGATTGGTATGATGATGATGACTAACCCATATAATGTGAAACGAAACGGTGGACGAAGAATAAAGATAATTATGAGAGTAGGTCACACCGACGGACTTATCTCATTCGGAGATAATGACACGGTTGATCCACAGAGAAAACCTGTATTGCAGGAAGCTTATGCGACATTTAAGCAGGCGTTGAGTTCTATTCGTATTGGTTGGGTTGAGGAAGCAGAGAACAGAGGTTCAGATTCAATAGTAAACATATTGAAAGCAAGAACTGACGCAACTATACAAGACTGTAAAGAAGATTTCAGGACTATGATGTGGGGTGACGGTACCGGTAATGGCGGAAAAGATATGATGGGTATTACAGGGTTGATACCTACTACGCCAACAACCGGTATTGCAATGGGTTATGATAGAGCAATAGCCGCTAATGGCTTTATGCACCCTTGGGTTTGGAACTCAGCACACGGTCTCGGACCTTATGCAACAGATGAAGTATGCCCAACGCCAACCGCTGTAGGTGCATTTGGAGATATATCTGATAAATCTCCTTACGCTTTACAGTACTTTGATTACGCAGTATCTGCTACACAATCAGACGAGTCTCCTTCAGATTCTTATTGGTTGAGTGACGAGACTACATATTCTTATTACAAGACTATGTATCCTATATACTGCGATCACGTTGAAATACCTATGAGTGGGGATACTTTGAAGTGGGGTTGGGATGCCGCAATGATCTGCAATAGACCGTGGATATACGATACCGTTGTAAATGGAGCTCCTGCAGGTGAAGTAAGGCTCGTAAACAAGAAGTATATGTTCATGGTGCAGGATTCAGGTGCGTGGTGGGTATGGTCAGACTGGAAAGAGCCGTTCAACCAACCTTCACGGGCTAAATTCATGTTTGTAAGGGGTCAGAACGTTTGTACGAATTTCATGAAGCAAGCTGTTCTATCTGGAATAACTGCTTGGACTGCGTAATAATACTTAATAAACTAAATTATGTTAGGTACCTACATAATAATTATGTAGGTACCGTACAACTATAGTTAAAAGGAGATCGAAATGAGATCTGAAATGTATCAATCAAGTGCGTTCGATATAGGACCTGAATTTCCATTGACACTGGCTGAGACGTACTCAGACGCCGACTTGAAGAATTATCTGACTGCAACCGTGGCTGGTTTCAAGCCAGGTATGACTAAATGGGTAGATTCGGATATCGCAAAGTATACTGGAAAGTTAAAACCAAAACCAAACGCTACGAGTGCTAGCTCTGTATTACTATACGGGCCTGCGATAGTGTCCTTAGTTTGCAACAGGGACGCCACTATACTTGCACAGGGGGAATGTTGCAAATGGTATACAGCTGCCGTTACAGCTAGCGCTGGATCGTTGACAACATTTACTGCGGCTACAACTGCAAATAAGCAGGTAGGTAACTTTTTGTATATTCTTGATAATAACAACTCGGCAGGAGCTGCACCAGAGAGTGAGGCTAGATTGATAATCAAGAACACTGCGACAGTAATGACTGTCCAACCTGCATTTTCAGCGCTTGTAGAAGCGAACGATACAGGAATTATTTTTAGTAGAAGCCAGGTTATAGCAACCGCTAGCGGCGACGACAGGATGGTTACTGCAGGAATAGTACTGGCTCCAGATGGAATAGCTCCTGATTATTGGGGGTTTGTTGTAAGAAAAGGACTTGTGGCTGCAAAGATGGATACCACCACAACCGTCACGGCCGGCAGAGCGCTAAAGGCTGGAACGAGAAGATTGGCGATATGCGGAGGCGCTACACTATATTATCTTACACTGGCTCATACATTTTTAGCTCAAACAAACGACGTGGTTAGTGACTTACTACCAGTCGACTTTGATTGCTGGAGTCCGCAAGCTAGTGGAGCGTAGAGATAGTCTAATTTAATTTTGCATCAATAAGTTCGAGAGACACTAGAATTTAGAGTTCTAGTGTCTCTCTATTTAAGAGGTTATTAATAATGGCAGATAAGAAGGCAGAGAAAGTGGCCCCATTACTTTCGACAGATAAAAAAGCGACAACGATAAAGGATAACGATATAATCTCTTTAGGAGATACGCCTTTCGGGGAATTGTGGGCAGAAGAGGTAGTATCTTCAAAAGGCAAAAAGACTTACATAAATAGGTATTTACAGAAAGACGGTATATGTACTCCTATTAATTATTCACCTATGGAGCTTAATCCAGATATGTTGTATCCTTATCGTGAGTTGCAGATGACTCAGACCCGATTCAACGAAGCTGATTATGTACCAGCGGATACTTGGGTAAAAGAACCTTTCAGGGATAGTAATGGGCAACTAATTAGGGACGAATCTGGCAAAGCTCTTGATATGTATTTTTGGGTCAAATTATCTATCAAATCTTTAAGAGAAGAAGAGGAGTTCAAATACGGACCGACTCAATATATACTTGGTTCCGATATTTTGAGATACGTAGATGCGAAAAGTATTGTTGGTGGATCGCTGGGCAATACAGTTAGACAACGTATGGAAGAGCAGGAGCAGATGGTAGAGGTATGAAGATAACTGATAAAATAAAACTTATGGGCGGGATACTAATAAGTAAAAACGATGATGAACCTTTATATATACAGAATGTTGTATGTAGAATAGGTAGAGAACGTCTTGCTTCCCAAGCAGCCAACAACGCATTGACTAATAGTTGGTTTAGTCATCTTGTAGTTGGAGAAGGTATACTTGCGGCATCAACTGAGGATTTATCTTTAGCAGATGAACTTTATAGAGTAAAGTTTGATAGTGTGTTTGCAACAAACTATACCATATTTGGGGCTGTTGATCTGACTGGATTGATGATAGATAATTATGTTGGAGTAGTCCCTGGCGTAGGTGAGTATGATATAACTGAGTTTGGTCTTATGAACGCATTAGCTGGTGGAGATCTTATATGCCATCAAACACCTGATTATTGTTTTACAATAACTGGTGATGATAAACTTTCGGTATTATGGGGAGTAACGGTGACTTAATGGAAGCGGTGATAAACAATAAAGTGGTTATAGAAAGAAAGTTAGGTGGGATAGGGGATTGCACGATGGTTAGGCCGGCAGTAAACGCCTATATACAACAAAACCCTGAACGTGAAGTTTATATCAGGACGTCACGTCCTTTGGAGGGCGTGTTTCAAGATATAGATTGTGCTGGTATTTTGTTAGAAGAACCCAAATTTAAGGATTTTGACTACTATGACTTAAACTCTCCATGTCTTAACTACGAACTTAGTAATCATCCTTTCATCGTAGTTAATAAAAAGAAGTTAATACCTAGTGGTAAAAAAATTCTACTATCTAGGCAAGAGATATTTTGTAACGTCGTAGGCGTTAAGTTTGACCAATCAAACTACAATGTTAGGTTTACAGAAGAGGAGTTACAGTTTGCAGAAGATTACACTAAAGGATTAAATAATATATTATTTATACACTGTAACGCAAACGAACCTAGCAGGTCTTACAAGTACGAATCTGCCTTACTTGATTACGTTTCTAAACATTGGGACGGTTATATTATAGCTATCAGACCTAAGAAAGATCCGAAAAAGAACAATGTAATTGTTTGGCAAGATGGAAGTATAAGGCAACTTTGGTCGGTTATGACTAAGTCAAAAGCAGGTATTATGGTTGACTCGGGGCCTATACATCTTATGGGGGCTATTGGCGGGACCATATATGCCGTCTTTGGTCCAATATCTCCAAGTATACGATTAAAATATCCACACGCGTACTGGAAGGATATAAAATGCAGGTATACTAAAAACGAGCATTGTTTTTATACACCATGCAAAGGTTCTTATTGTATGTCTAGGTATCCTAAAGAAATATTCATAGATGCTATGTCTAAGATGGACTTAATTATAAACACTAAAAAGATGAAACCCATATCAATAGTTGAACATAAATTAGATCCTAACACGATGAAAGATGTTGCTATATGCAGAATTAGGGGTATAGGGGACGTACTATTATCTTTACCTGCAATTAAAGCGTATAAGGTTAAATATCCGCATATAAATATTGACTATATAACTGATGAAGATATGGTTGATATATTAAAGACTACTGGTTTATTTAGAGAAGTTATAGGTGTTAAGTATAACCATAGAGCTGGAGGTTATCCAAACTTGCCACCGGGCACCGATGTAGATATATATAGTAATGTTTATAACCTGATAAATAAAGTGGACTTTGAAAAGGAATCTACATATATACCTAGAATAGAGTTATTTGCTAAAGAGTTAGGGGTAGAGGGAGAAAGACTTGAAAGAGTTGGAATAACAATACCTTTAGATTGGTATGATCATATCGGCGGATGTCACAATAAGCAGGTTGTTATACAGTCAGATTCAAATGGAGAGTCTCGCAAGTGGGACATACAAAGACAAATTGAGTTATGTTATTTTCTTAAAGATAAATTTTTAATAACCGCTACTGGGTTAATAAGAAATGATAGTTTTCCAGATTTTGTAAATAACTTAACTGGTATGCAAACACTTAAACAGTATTTTGTAACTATATCAGAAGCAGGTATTGTAGTTGCATCTGATTCATCTGCAGTTCATATTGCTGGTTGTTTGGGAGTTAAGTGTATAGGACTTTATGGTTCTGTAAATCCTATATTAAGGACTGCACATTATCCAAGTGTATATCCTTTGGTAGGTAAAGGTAAATGCGTTCCTTGTAACGACTGGCAAGATGGTAACTGTAAAGGTATAAAACACTATCCAACATGTCTCTTTAATATAAGGGCTAAAACAGTTTATAATAAGATTATGGAGATAATTAATGAATAAATTTTGCGTAGTAGTGATTGCATATAATAGACCAAACTATCTTTATGTTACATTAGATTCTTTATTTAGAAATAAAAGTATAGATAAAGTTGATGTTGGTGTCTATATAGACGGGGGATCTGATAATATTGCAGATGTTCTTAATGTAGTTAATTCTTTTGGAGTTAATCATATACATACAAACTCCAATAACTTAATGGTATTACATTCATTAATGTCTGCATTAGGGGATTCTTTCTACAATAGAGGCTATGATAAAGTTTTATATATAGAGGACGACCATATATTAAGAACAGATACTATACAATATTGTTTATCAACAGAGATAACCGAATTTATATTATGTCTTAGTGGCAATGGAGTTAAAGGTATAGACTATAGACCTAAGGGCAATGTTATTACTAAAGATAATTTTGATATACTAAATGACTGGATAGGAAAAAGAATGTATGTAGGTACCGCAAGACCGAACCATCTAGATCAAATATTAGCAGAAGATACTAAAATACACGATGCAGTTTTTTATTCTTTTTTAGTTAATAATAAATTATATACTCAGTTTGCACCAGAGTTTTATGTTGCAACGTTTGGAGTAAGAGGGATACATTCTAGGGAGGTTAGTGTTGTAGATAATATTATAGCAAGATTCTTTTCTGGAGATAGAAATACTTGGGTATATAATGTCGCTCAAGTTATTATGGAACAAAAGTTTGATAATAATTTGAATCCAGATTTATGGCCTGGAGAAAGGTTTGAATATCAATGAATATGTCAGTTATAGTAACAGTCGGTGGCGTTCCGCATACAGATAGGTATATAAATGCGTTAAAGCAACTGGAGTGTATTCGTAATCAGACGTATCTACCTATAGAGATAATATACGTAGAGCAGACTATTGATGGAAATTATTATTTTAATAACCTGCCTATACCGTTTGATAGCGATGGTAGTATATATAAATATATACCTATTAAGTTTAATAAAAATCTTGCGTTATATTCAGTTGCATGGTGTAGAAATGTTGGTATATATAAGTCTGTTGGAGATGTTGTAGTGTTACTAGATCTTGATTTTGTTTTTGATAATAACTACTTTAAGACTATAAGTAACACTGTAGTTGATAACGTTTACGGTGGGTGGGACAATATATATTATATACATAGAGAAGAAAGAACTAAGTATATGCAGTATAATATATTCCCAGTTGGAGAAGAAAATCTACCTGGTAGAGACGATAATAGACGTGACCATCCTGGAGAAGGCGGTATACAAATATTTAATAAGGAATGGTTTATAGATAATATTGTAGGTTTCCCAGAGGATATGTTTGGGTGGGGAGCAGAAGATACAGATGTTTATGAAAGATGTAGAAAAATTTTAGGAACAAGAAACTCACTCAACTACACCGTATACCATTTATGCCATAGTTTTAAGTTGCCAGCTAGGTTAATAAATGTAGTTATCATGCAAAGAAATATGGTAGATCCTATAAAAACTGCTGAATTAATGCGTAAAGTTGGAGTCGGAAAGATAGACGGACCTAGAGCCATACATAATGATTCGCTAAGATGGAGTTTATTATGAACATACTTATAACAGGTAGCGAAGGAACATTAGGTAAACCTCTTATAAAAGAACTAGAAGATCGTGGGAATACTGTGTATAAATCTGATGTTATGCACGTTAATAAAGATAACTATATAAGATGTGATATATCTGAATACAGGCAAGTAGTATCTTTATTTGATGAATATTATCCTGATTATGTTATTAATCTGGCTGCTGAATTCGGTAGGAAAAATGGAGAGGAATATTACGAGTCCTTATGGAAAACTAATGTAATAGGACTTAGGAATATACTTGAACTACAACCTGCATATGGCTTTAAGTTAATACATGCTTCTTCATCTGAGGTATATGGAGATATTGACGCGGACATTATTAAAGAAGACACGCCATTTGGTAGACACCAGAACGATTACGCTATGACTAAAGTTGTTAACGAGGAACAAATACTGAATTTTAGAGAGTCTTATGGAAGTCAAATAATGATACCTAGATTCTTTAATGCGTACGGTCCTGGTGAATACTATAATGATTACCGTTCAGTTGTTTGCTTATTTTGTTATAGAGCTTTGCATAATATACCGTATGAAGTATATGAAGATTATCATAGAGTTGTTATGTATATAGACGACTTTATACCAACACTTGCAAACTGTGTTGACCGCTTTATTGATGGAGAGTTTATAAATATAGGTGGAGATGAGTATCTATCTGTAAAACAAATAAGTGATGAAATACTAAAACAACTTGGTAAAGATGATTATTATATAGACTATCAAGCGAAAGAGATTCATACAACTAAAAATAAAAAACCTGATATTACAAAAGCTAGACAATTACTCAGTCATAATCCAATCATTAGGATTGAAGAAGGTATATCCAAAACACTTGATTGGATGAAGCAGGTGTATAGTGCCACTATTAGATAGAACTAGAATATTCTTTTCTAATATAGAACGTTATATAGCTACATACGTTCCACTAAGGATGGTGATGTATGATACAATAACACTTACGCAGAAGTTTAATGTTTTCCGAAGGTTTAGAAGATCGACCACTAGCTTTGGAGGTTGATATGTTATCGGATAGTGAGTCCTCGAAGCTCTCACGAAAAGCAACTTCCCGATTGCCTGCCGATAATCTTTTTAATTCGGGAATTAATTACGGGAGATTAGAAAATGAATATTACCGAAAAAGATCTTAAAAGATTTTGGAGTAAGGTTGGTGAACCTAATGAAAATGGGTGCAGGTTATGGACTGCATGTACTAATTCTTGGGGTTACGGACTTTTTGTATATTGTGGTAAGTTGTGGTTAACTCATAGATTTTCTTATTTATTAAGCCACAAACAAGATATGGATTATATACCAGAAGGATTATTAGTTTGTCATACTTGCGATATACCTTCTTGTGTTACAGATGAACATCTTTGGCTTGGAACAAATCAAGATAATATAATAGATATGTTTAATAAAGGCAGGGGTCATATACCAGATTTTCATGGCGTAAATAATAATATGTCGAAATTAACCAATAAAGATATTTTAGATATTAGAAATAGATATGCCACCGGAGAAGTGACTCAACAAGAATTAGCAGATAGTTTTGGTGTTCACCAAACTAATATACATTATATTGTTAAATATAAGACTTGGGAAAATATAAAGGAGTATTAAAATGTTCTTCAAGCAGCGTCCTATAATTTTTGATACGGTGTTCAAAGTTACCGTTGCAGATAAAGAGCAAACAATACATACTATGGGCGGAGAACAGATAGTTCATGTTGGCGATTATTTATTTGAACATCCAGACGGCACCGTAAGTAGAGTTAAACTAGAAAGTATATCTCAATTTGAAGAAGTGGAAGGTGATTAAATGCTAGTTCATCAGATCTGCACAAGAGTTCAATCTTTAGTGGATGATCCTGCTTACTGGAGTAATGCTAAAATAATTGCACTTATAAATAATTGTAAAGATAGTATATCTACTTATTTTGGGTTACAAGCTAATGGCTATATATTAATGGAGTCAGTAGTAGGTCAACGTAGTTACTCTTTACCACTTGATTTTGCCGCTCTAAATTATATGACTTGGGGAGACGGAAACCAGTTGACCCCATTTAATAGAGTTAACTCGCCGAGGGAGGCCTCCAGTTATTTGGCATATACAGACGTGCCCGCAATTCCGACTAATTATTTCCTATGGAGTAAAGAAGATCACATAGAGTTGTGGGTTTTACCAACGTTTAACTCTGTTGTAGAGATAGAGTTATTTTATTGGCGTAATATTCCAGACGTAGCTAATCCTAATGATGAGGTTATGTTGCCTCGTGATATACATCATCATATAGTTGATTATTGTTTAAGGCAGACTTGGTTTAATGATGAACTCCACAATTTTACTCCAGAAAGATTTGATTCATGGTGGGATTTTGTATTAATGAGTATGCAAATATCTAAAAACGTTCAACTGGCTGGAAGTGATAGTATAGGTATGGGAAACTTCAACGATCGTATGCCTATACAAAATGAAGATAGTATAGGTTTTCCTATTAGGATAAGTTCAGGAGACGGAACTCAATGGTAGAAACTACAACTGATTATGAAGAACTTTTAATTCAGGCACAGAACGCAGCTAATCATAAGTTTGATTATAAGATTAGAGATTATTATGCGGAGATAACGTATCCTATTATAGATTCAGGATTACTTATGAGGATTTTATCTGGTTTGATATTAGTTGGATTTAGGCACATAAGAATATCTGCAGGCTTTATACAGGCGTACTTTGATGAACAAACTATGTTAGTAATTTATTGGTGATACCTATTATCGGATTTCGGAATAGGACTATTTAGTGTAAGTCAGATAATAACCTGTAAACGTTGGATTTATGTGGAGTAGTTTATTATGAATAACTTAGAAATAAAGTCTTTCAATAAAGGTATTATCTCTACTTCCCGTGTGGGCATAGGTAGGGAATCAGATGGAGTACTCCGCCTAGCTCAAAATGTAAGAGTTAAATCTGGCAACGTAGTAACTAGAGAGGGATATGAAAGATATATGTCTTTTCACGGCGTTAAGCCTATGGACAATAAAACTATACGTTCTTTAGGAGAGTATGCTAGGGAATCATACTCCGCTGGAGTGACTTCGTACTGGCGCTGTGTTGTATTTAGAGCAGATAATACTTTTTGGTACGTTAGACCTGAAGTATCCCTTACCCAAGCAATAGCCATAACAGGACATCCTATGAGTAGTTTGATATTCAATTACGTTAATGTATATGATAACTTATGGATATTCGGAAGTCCTGATCCAGTATATACCTGGGATGGTATTAATATGTTAAAGGCCGGTATAGCAAAGCCGACTGGAACTATTGCGGCTGCAATAATAACTACCGCTGGCGCCCATAGTGTAAAATATAAGTTAACGTATTACAGAAGTGCAGCGCCGTATAATAAAGAGAGTAACGCTACTCCTGAAATTACATTACCGTTATTAAACAATGCGTTAGCTGTTCACGTCCACGTAACATATACACCAACAGTTGGAGAGGTTGTAGATCCGCAAGTAACCCATGTCCACGTATATAGAACGGATTATTGGGATCCAGCAGTAGATGAAGCCCCAACCGATTTTTATTTATTACCACCTGTGACTATAGCCCAGTTTGTAGCAGATGGTCGTGTTTATAATGATACATCATCCACTGTCACAACTTCCACAACCTATGATGTAACAGACAGAGGAGTTCCTCCAGTATCTAAATACGGTCTATGGCACGATTCACGGTTATTTCTTGCAGGAGATCCAGAGAATCCTTCAGTTGTATATTATAGCGAACCAGGTAAACCGTGGTACGTTCCGACTTTGAACTATGATGAAGTTAATCGTGATGATGGATCTATAATAACTGGATTAGGTGCAATAGGTCCAACCAGGTATATATTCAAAGAGCGTTTGATATACGAATGGACTGGTAATCCAGAAACAGCTACACCTATACGTCAAGTTGAAAGACCAGACGCTACGCAAAACATGAATAGAGTTGCAGTAGGATGTAGATACCCAGACACTTTATGTGGATGGAATAACTCTTTAATCTTTATGGATTATGATAATGATGTATGGATGTTATCTCAAGAAGCTTTAGTAAATTTATCAAAGTATTATTCAGGTATTAGGGATATAGGAAATTCACCAGCGGCGTATGTTAAAGATGATTACTATATAATAGGAAGCTCCACTGGTTCTTATGCGTGCTATTTACCAACGCAGACGTGGGAGTCAGAAGATGATATAAAGTTTAACTACGTATTGGTTAGACAAAATGGTGACGTATTAGTTCCTGATAGTTATATAGACCCTGATCCTCATATTGACGGACAGGGAAATGAATACGAGGCGACTATATCTGTATTGAATAGACTTCACCAAGGAACTAAAGATAACAATGTGGAGTTTACTAAATTATTTCAAACTAAATATGCAAAAGTTGCAGATAATCAAGATACCGCTATAATAAGGAATATAAGTGTTTATGCAACAGTGCAACTACCTTATTACGTTACGGTGTTTAATGAGAAGGGGGAGAATGTTGTTGGTTTATATAATGCAGCTAATAGAAGGTTTACATTACCAACGTCACTATATGCTAAATGGGTATCGGTACGAATATCCTGGTCAACATCAGCAAGTGAAATATTTGGAGTTAATGTAGGATTTATAAGAAGGGGGAGACAGGGATGAGCGTTCCGCCTATTAATGTTAATAGAAAAGGTTATAGTGGTAAAGAACCGCATGACGTAAAAAAAGTTCAGTGGGTTAGGGTTAGGAGGTCTATTGTTGGAAATACTCCAGTAAGCGATCCGTTTAAGTTTCAAGAATATGGTATAATTAAAGAGGAGAAAGATAATGGTAGAGATGAATGATGCTAACGGTGTTCAGGATCAAAGTTTTATAGGTGTTATTAAACGTGTAAATGATGGTGAGCGAATCAATGGTTTTGTTACCAGTATTAAGCACTACGTACCTTGTGACGGGTATGTTGAATCCCAGGATAGAAATACCTTTGAGAAGGACGGGAAAAAGTATATACTGAAGAGCGAGCGGTCAGTACCAAATACTATAACAAATCTAGGTAACGCAATGGCGGCTCGTAGGTTTTTATCAGCGGCTGAAACTTTGTTGCTGACCCATATGGCCGTAGGAACTGACACCGGCGCAAAGACATCCGCATCCACTACACTGGAGCATGAAGTTGGTCGTGTAGCGCTGGACACGTTGACATGCCCGGTCGCAGGTGCGGCGAACGACAATGTAGTTACGGCGGTTGCAACATTTCCTGCTGGAACTGGAACAGGCGCGATGGTCGAGGCAGGAATGTTTACCGCAACACCAGCAGGTACTATGTTCTGTTACACCGACTTTGGTGTAGTTACAAAAGCGGCTGCTGATATTGTGATATTTACGTGGACAATTACATTCGGTACAACCTAATTTTTTTATTATCTGATAGTTGTTATTAATTATCATATAATATTTTTCAGCGTAATAAAGCAAGGATGTGGTTATTGTGGCAATCAAATTGATAGAGATAACAAAACTAGATAACGGGAGTCCAACAGGTAACATAGTATTTAAGTATGACATAGTCGATCCACTAGGGAAACTTATCTCTAGCGAAGTCTCAACTGTATCAGTAAATTATAATAATGTGAATATTCAAGATATCGCTTTTTGTCTTATTCGTGACGCAGAGTCAAAAGAGTATGAAGTTAAAAAGAGCGTTGAGTTTGATACTACATTATTGGTAGCAGAGATAGAAAAGCAAATTTCTGCGAGGGCGGTGATCGGATAATGGCACTTTTTACAAACACAGTCCAAACAGATTTATCTATTATACAGACATTAGCGGCGGACTTAACGACAAAATCTAGTGAATTTGTCACTGCTGGAAAGTTATCTGCTTCGATTGGAATATGGCACGCTAAAGATAACGCATCTGCAAGTGTTGGAGCGGGAACTAAATATACTATTGAAAAATCATACACTGCTAACGGTAATGATAGTTGGATATCTGTGACGTGGGTGCAAGCTAGTATTACTGCTCCAACTGCGATGGTGACTGATGGTGAGGAAGCCGCTGGTCAAACGGTGATAGAGTGCGGTGCGGTTGTTCCTGTAGTTGGTGATATTATCTGCTTTAAGAATGCGACAATCGGGTTAACAGAATTTAGAGAAGTTATTGCACGCGTTATAGCGGGCGGAACTGAATCTGTGACATTAAAAGATGCACTGACCAATACACAAGCACAGGGGACATATTATACACAAGTCGAAAAGTTTGATATAAAACTAGACCTAAAGGGCGTTGTTAGACTTCGAGTGTTTGTAAATAACAATTTAGGATCTACTAATAGGGCAATCATATTTCGGATTGCTTTAACAACTTGTGATGGGATAGGATAATGCCAGAACCTTTATTAGTACCGTTTTTAACTAGACTTAAACCAGAATATAGTAATGGTCTTGTTGCTCATTGGAATATGAATGTCAATAGCGGGGTTCTATTACCTGATTTATCTGGTTATAACAATAGTGGAATATTGACTAATATGGACAATCCATCTTCTGCGACTTCTGGATGGGCTGGACAAGGATTGAATTTTGATGGGTCGAATGATATAGTAGTTGTTCCCCATAAGGTTAATCAGTTATTAACAACTGGTGGGACTATTTCGGTTTGGATAAATCCAACTGGCTATGGGGAGGGTGATAACGGGACTTTTGTTAATAAGACAACTGGTACGGGGGGGACTGCCGCCGAAGGATATTTATTTCGTATAAATGGCAGTTTTGGAGTAACTTGCCAAATAAATGCTGGAACAACCAAAGCGTCAGCCAACAGCATAGTCACTCTTGGAGTTTGGCAACACTTCGTAGCGACTTGGGATTCTACTGGATTGGTGACTATTTATAAAAATGGTATTCAAAGTGGAACGCCTGGAATTTCGGCTGATCCAACAGGAATAATATCAACGTCTTCGTTGATAATAGGTGGCAGTGCAGCGACAGGCTGGTGCTTTAATGGTAAAATAAATGATGTCCGCATATACAACAGGGTGTTGAGCGCGGATGAGGTAAAGTATACCTATTATCAACAAGAAGATGAATGGGATTTGTGGGATGATTATACAGGTATTAATTTATACAACCTATCACCATCAGATACAGTATTATTATCTGACGCTTCTTTAAGGAGCTCACAGCTAGGAACTAGGAACGAATCCCTTTCTCTATCTGACGCTTCTTTAAGGAGCTCGCAGCTAGGAACTAGGAACGAATCCCTTTCTCTATCTGACGCTTCTTTAAGGAGCTCGCAGCT
>Ga0315294_10002646_pt1 | contig 19539 bp, 15 predicted proteins | sample YL17G13_40_MG_FD_203626 | JGI IMG/M metagenome (GOLD analysis project Ga0315294, IMG submission 203626) | Sediment microbial communities from Yellowstone Lake, YNP, Wyoming, USA - YL17G13_40 | ecosystem: Environmental > Aquatic > Freshwater > Lake > Sediment | place: USA: Wyoming | collected...
TGATTCTCAGCAAACGACCGGATCACGCCGGCAATAAGCGAGCCTCTGACTGCGAGGCCTTGCGGTCCTATTTGGACAGCCCGTGTCTTCTGCGTGGCAATCCGGAATGGGGAAGTAGGATATCTGTAGACGTTCAAATCAAGAGGGAGGTCGATATGTTCGTGCGAAAACTCACGGCAAATTATGTGCCTGGACTCACGCGCGTTATTGCGGCGCTCGGAATCCTAGCGACGGTCTTGATCGTGCTGGGTCTCGCTGTGGATTCGGGCGTCTTCCGCTGTGCGATGGCCTTCGCCGGTCAGAAGGCCGAACTCACGGACGCGGAAGACGATGTAGCTCTGGCAAAGGCCACAGCCGAGCGTACGTCTAAGATTACAGAGTACGGCATGACGCTTGCGCTACAGGGTGGCGTCGAGCGCGCCGAGACTGTGTTTATGTCACTTCTTTCCACCTCGCCGAAGGATCCACGCGCCCTCGAAAGAAGCCAAGATGTCAACCCGGGCTTATCTGAGCAAGAGCGAAGTGATGGCCTTGCTCGAGAGTGCAGTCTCCGGTGTTCCAGCCGACACTTCGCGTGTGGCGCAAAGCGATTCGACCCGAGCCGGGTCCAAGGAAGCTGCAGCGGCGGCCGCGAAAGCGAAGGCGTGGCGGTCCGGCCGGACTCCACGCGAGCGATGTGAGCGAGGTCACAACCAGCGTTTACTGGAAGAAATAGCGGCCACGGGTGGATCCGGGTGCTGAGAGCAACGACGACAAGGCGGACTCGCGCACCGCGAGCAACGACATCCACGCAGGGACCTGAGTGTAGTGGGCGACGGCTCAAAATTGCACTCCAGTCCCAATTGGGCCGGGATCTCTCTGAGCTCAGGCCTTAGCGCACAGCACAAGCCGGTGGGTCGAGCCCCCGGCCGTGCGGAACCGCACACGCACACCGTCAAGGATAAGTTACATACAGTGGTCCTCTTTGCTCACTGAGCCCGCTGGTAGCGTCGAGTCGGGCGAGGTCAGAGATGCTGCGTGGTTTGTTGGCACTGACACGATCAGAGTAATCCGTCCGCACCTCGTTGCCTCGCCCGACTCTACGCTGCCAGCAGACTCGCGCGGCAAACATCTGTTCTTCCAGAATGCCCGCAATCCTGCGGTTGGAGGCACCACGATCCTGCTCGACTTGCCGACTGAGACCAGGGTCAGTCTTAGGATCTTCAATGCTGCCGGCGCGGTCGTGAAGAACCTGGTTGCCGGGCCGTTACCTGCCGGCAGGCACAACATTGCATGGACCGGCCGTGCCGAGCGTGGTGAGAAGCTGGCCCCCGGCGTCTACTTCTGTGTCCTGAAGGTCGGAGATTATTCTGTGACCAGGAAAGTACTTCTGGTGCGCTAGTTCTTGAAGTAAGCCCGGCCTCGTACCAGTTTGTGCGCCAATAAAGTCTTGACAGCCAACCGGCGTCAGGGCTATTCTTATTTCTACCCATTACGGGAAGGGAGTTCACCATGGCCATCACAAGCAATAGGGTTCGCCTATAGCTAGGGGTCGGTATCGCAGGTTCTGATTGGTAAGCCCGCTGCGCCAGGTCTGATTGACGGTTGACCCCGTCGGTTCTCAGCCGGCCGCAGCCGGCGCAACAATCACCTTGTCGCCCGCGGCTAGGGCGACAAACAAGCGATACGCCCGGTTGTCCGGCGACTTGTTTATGTCCGGATGGCTCATGGTGCTCTTCGTCATGTGAATTCCCGCTAGAACGTAGAATCGATGAATTGAAGTCCACCGGAGCCATGCCGGTGGACTTTTTTGCGTTGCATCTGGCGCTTCCGCGAGCCCGTATACTGGGCGGCGTCCGCTGCAATTGCCAGGGGCTGTTTCTCTTGACCCACGGCCGCTGCAGGAAATCGCAGAGCAGAATGAGGAAAAGGTCGGCGCGTTATTGCGCTGCTGAGATTCAATGGATCCCGTTTACTACGAAGAAGAAACAATAGTCCGCGCACCAGTCAGGGTTGTCGGCAAGCGAATGCTCGGCCTCCTCAGAGGTCACGGGCTCGAGCTATTCGTGTGCCTGCTTCTGCTTTTCGCGGCGACGGGCATGTCGCTGGTCGGCCCCATTCTCGTCAAGCGGGCAATCGACGTGGACATCGCTGCGAGGAACTACAGAGGGCTCGTTTTCACGGTGTCTCTCTACGTCGTAGCGCAGCTGGCGTTCTTGTTTCTCACTTACGTGCAGCGCTGGAAACTCGAGACCGCGGGACAAAAGATCATCACTGCCCTGCGCGAACGGCTTTTCGGAAAAGTAACTGAAATGTCCGTGTCGTTCTTTGACAAGAATCCGGTGGGGCGGTTGATCGCCCGCGTGGAGAGCGATACCGAGGCGATGCGCCTGTTGTTCACGTCGGCCGTCGTCACGTTTGCCGGCGACGTCATCATGTTCTTCGGGATGCTGGGTGTGATGGCGTACATCAACGTGAAGCTTATGCTGCTCACGGCGATCATCATCCCGCCGATTGTCGTGGCGTCGGTATTGTTCTCGAGGAAGACGACACCGATGTTCCTCACAGTTCGAAAGAGGACGGCGGATCTGACGGCCTTTCTAACCGAACACCTCCAGGGTTCGGGAGTCGTCCAGATATTCGGGCGCGAGAAACAGGTCATGCAGGGGATGTGGGACGCGAGCCAGAGGAAGTACACGACGGCTGTCAGGGCAGAGCTGATGGTGGTCGCCTTCTTCAACTCCATCTTCCTCACGGAGGTCTTTGGGACCGGAATCATCCTCTGGTACGGAGGCAAGTGGGGGCTCGGGGGGTCAGTGACAATCGGGACGCTCGTCATGTTCATAGGGTACCTGAGGAGGTTCTTCGAGCCGCTGCACAGATTCTCGGAAGAACTGAGCACATTCCAGAGAGCGTTCTCGGGTGGCCAGCGCGTGTTCGAATTGCTCGACGCTGAACCCGAGGTGCTGGACAAGGCAGTCGTGAAGAGATGGACGCGACTCGAGAAGGCAGTCGAGTTTAAGAACGTCTGGTTCAGCTACGGGAACGGCGAGGCTGACAGTGGGGAGGGGGTCCCGCAGGCGGCGGTGGGGAACGTAGGCAGGAATGGCTGGGTTCTTCGCGACATAAGCTTCACCGTGCCCAGGGGCGAGAGGTGGGCGTTGGTCGGCGCGACCGGCGGGGGCAAGACGTCCATCATCAGTCTGCTTCTCAGGTTCTATCAGCCTCAGAGAGGAAGAATTCTGGTCGACGGCATCGACGTAAACGACATCCGGCAGACGGAACTCCGGTCGAGGATCGGACTTGTGCTTCAGGACATATTCCTGTTTCCGGGCAACGTCCTGGAGAACCTGCGCATGGGCGACGAACAAATTACGCCCGAGCGCGTAATGAAAGCTGCCCGGCGACTCGGAGTGGACGATGTGATAACGCGTTTGCCGAAGGGCCTGGATACGGAGCTGGCCGAGCGCGGAGAGAATCTCTCCACCGGAGAGCGGCAGTTGTTTTCCTTCTTACGGGCGCTGCTGGTCGATCCCGACATCCTTGTGCTCGACGAAGCCACTTCCAGCGTAGACCCGCAGACGGAGCGCCTGTTGCAGCGGGCGATGACGGAACTCTTCGCCGGACGGACGTCGATTGCGATAGCTCACAGACTCTCGACCGTGGTGGATTCGGACAACATTCTTGTCATTCATAACGGCGGGATAACAGAGAGCGGGAGACACGAAGAGCTGCTCGCGCAAGGCGGTTATTACAGCAAGCTATTCACGCTTCAGTCTCTCGCGGCGCGGGGAGAGGAGGAAGTTGTGACAGAGATCGAAGATACCGGGGGATCACCAGCAAGTTAGGAGACGGAGGCCGCCGGCACGTTGGGAACCGGGAACGGTCGACGGCTAGAGCCAGGTCAAGGCAGAAGACAAATTAGCGACCGCGCCCTGTGAGGGTTGGAAGCGAGTTGAAATCGGAAACACCTGACTATGAGAACCATCAAGTGGCTTTTTGACATATGGCGCAAGAAAAAGCGCTTGGCGACGTTTCTCGTGTTCATGTCGATCCTGAACGCGAGCGTGGCCGTGGCCTATCCTCTTTTCTTACGCGAAGTGATTGACGCTCTCACGGAAAAGGCGAGCTTCGAGGTCATATCGCGAAACGTGCTCATTCTGGTCGCACTGGGTTTTGCCAATTTCCTCGTCTATTCGGTCATGATGGGAACGAGGGCCTGGACCAACATCCGCCTCGAGAGAGACCTCAGGCAGAGAATGTTCGAGCACCTCATCCGGTTGGGGAGAAGCTTCTTCCAGAGGTTCCGTACTGGTGACATAGTCACGCGACTCACGGACGACCTGAGTACTGACATGAAACTGCCGTGGTTCGTGTGTTCTGGAATCTTCAGGACCGTGGAGGCGGTCTGCATGGTCGTGTTTGGGCTGGTCGTCATGGTCCGGCTCAATCCGACTCTTACGCTTGCGGCGGTGGGACCGCTGCCGATTCTCATAGTGATCTTCATGGCGACCGCTTCGGCTGTACAGAGCCGTTACGAGAGGCTCCAGAAACGGATCTCGGACGTCAACGACCACATGGAGGCCTGCTTCTCCGGCATAAGGGTGGTGAAGGCGTACGGCAGGGAGAAAGGCCAGCAACGGGGCTTCCACGAGGTCATAGAAAGACGGAAACGAGCGGAGATCGACGCCGTAAGAGTGGGAACCATCGTCCAGTCGATGTACGGCTACATCTGGCAGTTCGGCGTTGTCATCGTGCTCCTGGTCGGCGGCAAGATGGTGATGGACGGGACGCTCTCGCTGGGCACGCTCGTCGCGTTTGACGCGTACGTACTTGTGCTGGTCTTTCCGATGTACGATATCGGCACATTCTTTGTCATGGGAAAACGCGCGGGTGTGTTGATTCGCAGGATGACGGACATGGAGGACGTGGAGCCGGAGATAAAGGAGGTTCCGAACCCGAAGACGCTGGAGCTTGAGTGCACCGACGCGGGTGCCGGGGTCAGCGGGGCGCCCGCGAGACCGGAATCTGCCGGGGTGCCGGCATTTCATGGTGCGCTTCGTTTCGAGAACGTGTCTCTGGTGTTTCCCGGCGGACGGAAGATACTCGACAGGGTGAACTTCGAAGTGAAACCGGGCGAAATGATCGCCCTGGTAGGCAGGGTCGGCTCGGGGAAGTCCAGCGTCATTAACATGATTCCGAGACTGATCGACCCGACCGAGGGTCGCATCATGCTGAACAGCACTCCTGTCAGAGAGCTCAGCTTGGAGTCGTTGAGGCGGCTGGTCGGTTGCGTGCCTCAAGAGCCGCTATTGTTCTCGGACACCATCGAGAACAATATCAGGTTCCACCGGGATTGGATTACCGATGATGACATCGTGCGCGGCGCAGAAGTGGCCAGACTAATGCAGGAAATCAACGTGTTCCCGGAGGGACTCGAGACCAAGATCGGACAGCGGGGTGTCACAATTTCGGGAGGGCAGAAGCAGCGCGTGGCCCTGGCCAGGGCGCTCGCGGGAAGGCCAAAGATCCTGATTTTGGACGACTGCACCGCCAGTCTTGACGCCCAGACTGAGGCCGCGCTCTGGGACGGCCTGCACCAGGTGTTCCCGAGCTGCATCACCATAGTCATTTCTCACAGAGCCGCGACTCTGGAGAAGGCGAATCTCATCCTGGTCCTGGAGCGGGGCGCCATCGTCGAGCGGGGCACGCACGACGAGCTCGCGGCGAAGAAGGCTGTCTACCACACCCTCTACGAGTTGGGCAAGCTCGAGGAAGAGGTGGGGAGAGACTGGGGGCAGTAACGGGGTGGCAGGGTAGCAGGGGCATTGCGAGCACGAGGGCAGTGGGGGAGTGATACGGGCCTGCAAGCTACTTGCGGGCCTCGTGAATAGCAGCGACACCCAAGAAGAGCTTTGTTACCTCCACCCGTGTGAATCCGGCTTCTCGGATTATCGCCGCCAGCTCCTCCGGCCCGTTGAAACTGCAAATCGTGCGGGCAAGATACGAATACGCGCTCCTGTTCCCGGAAATGGCCGAAGCGACCGGCTTCAGGAACGCGCGGACGTATCCATGGAACAGCGCTCGAACCGCGCGCGAGCGGGGCTGGCTCGTCTCTAGGTTTACAAACCACCCGCCTGGCTTGAGCACCCTGTGAAACTCCGCGAAACAGGATACGAGAGCGCTTCTCGTTGTATTCAAGTTTCGAGTGCCCAGCGAGATCGTGACGAGATCCAGGGAGTCGTCCCTCAACGGCAACAGTCCGTCGTCTGCCACAGCGAGTAGTATCTTTCTCGTCCGAACGTTCTTCTTGAGCGCCGCCTTTCGGAGCATCGGTAGGGAAAAGTCCGTTGCCAGTACTGTCGTGTTGGGATTTGTCAGCCGGCTAAGCAGCTCCGCCATCTCACCGGTACCGGTAGAGACGTCGAGCCAGATAGAATCGTCCCACCGGGCAGGGGATGCGGTCGCGCCGCCCAGTGATGGCTGCCCAGCTGCGGTAGAAGTGTCGGGTGCGCCTTCACACGTAGTCTGGCCTCGCGACGGCTGCCCAGCTGCAGCGCCAGGTCCGGATGAGCATGCGAGCGGAATCCGGCCCACCCTCGACGCGACTCCTGCCGTCTTCTTCCGCCAAACAGTGTTCAAGCCGAAAGTGATCACGTGGTTGACAAGCTCGTAGTGTCGGGGCAGGGCGTCGAACATCTTCTGGATGGGGTTGTTCATGACACTATCTTAACGGAATGCGCAAACGGATTACTCAACAGACTGAGTAATTTTACTCAGTACGGTGAGTAAAATTAAGTGTGTTCTTCAGAAGCGTGGCTGTTGTTCCATGCATCGAACACATAGTGAGACTGGGTCAGCGCTCACGCACAAAAAGTGCTTGAGTTGTGGTTCCTTTGAATGGTAAACTGTCTACTTGTTTGTCCCAAACTCATTGAGAGCTCGACCATGTATTTCGATTTCGAACGACTGGATAGCATTCTCTCACATCATAGACCCGCTCCCGAGTCCCTCATTGCCATCCTGGAGGACGTCCAGGATGAGTTCCGCTTTTTACCCGAAGAGGCACTTGTACTTATCGGCTCCAGAATAGACGTACCTGCCAGTCGGGTATTCAGCGTGGCCACTTTCTACAACGCGTTCAGTCTTATCCCGAAGGGTAAGCACGTTGTGAGCGTTTGCCTGGGAACGGCCTGTCACGTACGAGGTGCCGGCGACATACTCGACCACCTGCGCAAGCGGACGAACGCAGATTCGTCCGGCACGACTGACGACCTGCTGTTCACGATCGAGGACGTGAGGTGCCTCGGCTGCTGCAGCATCGCGCCGGTCCTGAAGGTGGACGACGAGGTGTACGGGCACACGTCATCCGACAAGGCCCTGACTACCCTGGAGAGATACAGAACGCAGGAAGGCGGCAACGCTTAGTCACGGTCCTGTGCCAACAGCCTGGCGGCCAATGATGGCAGGAACCAGATGAAGATTCGTTCTGTCGAAGATCTGATTGCCGCGAGAGAGCGAGGTCTCGCCACACTCTACCCCCGCAAGGTGAAGATCTCGGTCGGCATGGCGTCCTGCGGCGTGGCCAGCGGTTCCAGAGCCGTGATGAAGGCGCTCCAGGAGGAGACGAAAAAAGCCGGCCTCGACGCGTTCATCTTTCCCGTGGGCTGTATCGGCTCCTGTCACATGGAGCCCCTCGTGGACATAGCACTTCCGGGCAAACCCAGGGTGACCTACGCCAACGTCACCTCCAAAATGGCCACTGACATCGCCCGCTCTATCGTCTCGAGGGACGTCAGGAAAAACTGGCTCTACCTCAGGACCGAAGAAGACGAGAACCCGGTTGACGGGACCAGAATGTGCATACACAGCGGGGGGATCACTGGTGCCTCATCACCCTACCACGCGCTTGACTTCTCAGACGTTCCGCTCTTCGAGAGCATTCCCTTCTTCAAGAAGCAAAAGAGAATCGTGCTGCGCAACTGCGGCATCATCAGCCCGGACAGCATCGACGAATACGTCGCGCGCGGCGGATATTTCACCCTCTTCAAGGTACTGAACGAACTGACGCCCGATAAAGTCATCCAGGAGGTCAAGACTTCCGGCCTTCGCGGCCGCGGCGGCGCGGGCTTTCCCACCGGGCTCAAGTGGCAGTTCACTCGCCAGGCAGCAGGAGACGTCAAATACATCATCTGTAACGCTGACGAGGGCGACCCGGGCGCTTACATGGACAGGAGCGTTCTGGAGGGCGACCCGCACAGCGTGCTCGAGGGCATGACAATCGGTGCCTTCGCCGTGGGCGCCAACGAAGGTTACATCTACGTGAGGGCCGAGTATCCTCTCGCGATCGAGACACTCAATCAGGCGATAAAGCAGGCCGAAGCGTACGGTCTCTTGGGAGAGAACATCCTGGGCAGCGGCTTCAGCTTTAAAGTCAGGCTCAGCAAGGGCGCCGGCGCCTTCGTGTGCGGCGAGGAGACCGCCCTCATGGCTTCCATAGAAGGCAGGGTCGGAGAGCCGAGACCGAGGCCGCCGTTCCCCGCGCAGTCGGGCCTGTGGGGCAAGCCGACCAACATCAACAACGTCGAGACGTGGGCGAACGTTCCGGTCATTCTCTCGAGGGGCGGTGAGTGGTATGCGGGGCTGGGGACAGAAAAAAGCAAGGGAACCAAAGTCTTTTCCCTCGTCGGGAAAATAGAGCGCAGCGGGCTTATCGAAGTACCGATGGGCATCTCGCTTCGCGAGATCATATACGACATCGGCGGCGGCATACCGGACGGCAGGGAGTTCAAGGCGGTTCAGACAGGCGGTCCGTCAGGAGGATGCCTGCCCGAGAGCCTGATAGACTTGCCGGTGGATTACGAGCGCTTGACCGAAGCGGGCGCCATCATGGGTTCCGGTGGCATGGTGATAATGGACGACAAGGTCTGCATGGTGGACATCGCGCGATACTTCCTCACGTTCACCGCGGCGGAATCTTGCGGCAAATGTACGCCGTGCAGAATCGGCACGTACGTTATGAATGAGGTGCTGGGCCGGATCTGTGAGGGGCAGGGCAGAGAGGGCGACATCGAATATCTGGAATCCCTCGCCGGGACCATAAAAGCGCTCTCGCTCTGCGGGCTCGGCCAGACCGCCCCGAATCCGGTCCTCACGACGCTCAGGTATTTCAGGCACGAATACGAATCGCACATTCGGGACAAGAAATGCCCGGCAGGTGTGTGCAGGAGAAAGTTCACGGCGGAAGAGATCACCCGGATGAAGGAAGAAGCGGCTAGGAAGAAGGCGGCCTTGAAACAGGCAGGCGCATCGGAGACGGGAAGGACGCCGGAGAAGACGGCAACGAAACCCAAAGGTAAGTCAAGTGTGCCAGGAAGTAGAAAAGAGCCTACGCGTTAGGATAGACGGCGAGCTCTACCAGGTCGAACCGGGGTACACCGTGCTCGAAGCTGCACGGCAGTTCGGTGTCGAGATCCCGACGCTGTGCTTTGACGAAGCGCTTGAGCCGTACGCAGCATGCCGATTGTGCGTTGTCGAGGTGTCGAGCGTTGTGCCCGGCAAGGGCGCTGCTCGCGGCCCCAAGCGGATGGTTGCGTCCTGCGTCTACCCTGTCGAGGAGGGGCTGGAGGTCCAGACTTCTACTGAAGAAATCCTGCGCCATAGGCGAAACCTGGTGGAACTGTATCTCTCGCGTTCGCCTAATGCCAGAAAGATACAGAAACTTGCGGAGCAGTTCGGCATCTCGGAGCCGCGGTACAAGTTCGCCGAGACGCACAACTGTATTGTCTGCGGGCTCTGCGTACGCGCCTGCAGCGAGATCGTGGGCGCCAACGCCATAGGTTTCGGGCTGCGAGGCATAAAGAGAAAAGTCGAGCCGCCGTTCCACCGGGGCTCGGCCGCGTGCATCAGCTGTGGAACGTGCACTACGATCTGCCCGACAGAAGCAATCCGGTTGGAAGAGATCGACAGGATTCGATCAATCCACGCGCTGGCTCCGGGTGTGTACGAGACCAGCTGCAGCATTTGCGGCAGCTTCGAGCTCGTGCCGAAGAGTCCAGACGATTACGCGGAGTGGCTGTTGGATAAGGCTGCTCATCCGGCGCAGAAACCGAAAGCTGGTAAGACCGAGTGATGGCTGAAGAAACGCGAAAGCACGAAAGCGCTCCTGAGACGGCCACGCCAGACGCTGCGGGCATCCCGCAGGCCGCTGCCGGCACTGCCGCTGTGGGTGCCGCCATGGGCAGCGCCGGGCATCGCGCGCAGGGTGCCGCGCCCAGGGTGGGTGTCTTCATCTGCTCCTGCGGAGAGGAGCTCTCGAAGGTGCTGGATCTTCCCGCAGTCGAGGCCGACTGCCGCACAATCCCCGGCGTCGTTTTCGCCAGTGTTGAACCCTACCCTTGCTCCAGGCCAGGCCTGGCCGCAGTGCGCGAGGTAATAACAGAGAATCGCCTCAACAGGGCCGTCATCGCGGGATGCACGCCCCGGCTCCACGGGAGACTCTTTGCAGACGCGTGCGAAGAGGCGGGCCTCAACCGGTGGCTAGTCGATTTTGCCAACATCCGCGAGCACTGCGGCCGTGTTCACAACGACAAGGCAAAGGCCACGGAAAAGGCAAAGGACTTGATTCGTGCCGCGGTGAGCAAAGTGAGCCGCGCGAGACCGCTGGATTCAATCAAGATTTGTCCTCTCAATTCTGTGCTTGTGATCGGCGGCGGAATAAGCGGGCTCACTGTCGCGGCAAAGCTCGTCCTCCAGGGTCACGAAGTCACTCTCGCAGAAAAAGGCGACTCCCTCGGTGGAAACCTGACGAAGGTCCCGAATGTCTATCCTTTCAACCGTGCCGGAAGTGAAATCGTTCAGAAAGCGATCGCCGCAATCGAAGGCAAAGTGGAGATATTGAAAAACACCACGCTGAGCTCGCTGCGGGGTGGCCCAGGCCAGTACGCCGTGACGCTCAGCACGGGGCCCAGCCCGGCGCCCCGTACGGACGCCAGTAGCGGCGACGCTTCAGGCGCCGCTCAAGGCAGGGCGAGTGAACGCTCGTTTGGCGCGATCGTCGTGGCGACCGGTGCAAACTGGGTCAAGATAAAGGGCCTGCTGCTCGCCCTGCAGGCGGCAGGTCCTACGGCTTGTCCGACTGAGGACGAGTACCTGAGCGGAGCGACGGCCTTCTACGGGAAGCTGCCGGCTTTTACCGGTCGAGTTCTCACGCAGGCCGAATTCGAGAGCGAACTTGCGAAGGGCGCTCTCAAGTCAGTTCGGAGTGCGTTGTTTGTGAATGTGTTGCCGGGCATCCACGCTGCCGCTGTCGGTACAGGTTTCGCAGGAGGCCGCACGTCTGACACGCGCCTCAATTCGCTGGTGGGCCTCAAGAACGCGATTGTATTCAGGCATGCGAACCCGGGAACGGAAGTCACGTTCGTTTTTGATAGAATTCCGAGTGAGTACGAGAGAGATTTCCGCCGCGCCAGGGACCACGGTGTGAAGTTCGTTCAACGTGCAGGGGCAGAACCCCTGGATTTCACACTGAAAGGTCTGCGGCTTAGAGTGCGGCCTGCGGTAGGGGGCGGACGCGCTGGAGAGGTATCGTCGGCTGCCGGAGGTCCGACGCCGGCCGCAGGGAATCGCGCGGCCGTAGCAAGGTTGGAGCATCCGGGGTCGCAACCAAGTGACATGGATACAGTCCACTTGGAAGCTGACCTTATTGTCATTCCGACAATCGCCGTTCCTTCCGCGGAGACGCGGCAACTTACGAAAATACTGCGGATTCCGATGGATTCGAGTGGCCTCTTCATCGAGCCGCACGTCAAGCTACGGCCTGGTGATTTCGCCGAGAGAGCCATCTTTGTGATAGGTGCGTGTCACGGGCCGGTCACTGTATTCGAATGTCTGGCGCAGGCAGGAGAGGCGGCTGCGAGGGCGACGAGGTTCCTGCAGAGCGAGGTCGTCCGGGCCCCGTTTGTATCGCACATCGACGAGAAGGTGTGCAGGGGGTGCAGCCGGTGCGCCGAGGCCTGTGAGTGGGACGCGATAGAGATGCTGGCGCTGGAGAACGGCCTGAAGCTGGCCAAGGTTGACGAGACGATGTGTACCGGCTGCGGCGTGTGTGCGATGATATGCATCTGTGGAGCGCCGACGCTGGCGCCGGTGCGGAGCGATCAGATAAAGGCAATGATTGGAGCAATGTTCGGTTAGCCAGGCCGGTCGAATGGCCGGGCAATCTGCCCAGGTGGCGGAGAGAACGTCGGGTCTTGGCGGTGGATGATGCAAGAGGGTTGACGGAAGAAGGAAAACGGTTCCCGGAGTGGACCGCACAGAGATAGTTTGGAGTGGAGATAAGCGTGCCAGACATCAAGTCGTCAAGAATAGTGGTGTTCACCTGCAACTGGTATCCCGCGATTGCGGCTGACAACGCCGGAGTCGTTGGCCGTAGCTACACGGACGATTGCAGGATAGTCACGCTTACGTGCGCGGGCCACGTCACGCCGGCCACGATTCTGGATGCGTTCGGGTCCGGCGCTCAGGGCGTAATGGTCGCGGCCTGCAAGCCCGAGCTCTGCCACTATATGAACGGCAGCTCCAAGTGCGAGGGCGTGGTCAAGGAAACGAAAGAACTCGCCCGGCTTCTCGGCATCGGAGACGAGCGGATAAGTCTTGAGGCTTTCGACAGCGAGGACGTCGAGCGTTTCGCGGCCTGCGTTGACGAGTTCCATTCGAGGATTGTCAGTCTTGGCGGTGTGCCGGTCGACCGCTGCCCTAATCCGGAGTTGAAGTGAGCCTGGAACGAGAGGTTCAGCGAACAAAAGCTCATAACTGCGTCGAGTGCGGCATCTGCACTGCGAGCTGTCCCGTGTCGCGAGTCAATCGGGATTTCTCTCCGCGACTGATGGTGGAGAAACTGCTGCTCGGGCCGCAGGACGAGATCCTCGCGGACAGGGAGCTCTGGTCATGCCTCACCTGCCGCACGTGCAGCGTGCGGTGTCCCTCGCAGGTCGACTACAACGAGTTCATGAGGGCCGCGAGAGTAGCGGCGCGTGAGGCCGGCTTCGAGGGTGTGGACACGCACGCAGGAGTTCTACGGTCGATAATGGAGCTTCACGCGAAGGGCTTCCGCCCGCGCGGAGCGAGCTGGTTGGACGGCGGCGATGGGACAGGACGCGTCGGTACCGGCACGGACTCATTGCGAGCGGGCGCAGCCGGACCCACAGGCACAGTCGTGTCTGGCGGTGCCGCCGGGGGAGAGAGTGCTGTCGGGTCCGCTGAGACGACACTCAAGACGGCCAAGAAAGGCGATGATTTCTATTTTGTGGGCTGCCTGCCCTACTTTGACGTCGTATTCACCAACATCGAGCTCAGGAGCACGCCTATTGCGCGTTCCGCGGTGAGGCTCATGAACAGGGCAGGGTTGGTGCCCGTGGTCTCGGACGTTGAGCGCTGCTGCGGGCATGATTTCTACTGGTCCGGGAATCACGAGGGTTTCTTGAAGCTCGCGCAGCACAACGTTCAGCTCATACGAGAATCCGGAGCCAAGAGACTGATCCTGGCGTGTCCGGAGGGATATCACACGTTCAGCGAGGTCTATCCGGCTCATATCGGGAAGCTCGACTTCGAGGTGGCTTACCTGGCGGACGTTCTGCTGGCCGAAGCACGAAGCGGCAAACTCAATTTCAGACGGCCCGCAAGCTTCTCCGGCGACGACAACGTCAAGGTCACGCTTCAGGACCCATGCAGGATGGGGAGGATGATGGGCAGGACCGAAGAGGTGCGAGAGCTCCTTCGCATGATCCCCGGCGTCGAACTGGTGGAGATGCCGCGCAACCGTAGAGACGCGGTGTGCTGCGGCTCGAGCGAATGGGTGAGCTGCACTCTCTGCAACAAGCAAATTCAGTTAGAGCGTCTCGTGGAAGCACAGGATGCAGGCGCCTCGATTCTGGTAACGCTCTGCCCGAAGTGCAGGATTCATCTCACGTGCGCTCTTTACGACAAGGACAGTAAGCTCGACATAGAGATAAGGGACTTTTTCACTCTGCTCGACGAAGCTGCCGGGGAGAAGCCGGCGCAGGAAACCGTCGGAGGGAACACCGCAGGGTAAGGCGGAAGCGAGAGGATTACCGCCGGAGAGCGCTCCCGCACAGGAGACGCCCCGGCGGAGAATGACAATGTCCAGTGATGCGAACACTCAGGAGGCGAAGACAGTGCCAGAGGTACTGGTGATTGGGGGCGGCATAGCAGGGATCCAGGCTGCGCTGGACCTTGCTGACATGGGTGCAAAGGTCCACCTGGTTGAGCGGCGGCCGGCCATCGGCGGAGTCATGGCCCAGCTCGACAAGACCTTCCCCACGAACGACTGCTCCATATGAATTCTCGCGCCTAAGATGCTGGATGCCGGTCGGCATCCCAACATCGACATCCTCGCTTACAGCGAGGTGGAGAGCGTGAGCGGCGAGGCGGGCAACTTCACCGCGCGGGTGAGAAAGAAGGCCCGTTTCGTGAAGGAAGACGTCTGTAACGCCTGCGGTGACTGCGCGGCCAAGTGCCCGCGCAAAGCGCCAGACGAATTCGACATGAAGCTCAGGGACCGGCGCGCCATCTATCTCTATTTTGCCCAGGGCATACCGGCAGTTATGACCATAGACAAGAACAACTGTACGTATTTCGACAAGGGCAAGTGCCGGTTATGCGAGAAAGTGTGCCAGAAGAAGGCCATCGACTTTGAGCAGAAGGACGAGATCCTGGAGCTCAACGTCGGCGCCATTATTGTTGCGACCGGCCTCGATGTGTTCGATCCGACGCCGATGACCCATTTCGGCTACGGCCGCATCAAGAACGTTATCACGGGCCTGGAATATGAACGCCTCATCAACGCAACCGGCCCGACTGGCGGGCATCTCTACAGACCGTCCGATAAGAAACTGGCGAAGAGAGTGGCGTATCTCCAGTGCATCGGGTCTCGCGACCTCAACTACTGCAAGTACTGCTGCACAGTCGGCTGCATGTATGCGATTAAAGACGCGATGCTGGCGCGCGAGCACGATTCGGAAGCCGTCTCCTACATATTCCACACGGATTTACGGAACGTCGGAAAGTGGTTCCAGGAGTACGAAATCAAGGGACGCGAGCTCTACGGCATCAATTACGTGCGCGGAAGAGTGGCTGAGGTCCAGCAGGACAAGGACGGAAACCCGACGGTGTGGTACGAGGACACCAGGAAGCAGGAAGTCAAATCACTGACCTTCGACCTGGTGGTGCTCGCTACTGCCGCGATGCCGGCTAAGAGGTCGAGTGAGCTTGCAAAGATATTGGGGATTGAGCTGGAGGAGAACGAGTTCGTGAGACTCAGCCCCGAGGCGCCGACCGACACTTCGCGGCCGGGCATTTTCGCCTGCGGCTTCTGCAACGGCCCGTGCGACATTCCGGAGGCGGTCTCTCAGGCGGGCGCGGCCGCCATGAAGGCGGCGGAGCTGGTTCTTCCGGAAGTTGTGGTGGCAGCGAAATAGGCGGCGCGGACGCCGGGGACGACGCCGACCGTGGAGAGCGAGGGTAGCCTCAGAGGGTTGTGGCGCGTGGGGAACACAGTTTAGAGACAACATGGAAGAGAAGAAAGAAATAGGACAGAACGCAGCGGGAGAGAAAGCGGGCTCCGGTGCGACTGCTGGCGCCACCTCGGCGACCGAGGAGATCCGCATAGGCACTTTCATCTGCAACTGCGGGACCAACATCGCCGGATTCCTCGATGCGAAGGCCGTCTCTGATTACGCTAAGACGCTTCCCAACGTGGTCTTCTCGAGGGAGAACCTCTTCTCATGTTCCGAGGCCGGCGTGACAGACATCGAGAACGCGATAAAGGAGAACAAGCTCAATCGCGTCGTGGTCGCGGCGTGCACGCCACGCACGCACGAACCGCTTTTCAGGGCCGCGTGCGAGGAAGCCGGGCTGAACAAGTTCCTCTTCGAATTTGTGAATATCCGCGAGCATTGCTCCTGGGTGCACAAAGAGGACAAGGGAATTGCCACGCAGAAGGCCAAGGATTTGGTCAGAATGGGCGTGGCCAGGGCCACACGGCTGGAGCCGAAGGAAGAGATAACCACTGACGTGGAACGTTCCGCTCTGGTCATAGGCGGTGGGATTTCGGGCCTTACGTGCGCGCTTTCTCTGGCAAAGAGGGGATTCCAGGTCAGCCTCGTGGAAAGGGAAAGGCAACTGGGCGGGCTGGTGAGATTTCTCCACAGACTTTACCCGTCGAACATCTCTGCGAGCGAGTTCGCGGCGGCGAAGGCGGAAGAGGTAAGACGTCATCCCAGAATACGGATATTCACGTCGAGCGCGGTCACAGACGTGAGGGGTTACATCGGGCGGTATCGCGCGACCATAAGCCCGGTGGGCGATGCCGTTGAGGGTACGCTTGCAATGCCGGGAAAGTCGACGTCGGCAACAGCCGGGGGCAATAAATCAGTGAGTATGGCCGGAGAAACACCGGACAACGCGCGAGAGAAGAGAGGCGCGGGCCGAACGCTTGAGGGAAAAGCTGGTGCAGAACCTACCGGAGGCCCTCACGAATTTTTGTGCGGCGTCATCGTCGTGGCGACCGGTGCGAGGCAGCTCATCCCCGACGGTTACTTCGGCTACGATGGGAAGACAGTCATCAGCCAGCTCCAGCTCGAGGGCATGCTGAAGCAGGGGAAAGTGGATGCAACTCTCGGCAAGCGCTTCGTCATGATCCTCTGTGCGGGAGCGCGCGTGCGAGAACGCATCTACTGTTCCAGAATCTGCTGCATGAACGCCATCAAGAACGCGATGCTCATCAAGCAAGCCGTACCCGACGCGTCCATCCATGTGCTCTATCGCGACCTCCAGTGCTACGGCGTCACCAACGAAGAGATGTACCGCAAAGCAAAGGAAATGGGCGTTCGATTTGTAAACTATTCGCCAGAGAGCCCGCCGGCGGTCGAAGATGGAAAGGTGAAGGTCCTCAATCCCATAATCGGAAGAGAGATGACGCTAGACAGCGACCTCGTCATCCTCTCGCCTCCGCTGGTCCCGAACGAGGGCGCTGACGACGTTTCGAAGATGTTGAAAGTGCCGCTCGACGAAAACAAGTTCTTCCTGGAAGCGCACGTGAAACTACGGCCCGTGGACTTTGCCACAGACGGCATCTACATATGCGGCACAGCGCACTGGCCCGCGACCACCGGCGAAAGCATCTGCCAGGCGCTCGGGGCGGCGTCTCACGCGTCAATACCGCTCACGAGGGGCTTCGTTAAAGTGGAGCCGATAGTGAGCGAGCTCTACGATGAGGAGGCGTGCCGAGGATGCGGCATGTGTGCGGCCAACTGCCCTTACGGCGCGATCGAGATAGTGGAAACGCCGAAGGGACCCAAGGCCAAGTTCATAGAAGTCGCGTGCAAGGGATGCGGCGTGTGCGCTGCGACCTGCTACAAGCGTGCAATAGCCATGAGTCATTACACGGACGAGCAGCTCAACGCTCAGGTGGAAGCATACTTGAAGGGAGACAAATGAGCGAATTCAGGCCCAAGATTCTGGCCTTCTGCTGCAACTGGTGAGCATACGCAGCAGCAGATCTCGCCGGGGTTGCGAGACTTCAATATCCGCCTGACATCAGAGTCATCCGAGTAATGTGCTCGGGGAGAGTGGACCCTTCCATCGTCATGAACGCTTTCGCTCATGGCGCGGATGGAGTCTTCATCGGCGCATGTCTTCTGGGCGAATGCCATTACACGGACGGCAACTACCACGCTCAAACCAGAGTCTTCGTCACCAAGAAGATACTCTCCTTCTGCGGCATCCGCCCCGACAGACTGGAAATAAGGTTCATGTCGTCCGCAGAAGGTCCCAAGTTCGTCAAGTTCGCGTCCGAGTTCATGGAGTCAGTGAAGAACGTTGGTCGGCTCGGCGTGGCAGAGGGTCTCGCTCCGGAGGAACTCGCCCTGAAACTTGAAGTCGCGCGAAACGCCCTGGAGGGTAAGAAGCTCAGGTGGGTAACCGGGAAGAAGGTGGAGTTCGCGACGCAGGGTAATCTCTACGGCGAGGTCTTCACCGAACACGAGCTCGGACGGATGTTCGACGAGATCGTAATGGATGAGTGTACCATTCAGGAAATCGTTCTGCGCGGGAAGGAGAAGCTGGTCTCGGCAGAAGAGCTAGCCGCTGCGCTGAAGACTTCTCCGCACAGAATCGTGAGGCAGCTCGCCGACATGCACAGGATGGGCATGGCTGAGATAGAAAAAGTGGAGACCCGTACGCCTCTCTGGCGAGTGAGGGCAGAGGGCAGACCGCTCTCCGCGACGCTCCTGTGCGAGGAAATCGCGGGGCCAGGTTTGACTAGAGACTGAGAGCACATGAACCAGGTTACACAGGCAAATGGTAAACCATCGGCGGTAATAGTCGGCGCAGGGATAGCCGGAATCGAGACCGCGCTGGAGCTGGCCGCGGCAGGCGTGGAGGTATATCTCATCGAACAGTGCCCGACCGTGGGCGGCACCATGGCGCAGCTGGATACCACGTATCTCGCAGAGGGGCCGGTGCATTGCCAGCTTGCGCCCAAGTTCGAGGCGCTGAAGCAGTTCCCCAACATACATCTCATCACGAACGCATCAGTAGAAGAAATCAGTGGCGAGGCAGGCAAGTTCGAAGTCGTGATCAGACAGGAGCCCACCAGGGTGAACGAGAAGTGCACGTTCTGCGGTGCGTGTGCGGTTGTGTGCCCGATAAAGCCGTTCAACGCGTTCCAGGAAGGCCTCTCTCTCAGGACCGCCATAGATTCACACGACTGGTGTTCGGTTCCGCACTTCTACAATCTCGAGAAGGAAACGCCAATCTGCGTGGAGACCTGTCCTGCGCACGTGGACGTGAGGACTTACGTGGGCCTTATCGCAGACGGGAAATACGCAGAGGCGGTGGACGTAGTGCGGCGCACAAATCCGCTTCCGGCGATCTGCGGCCGGGTCTGCAACCACCCATGTGAGAGCGCGTGCAACCGAGGGAGACAGGACGAGCCCATAGCCATAGACGCGCTGAAGAGATTCGCGAGTGACTTCGAGCTGGATTTGAGAAAACGCGGCAAGATCCCCCTGCCCAAACCCACGATGAAGAAGCCCGACAGCAAGGTCGCGGTCATCGGTTCCGGGCCGGCGGGCCTGACCGTTGCATACGACCTGGCACTCAAGGGCCGTGAGTGCACGATCTTCGAAGCGGCGCCAGTGCCGGGCGGGATGCTTTGGCTGGGCATTCCGGAGTATCGCCTGCCGCGTGACATCATCAACTCCGACATCGAATACATCACCGCGCTGGGCGTGGAGTTGAAACTCAACTCCCCGATAGACAAGAACCACACGATAGACGACCTCTTCAAGCAGGGCTTCAAAGCTGTGTTTCTGGGCGTCGGCGCGCTCAAGGGGCTGAAGCTTGGAGTGCCCGGCGAGGAAGAACTCCAGGGCGTTTTGGACTGCGTGGTCTTCCTGAGGCGGGTGAATCTCGGAGACACGGCCAAGCCCGGGAAAAAAGTGATCGTGATCGGCGGCGGGAATTCGGCCATCGACTCCG
>Ga0315294_10002647_pt1 | contig 19536 bp, 23 predicted proteins | sample YL17G13_40_MG_FD_203626 | JGI IMG/M metagenome (GOLD analysis project Ga0315294, IMG submission 203626) | Sediment microbial communities from Yellowstone Lake, YNP, Wyoming, USA - YL17G13_40 | ecosystem: Environmental > Aquatic > Freshwater > Lake > Sediment | place: USA: Wyoming | collected...
CCGTCAAAGGCTTCTGCGGCTTTCTTTTTGCCTTTTGAAGCCTTTTTAGAACCCTTAGAAGCTGAACGAGCCTTCCTAGCTATTTTTTTGGTCATTTGCAGCAACCTCGTAGTTTTTAGAATGAGTATACTAGTTACTGCAGCTGGCTATAAAAGGGTTGTAGTTTCCGCAGGCAAAAGCAGGTTTAGCTGCCGGGGCCGAAGGCGTACACGGTGTTGTTGTAGCTGCCGATGTACATCCGGCCTTCCACCACTACTGGAGAAGATAAGTCCATTGCCTTTTGAGTTCCGTCATTCGGGAGTTGGAGGCTCCAAATCGCGGCTCCGGTGCTCGCGTTCACCGCGTACACTGCCCCGTCTCCAGAGCCGCCCATTCCGACGTCTATTCCTGCGCCTGCATACACCACTCCGTTCGCCACTGCAGGCGACGAGCCCACTTGCCTATTGCTGCCAGTAGTGTAGTTCCAGAACTGTTGCGAGACATTGCTTGCGTTCAGCGCGTATACCGCGCCAGTCCCATCCGCCCCCCATATGCCTGCAGTAGCGCCTGCTCCCACGTACACGGTTCCATTTGCCACTGCAGGTGTGCTGAGCACGGGCCTGTTGGGAGTGGCATAACCGCCTATCAATTGTGTGATATCACTTGCGTTCAGGGCGTAAACCGCGCCTGTTGATGCACTTCCAGGCACCCCGTCAGAGCCGATGTACACCACTCCGTTGTAAACGGTTGGCGAGGAAATTTGGTATTTGCCGCCGAGCGTGTAGTCGCTGATGTATGCGCCGGTGCTAGCATTCAGCGCGTAAATCTTGCCGTTTATGTTTCCATCCCCCGCTCCGAAGTAAAGCACACCATTTGCCACTGCAGGCACGCTATACCCTTGGTCCGTCATCGGGGTCCGGTAGCCCCAAATTTGGGTCCCGGTAGTGGCGTTCACTGCAAAGGTGTTATTCTGTGCAGCGCCTTTTCTTGCGTGTAGGTACACTACTCCATCAACAATTGTTGGGCCCCAAGACAGTTGTTCAGTAATGAATGGAGCCCCCCAAATTTGTGCTCCGGTGCTGGCGTTCAGCGCATACAGTTTGCCGGAGCGAGGAGGGTCGGCCTGTTCAACAGTAGCGAAAATCACGTTTCCGCTTATTGCTATTCCTAGAAAACTGTAGCTTGTGTCAGTCGGAGTGAAGTTCCATATTTCGGTTCTATTGGGGTACAGGCAAAAGAGCTTGTTGCCCAACGAGCCGATGTATACGCGGTCGTGGGTTGCCGCAAGGGCGAACGCGATTGGGGTTCCAGGGGTTGTGAACGTCCAATTGCTGACATTGGTGAGGGGCCCGTTGGCGCTCGTGTAACCAAGGTGTTGCGCGTCATGGTGGAACATGGGCCAGGATTCGGGTGTGGGCGTCGGGGTTGTAGTAGGTGTGGCTGCGGGTGCTCCGGTTTCGCCAATTGTGCCCGGCAGGTTCTGCGCCACTAGCTGGTCATTCACGTACACCTCCGCATGGTGGCTCTCGCTCATGTTGAGTGCGGTGCCGTTCTTGCCCACAATGTTGAGGAATATTCGCGTGTTCCCGACTTCGTCAGTGCTGAAGGTCATGTTGGCCGGTAAATCAGTTGAGCCGTTGAAAACGAGGGGCGTGGAGTAGAGGTAGACTGCGATGGAGGCGGGCGGGAATACTCTGCAGAGGGTTAGTGTGGCGTTGGTTCCCTGGGGGTGGATGACCAGTTGTGAGAGCACGGTGCACGCGTCGATGGTTCCGAAGTAGGTGTTGAGTGAGCCGGCAATCTGGTTGTTGGCCTGCGTGAGTACTCCTCCGCGCAGAATCACCACTGCGAGAATGACTACCAGCAGTACTCCCGCTAGCAGGAGAATGTACTCGAACGCTCCCTGGCCGCGCTTTTGCATGAACGGGGGTTCGCGGCCGGGCTATTTTAAGACTGTGGAAGCTTGGTGGCCTTCTTCTTGAAGAGCTTGGGATACTTTTCCATGCGCCTGTAGAGCGCCCACTTGTCCTGTGGGGAGTACTTGGCAGGGTGCACGGATTTGGTTTCCGCGCCCTCTTCTTGGCAGCAGTCCCTCATCGAATAGCGGCCGCACTTGGCGCACCTGCGCAGTTCCACGGCCATGGGCTTGTTCCCCTTACTCCTTCTTCTCGCGCTCTAGCGAACACTCGCCGTCCATCTTGTGCGCGGCCTCTTCGGCAAAGGAATAGGCCTTGGCAAGAGCCTTTTCCGCGGTTTTGTAGTCTCCCGCGCTTATGTCAATCAAATAGTTGCCCGCTCCCAAATAATGCACGTCAACAGGAATGCCACCGGCTTGCGCGAGCCCGTGCAGCGTCTGCCGGAGGGGTTCCAGGCCCTTCCCGCCATAGAACTTGAGCCCCAGTTTCGCGCGCACATTCACGCGCTTGGGCTTGATTTCCGCCTTCGCCACCTCTGCCAGCGCATCGTGCCAGGCTTTGGGGAGTTGCGTGCGGAGCGTGTCATTGAGCGCCAGGTCCTCGAACGCGTCATAGAGCGCGGAGTAGTCCTTGAGTATGGGCTCGCCAGCCTCTTTCATTGCAATGGGTAGCGTCTTTTTCAGCTTGTGAGCTGCACGGTCCAAGAGCTTTTCCGCGCGCTTCTCCAGTTTGTAGCCTTCGAGTTTGCGCTTGCGGTCGGCTTCGGAAACGCGCTTGAGCGAAACGTCCACCTGCCTTTTTTCCATATCCACGCGCGAAATGAGCACAACTGTTTTCTGGCCTTCCTTCACGAACTCCCGGATGTTGCGCACCCAGCCCGAGGAGACTTCGCTGATGTGGAGGAAAGCCTCTGCGCTGGCGTACTCGTCGAGAGCGAGGAACGCGCCGTAGGGCATGACCTTCTTTACAGTTGCAAGGGCGTACTCGCCCTGCTCCGGATAGGCCGGCCCTTCAGTCATTAGGAGAGTACCTCAAGAATCTTGGCATTGATCTTCCCGCGGCCGCCGCTTGTTTTCACCAAGGGGCGCTTGCACGAGAGGCAGATTATGGCCGTTTTCGCGTCTCCGAACAGGACCTGCTCGTTTCCGCAATCGCATTGCACTCTGAGGAATTTGCTCATTGTTCTCAACCCCGCTGGAGTTCGGCCTTCTTCTTCATGCGGCCGCTGATTACGCGCTCGTGCTTCTTCTTGCAAATGGTACATTCGAGCATGACCTTGTTGCGTATGCCCTGCTTCTTCACCTTCGCCTTGCCCTTCACCTTTCCGTGGAAACCCGCCACCTTGCGCGCGTGCTTGCGCGAACCCCAGGCGAGCGTGCGGCCGGGCTTGAACTTGCTAGTAGACACTTTCACCTTGTGCGGCGTGTGCTTCTTGCACGTCGGGCAGTACGTGTTCTGCGCTCTCGGAACGATCATTCAATTCACCTTTCTCTTTTTCAACTCTATCACGCCTGTGGCACCAGCGCGGTTTGCGTCAGTGCCTGGGCGGCCCCCCGTTTTTCCAGCAGCGAGGCCGCTGATGCCGGGAGTTCCACGATTTCATCGGCCTTGAAGGGCCCGTGGCTCTGGCCGTCCGGCCCCACGAACTGGGGCAGGTCAACCAGCATTCGGAAGCGCGCGGCCTCGGCAGCTGCAGGTTTTTCCTTTTCAGCGCCGTTCCCCACTGCCGGGCCCGTGCCCTGCAGGAAGGAGGCCTCGCCCTCTCGGAAGAGGGTGAGAAGCGCGTTATATAAGCGTTGTTCCTCGCACGCGAGCCCCTCGCAGTTCCTCTCGCCCGCGCGCGCATCCAGGAGGGCCTTGGCGGACAGCTTGTTCTGCCTCCGGTACCACACATCTCGCAAGACTCTGCGCGTGCTCTCGTGTGTTGAGGCCGCTTCGAGGGAGAATTCCTTGCGCAGGCGCTCCTCCTGCTCGCGCAGGAACGCATTGTAGCAAGAGTAGAAGTCGTCGCCCAGCTGCATGAGGCCCGGGCTCTTCTTCTCCTCGAGCTGCACGCGGCGGAGCGCTTCGAAACTGATTTCGCTGTTCACATTTTCCCCGGCTCTCGTAGGCTCGCGAGCATTTATAACCTTTCTCGGCCCTGCGGAGTTGGGAATGGGTGGGAGATAAGTTGCAATGGACTACGAGGCACTAGCAAGGGAGCACGCTACGCCGCTGTTTCTCTACCACCCGCAACGCGTGCGCGCGAACCACAAGCAACTGACGCAGGCACTGGCGCGCCACTTCCCCCGTTGGCTGCTCGCGTATTCGATGAAGGCCAACAGCCACGCGCCCCTTCTCAAAACTCTGGCGGAACTGGGTACCGGTTTTGATTGCGTTTCAATTGGCGAGCTCCAGAATGCGCTCAAAATGGGAGTTCCGCCTGGTAAGCTTCTTCTCACCGGCCCCTGCCAGACGCGTGAAATGCTCGAGCTCGCGCTCAAGCAGGGAGTGAAGGTGAACTGCGATTCGCTCGAGGAGCTGGAGCTGGCTGCGCAGGTTCACAAGAAGGCGGCAGTGGGCCTGCGCGTGGCGCTCGGAAAGCCTTCCAAGGTTGGAATCGAACCCCTGCACTTGCTGAGCGCGTTCAAGCGTGCCAAGGAGCTGGGGCTCGAGCCAATAGGATTGAGCGGCCACCCGGGCACGCAGGTGCGCGAGCTCTCCATTTACGAGGGATTCCTGCACCGGCTGGTGCGCGTGCTAAGCGAGCTGGGCCACGCAGGATTCGAGCCGGAGTATCTGGACTTGGGAGGGGGAATGCCCGACCCGTTCGAGCTCAAGGAGCACCACCTCACAGTCGAACACTACTGGCAGGCAGCCAAGCGCGCGCTCTTTCCACACGTGGACCTCAATTCTACTACCCTGGTTTTTGGAGTGGGCCGCGTGCTGGTGGCGGATTGTTTCGATGTGCTGGCGCGCGTGCATTATGTGAAGGAGAGCTTCGGCCGCAAGTACGCCATTCTGGATGCGGGCACGAACTACCTCAACCCCGCAGGCCTGGCCAAGCCCCGTTTCCGCAATGTCTCGCGGGAGGAACCGGCCGCAATGCAGGAGCACTACACGCTCGCGGGCCCCCTGCCCTTTGCCGGTGACACCCTTGGCGCATATACGGGCGTGCTCAAAGCCGGGGATTTGGTGCTAATTGAGAATGCGGGCGCCTACACTACTGAGCTCGCGTGGAGAATGAGCTACGGTCTTCCGAAAATAATCGAAGTTCAGGACTAAGCTAGTGTTGCGCGCTTCTTGCACAAGAGGAGGAGCGCCACGGGGTCGGGCACTTCCACTTTTTCATTTGCCTTGAGTTCGAAAGTCTGCTCCATCAGCTGGAACTTCAAGTCTGAGTTAGGCACTACACTCGCAAATTGTTTCGGGTTTGCTGAGAGTGCATGCTTGAGCGGGTCGAATTTTTCCAGTTCCGAGGCTCCGCCCGCCTTTTTCGCCACCAGGCCCGTGTCCCCGTGAATGGAGTCCTCCAAGCGCAGTATTCTCGCAAGGTCAAATGTGACTCCCTGGTCCACCTCAAGCCCCCGTAGTTTCTTGGCGGCTTCCAGCAGGTTCGCCCATACTTTGCGCAGCCCGGGCATCGCATCCCAGTTCCCTTCTTCCACCTGCTTGAGCAGGAACGCGCGGTTCTCCACAATCTTGTTCGCATCCACTTTCCTCGCTCCGCGCTCGGTCAAGTCTTTCACCGTGCACTTTTCGAGGAACGCGTGCGCGGTGTTGTAGAGCTTGCGCGGCCAGCCCCGGCTGGCTTTTGTCGGGCCCGCGAGTTTGAACCGTCCCTGGCCCAGCTGTTTCTTTACCAGAATCCTTTCGAGGCTCACTCCTTCGCCGGTCAAATAACCGAGCAACTGCCTGCGCGCTTCCGCGCTCAACTCCCGAACTGGTTGGGATTGCATGTGGATGTGGAAACCTTTGGAGCCCGAGTAGTTCACCCAGATTTCCTGCGAGGAAAGGCCGAAGTCCTTGACCAAAAACTCCTCCACCAACTGCTGCGCGTCCTGTTTCACCCGGTTCAAGCAATAGGGGCACACGAGCTCCAGGTGTTCATGTAGCTCGTGCGCGTAACTAGTATCCAAATCAAAGACCAAATCAGCTCCTCGGTAGCCTTTCCTCTCCATAGGCCGGGCTCCGGGCAGGTCATAGTACGCTGCGGAGCAGGAAACATAGCGCGGAGTCTCCCGAACCAGGAAATCCCGCAATGCCTCGCAGCCGTTGAACGCCTTGTGCCGGTAGTCTATTTTCTTTTGAAAACCGAAACCGAACTCCCTCCTCGAAACCTCGCTCGGGCAAGGCGGTTTGGCCTTGTAGAACGCGCGGATTCTCTCCGTTACCCACAACTCCTCTTTGGAGGGCGGTGCCTGCGGAGTAGGTTCGTTCATTGTTCTTCATTCCTCTTTCGTCGGCCTCCCTTGTAGGGGCACGTGGGGCAGTAGTCCGGAATCAGTCCCTGTGAAATCAGGTTGCGGCAGGAAATTCTCGCAGGCCCATCGCGCTTGTACACCCACTCAAGGGTAGTAATTGCTTCGCGTGCAGTGAAGGGCCTCGCTCCCTTGGAGCAGTTGTTCGCAAACTCAGTTATGATTTCTTTCGCCTGCTCTAGTGGAATCCGATCATGCCGGAGCGCGAGCGAGAGCGCCATGCTCGCATACCATCTCTTCCCCTCGCTCGCTCCCTTTCTCAATTCCTGAATGCAGGCGCGTGCGAGGTACAATCCCCGCGGGCCTAATTTTCCTCCAATGCTTGCGAGCGGAATTTCGTACTTGGGGAGTTTGGCGCGCAATTCTTCAGCGGCCTTTTTGAGTTCCACGGGCGCGTCATGCAGTGCCGAGCGTGGAACGCTGGCGAGCAGTTTGTTCTCAATTGAGCGCTTGAGCAAGTGCAGTATTTGCTGGTGGTCCAGCCACACCCTTCCCTCTTCCACTGCCTGGTGCGCGAGGTCCCGTCCATGCTGCGCATAGTCCAGCACGGCTAGTGTGTAACTTCCCTCATTTTCCTGGAGTGAGGGGAGAAGCTCCTGTGCTATTTGCTTGAACACTTCTTCCGGCTCGCGCTCGAGCTCGGTGAAGAATGCAACTGCCTCTCCTGCAGCCCACTTTCTTGTTGCGTACGTATCCCCCGCAAGCGCTAACAGTGCGCGTGCAGAAGCGTAAGTGGCGAGGTGTTCTCCGCTCTCCACCGGCTTCTCTGCTTTGTTTTCAACTGCCCGTAGCACTCTCTCCCGCGCCAGCTCTAATTCGAGCTTGGAGGGCGCGTGGCCTGCGAGCGCCTGCTTGGCTGCGGAGAGGAACGGATACTTTTGCGCGAGCGTAAACCCACCCAGCGCATTTTGGATGCGTCCAATATTAACCCGCGGCTGGCCAGCCGATGGTTTTTTATAGCGCCGCCCGAGCGTTGCGCATGACCCGCCTCCATGATTTGCCCGCGCACGAGCGTCCGCGCGAGCGCCTTTCCTCGCTGGGAGCGGGTGCGTTGAGCGAGGCGGAATTGATTGCACTTTTGCTGGGCACGGGTACAAAAAAGGAAAATGCGGTAGCGCTCGCGCACTCCCTGCTCTCCCAGCAGGACTTGCAGAAGCTCTCGCGCTCCTCGCTCTCCGAACTGCGCATAATTCCGGGAGTGGGCGAAGCGAAAGCTTCGAGGCTTGTGGCCGCTTTTGAATTGGGGAGGCGCGCGGGCTCAAGGCCCGCGGAAGTCCGGCAGCGCCTAGGCGGGCCCGAGGAGGTTGTGAAATTGTTTGGCGAACGTTTGGCCGGCTTGCGCTACGAGCAATTGCTCGGCCTTTATTTGGACACGCGCGGGAGGTTGCTCGCCTCAAGGGTGCTCGCGCAAGGCGCGCTTAATGCGGCACTCGTGCAGCCCCGGGAGGTGTTCGCTCCGGCTTTGAGCGAGGGAGCTGCAGCACTTGTTTTGGTGCACAACCACCCGAGCGGGGATCCGGAGCCGAGCGAGGCGGATGTGGAGTTCACGAAACTGGTTGCCGCTGCAGGCGAGTTGTTCGGAATTCCGCTATTGGACCACTTGATTCTTGCGGGGCGCGAGTGGCGGAGCCTGCGCAGGCTCGGTGTGCTAAAAAAGGGGTAGATTTTTCCCCTAAACGGTCTCGACACGGGGCGCGAGGTAGTACGTGAGTTTGGCCTGGCCGATTCCGTACGTGAGGCGGATGGGCGCGTTGGTCTTGAGCGACACTTCCGCTTCGGTATCATCCGGGCACGCGCGGGTCATATTGTCCAGGTACTCGAACGGGAACATGGCCCTGGCTTCTCCAGTGGTTTTGATTTCCTTCACATCCCCGCCAGCCTCTAGTTCGGTGCGGAGGTCTCCCGAATCCCCGTGTGCTTCGACTATGAGTTGTTTGCCCTTGGCCTCCAACACCACGTGCGAGCTCAGCAGGCCGGCATCATGCAAATTGTCCTTGAGCGCCCTTCCCCTGAGCTTGATAACCGCATCGAACTGAATCTTCGGTTCCTTGGGCATGGTGCTGCTGATGTCCAGGAGGGGGAGCTTGAACGAGCGCTTGGCCATTCCGTTGAATTCGAGCATGAGGCGGGACTCCTTCTCCTGCAGGGAGAGCGTGAGCTTCTCGCCTGCTCGCGCGCGGTTGAGTATCTTGGCCAGGTCCCCGAGGTTCAGGCCGATGGTCGCCTCATTGTCCGAGTTGAATTTGGCAAAAGCGGCCTTGGGGAACAGGAAGTCCACCATGGCGATTTGCGAGGGGTCCATGGTGCGGAGGCGGAATCCCTCGTTTGACACTACGAACGACCCTTCGTCTACAAGTGAGACTATGGCGTCGATGCAGTTCTTGAATAGGCGAGCATCCTCGATTACTGCTTCCATGCGAGCTTCACCCCTCGGATAGACTCTGGCGCCCTGTAGACGCGGAAAGCCCCCACCGATTACCCTTTGCAGGGTAGCGTGTTAAGGCGCAAACAGGTTAAAAAACCCACCCGCTGGGCCGGCTTTTCATGCTACTGGCTCAAAGCGGGGCACTTCCTTGCCATTTACCAGCACTTTTTCCAGGAACATGGCTTTGGGCCGGGCCCAGAGTGCATTAGGGCCGAACTCCGGCGAGTCATAGAGCGCGCGGTAGAACACCAGTTCCTCGAGGGTTTCGCTGTGCCGGCCGGTTCCAATCACTTCGTAGAGGTTGCCCTTGTAATGCCGGTATTTGCCGGGTTTCACTTCCTGCATGAAAACCACTTCACGCCATCCTTACTGCCGTATCACAGCCTGCTGGCTGGCCGAACTGCATGAACAGCAGCAGTTTGAGGTAACCTAGGAGGGGTATTCTGAACAGCACTTTCCCTTGCACGCTTTCCTGCCTCACCGGGTGCACAACGGGTTGGTCGAGCAGCTGGTTGTTGTCTCCCTTGGTCAGATAGTACCAGGTGCCATTTGCATCTATTGCCAGCGCCGCACGGTGGATGATATAGTCCGTAATCCTGGGTTCTGGCACGTAAACTAGAATGTCGTTCTCTCTGGAAATTGGGAACTTCTGCCCGCCCACTTCCAGCACTCCGTCACATGAGGAGCTCTCTCCATTCACGGTGCACGGAACTCTTTCCACAGTCACGCGCAACTGGTCCAGGCGGAGTGGAGTGGAATACACTGGAACTTTCACTTCCCCTCCCTGCAGCAGAATGAAGTCCCCTCTGTCAAGTGCGGGTTGCATGGAGCACGAGGTTACTACGTTGAGTGGCGAGGCTGTTTGGAGCACGAAGCTCAGCAGGAACCAAGCTGCCAGCGCAACTACCAAGGCCACAACCGCCTCCTCGATGCTCGTGCGCACCTCCGAGGGGGAGCCTCCGCTGGGCAAAAGCTCGCCAGCCAGCAAATACAGGAGTGCGATGAAAGCGAAGAGGGCGAAGAGCGACTGCTGGGTAAAAATGTACAATGCCGCGAGCAGCACCAATGCAATTACTGTTTCATTGGTGTAGCGCTTGCTCCACCCACCTCCCTTCCCCCCGAACAGTTGCGCGAGCGAGCGAGCAGAGCGGTGGCCGGCCATTCCAACCAAAACGAGGAGCCCGAGCCCCCAGCCAAGGGGATTGCCCGCCAGCGCGAGGTATGCGCAGCCCAGGAGCGCTCCAAGAAATGCGATGGGCGCGCGTAACTTCAGGTAGAGCGACCGGAGCTGACCGCTCGGAGTGGTTGTTCGGTTTTCAGTGCGGGCCTTTTTGCCGAGCATGGCATGGTTCACCAAGCACGCGGGGTATTAAGCCCTGCGCCCGGCTGTGGCTCTCGCCTTTCGCTCTTAGCTTGCCGCTTTCCCTTCGCGCTCTTCGCCTGCGGGCAGGGTCTGCTCGAGCTTCTTAGCAAGCTCCTTGAGCTCCACCTGCATTTCCTTCAGGGCCTTGTGCATCTCCTTCTTCGCGTCCTTTGCGCGTATTCGGAGCACGGGGTTGGCGGTGATGGGGTGGTCAACAGTTCCACTGGCAAAAGTCGCGCTCTTGCCTTCGAGCAATTTGTGCGCGAGCCAGTTGGCGAACCCCTCGTCCTCTCCCTCGAGCTTGAGCTCCAGGTATTCCTTTTCCTTTGACAGCACTTTGACGTTCATGTGGAAATCACCTTTGTGAGCGGAAACCTCCCCCTTGGCGGAAGCCACTTTCCCTCCTCGGCCCGCCACTGCCTTCCCTGCGCGGGCCTCCGAATCCCCGGCGCTCGGCCCCCCGTCCTTGGGAGTAGCCCATGGGCCGGTCGAATGACTCGCGGTGTGCAGGCGATGGTTCTACTCCGGCCATTCTGCGGGGCTCGCGCCTTCCGCACTCGGGGCATTGCAGGACCGGGCCGTGCCCCTCGAGCGCGTTGTGGCAGTTGGAGCAGTACGCATGTATCACTCCCAGGCCCGAATCCTTCATTGAAATGTAAGTTCCAAGCTTAGTCACTTCCACAATGCGCGCCCTCACCACGTCCCCGATCTTGATCGCATCCCGCAGATTCTCAGTGTACGCGCGCTGTATTTCGCCTATGCGGATGAAAACCATGTCGCGCGAGACCACGCTCCTCTCCCGGGGCTGGTTCTCCACGCGCATAATGAGGAAGGAGGCGATCTGGTCGTAAATGTCATACACGCGCGCAAGGACCATGTCGCCGGGCGCGAGCGGGTGGACCTTCACGGCCGTGCCCACTTGAATGGTCCGCTTGGCCTCGTCCACGTGCAGGGGACCCGCCACTCCGGCATAGAGCGCGCCATCCTGCTCGTAGACTCCCTCGCCCGCGGCGTACTCCTCGCTCGCTCCGAGGTATTCGCCGGGCACTGCAATTCGTTGGTCTGCCAAACTAACCACGCACTAGACTCGAAAGAAACAGCTGTGCATCTTTTGGTGCACGGCCGTGGTTAAAAACCCGTTCGGAGGGGGATGAGTTCACTCTTCCTCGTCCTTCTCCGCGCCCTTGGCCCCGGCCGCCTGCTTCTGCAGCTCGAGCAGCCTCTTCATCAGCTCCTCGCTGGCTACCACCTGCTTCCTGAGCGCTGGCGCGGCCGGGAGCTCCTCTCGTTCAACCTTCTCCGCTTCCTTGACCATCTTCTTGGTCTCTTTCGCCGCTTCGGTCAGCACCGGATGCTCTCCGTGCATCTCCTTCATCGCAACCAGAATGCTCTGCATTTCACTTGAAATGTGCGTGACTATGGAACGCACAATCTCCGCGGACTCCGCTGCCGGATTGTCCTCGATCGCGTCCCGGAGTATGGAAACAAGCTGGTTCAACCCCTGGAGCCTTCCCTCGAGGTACGCTTCGTGCTTGGTGTGATCTTCATCTGCCATTTTTACACAACCCCCGCTAGCCTCTCTTCCCGGGAATTTAAAAGAGTGCACGTTGCCAGCAGAAAAGCCTTAAGAGGCCTCGCCGGTTTCCCCCTTGCATGGTGCTCGAAACGCTGGTGCCGCCCGAGTCCGCCCGGCGCCGGCCGTGGGCGATAATCGGCCTCTCGTTCCTTTTCGCGAGCCTGGGCGTGCTCACTACACTCTACCTCTCACAAGGCTCGGATTCGATGGGCCTGCTGCTCATTGCTCTCGTAGCCCTTCCCTCCGCGCCCTGGATTCTGCGCCTCTTTGAGCACCAGACGAGCGGATTGGAGTCGAAGAAGCTCTACGGGAGCGCCACGCTCGCGCGCCACTGGCCTGTGATTGTGATTATGGCCATGTATTTCCTGGGCCTGCTCGCGGGCTTCGTGTTCTGGTATCTCTACTTACCCGGGGACCAAGTGCTCAAACTCTTCTCGGTTCAAGTGAGCGAGCTCAAGGCAATTTCCGGAGGGTTTTCCGCTTCGGCCTATGCGGTCAAGTACACCATGAGCCAGGCGTTCGAAGTGATCTTCCTCCATAATTTGGAAGTGCTGGGCATGGTGCTCGTGTTCTCGATTCTCTACGGCGCGGGGGCCGTGTTCGTGCTCATCTGGAACGCCTCGGTGATTTCGGTTTTCCTCGGGGATTTGGCGAGGAGGTATGTGCTCCAGCAACCTGGTGAGTATGCGCTCCTCACCGCACTCGGCACTGGTTTTCTGGGCTTGCTCCCGCACGGGACCTTTGAGCTGTTGAGTTACACTACTGGCGCACTTGCAGGTGGAATTCTCAGTGCATCCTTTGCGCGCAAGGCCTACCAATTGGAAAGCTTCCCGCTGATTGTGCACGACATTGCCAAGCTAACTGCCTGGGCTGTTGTTTTCCTGGCACTCGGCGCCGCAATTGAGAGCCAGGCCTTTGCTTGAAGGCCGGGTTTTAAACCGCGTGCGCGCACTCTCTCTTTATGGAAGAAGAGTTTGTTCGGTTCGAGCGCGTGCGCAAGCCCCGCACTGAGGCGGAGTTCCGTAAGCTGGTCGAGCGCACTGCAAAAGATCCCCTTCTGCTGCCCGCTCTTGAGAAGATGGACGTTCTCACACTCAGCAAGCTTGCGCTTATGGTGGGCAAAACCGCGCCCTTGAACGAGCGACATACCATTTTCGGCCGCTTTCTGATTGGCCACATGATCCGGGAAACGGGAAGGGAAAAGCACATTCCGATTGCTGCCTCCCTGGTCGGCACGAACCTCGACTGGCTCTCCGCCGCCTTCATTGCGAACCGCGAGAAGGAACCGGCTATTTTCAAGTCCGATAAAGAGTTGAGTTGGCTGTTAGGCCCGCGCGGGCCGGAGCTTTTGCGCTCGCTGCGCGAACGGGTTTTCCAGAAGCCGGTGCTGCATCAGCTGGTCGGCGCTGGCACTGCGCCCGTTTTCAAGGTGCGAAAGAAGTACGAGCACTTTTTCCAGCAGTCCCAGTGGCGCAACCCCACCGAGCACATCGAGAGCCAGCCTAACATCAACCGCGGGGACATCCGCCTGCCTGAAACCATTCGCGAGCTGATTCACACGCCGTACGACAGCACGCGCGTGAAAGAATTTCCGATGGGAATCCACCCGATTACTGGCAAGCTTGTTGTGGCGGTTTCCAAGCGGTTCCCCCAGTTCGGCGAGCGGAAGGGCGGCGCGGAGGAGGAGGTCAACCGCACGGTGCGCACGCTGCTCAAGCGTGTTCGCACGCCCAAGGCCATAGGTGTGATTCAGCACGGGCCGAACAAGTACGCGCTCTTCGAAAAGGTGGAGGCGCCGGCGTTCATGGGCCTGCAGCGGGACGCGTTGCGCGGCCAGCTCCTGCGCGCGGGCGCGAAGGAGGGCATGTTGACCGACTCATTCCTCGACCGCAAAGTGGCAGAAGCTTTCTTGGAGTTCAAGAAAAGGGCGAAAGAGGCGGAGGAAAAAGGCGTGCGGTTCTACGATTTGTCCGAGCGGAACATACTCGTTCACTTCAACAAGCAGCTCAAGCCCGTAATCACGTTCGTGGATTTCGAGCGCGTGCGACTGCGGAAACGGCTCTAGCCCGCGCGGCCGGCGGCCGAGAACTCGTGCAGTTTGTGCGCGTGCGGCGAAGAAACGGGCTGCACCTGCTGTCCGAAGATGACTTTGGCGAGCGAGGAGTAGTCCGGCTGCTCGCTGCTGGAAGAGCCAAGCTTGCTCGAGAGGTTGTGCGCGAGCTTGGAGAGCTCGAGCGGGAACAGTATTTTGGTGCTCTTGCCATCGGCAATCGCCTTGAGTGAATCCAAATACAAGTACGCGAGTGTTTTGTCGCTCAGTTTGGAGGCGGCCTTGTCAACTGTTTCGAGTGCCACCTGTCGGCCCATGGCCTCAGTTTCCACTTTGGCGCGGTACTCGAGAGCCTCCTGCCTCTTGCGCATTGCCGCAGAGAGCGATTGGGGCAGTTCGATTTGCTGCACTTCCACACGGGTGACTTGAATACCCCACGTGGCGGCCACGTTCTGGAGTGCGCTGCTGAGTCGTTCGTTTATCTGGTCGGTGTTCTCCTGCACGTCGTTCAGGTCCATCTTGCTCACGGCTTCACGGAGCTGCGAGACCAGCACTTGGTGGATTTTGGCCTGCGGATCCTTCACTTCGAGAACCACTTTGAGCGGGTCCTTCACTTTCCAGAAGGCAATAGCATCCACTTCGATTCTGACATTATCGAGGGTCATCACCTGCTGGGGTGGCATGTCAATGGCCTGCGTGCGCAAATCCACGCGCTCATAGCGCTCGAAGCGCGGGAATAGGAGCGTCCAGCCGGGTCCGGCCAGCCTGTTGAACCTACCATACCTGAAGACCACTCCGCGCTCGTATTCGCGGAACTCGGTGAGTTCGGGAGCGAGCCACGCTCCGGCTCCCACGAGCACCACTCCGAGAAAGATGAAGGGCGCGCTCGCGATGTTGCTGGCTATTAGAAAAACAGGTATTAGGGCTGCAGCTAGTATGGAAGCGAAAACAAGCGCATGGCGAGAATCGGCCATGCCCAATTGCGTGCTCCTCGCTTCTTTTAAATCCCTCCAGCGCCCAACCTAGTGGAAGGTGTTGAACAGTGCCCGAAGCTCGAAGGTTGGTTGTGCTTTGCATAGACGTGGACAATGACTTGGGCGAGAAGGCGAAAGTCCGCGGGCCGGTTGTGGGGCGGAAGGCGAACCTCGCAGCAGCCTCGAAGCTGGCGCTCGCAGACCCGGCGGACAGCGATGCGAACACCATGTTCGAAGCGGTTCGCGCACTTGACGAGCTTCCCAAGGATTTCAAGACCGAAGTGGCCACGATCACCGGTGACACGCGCGGAGGCTACTGGGCTGACCGGGAAGTGGTGAAGCAGCTCGAGAAGGTGATTTCGGACTTCACTCCGCAGGCGTGCATTTTCGTGTCGGATGGAGCGAGCGACGAGCAGATCCTGCCTCTCATCCAGTCCCGTTTGAAGATCAACAGCGTGCGCACCGTGACTGTGAAGCAGGCCAAGGAGCTGGAGAAAACCTACTTTGCAGTTTTGGACAAGCTCAAGGAACCCTCCTTTGCGCGAATCGTTTTTGGAATCCCGGGCCTCGCGCTCCTGCTCTTCGCACTCAGCGAGTTCATCGGCTTGCGCGTGATTCTCGCCCTGCTGGGGGTCTACCTCCTGTTGAAGGGAATAGGCGTGGAAGACTGGCTCTTCCGTCGGGCGGTTCACTTCGAAATCTCGCGCGAGAAAATCGGTTTCGTGGCCTACTTTGCTGCAATTCCGCTCATCATCATTTCGCTAGCACTTGCCGCGAGCCGGGTGGCCTCCCTGCAGGCTGCTGGCATGAACGACCCAGCCAAATTGAGCGCGTTTTTCGTGAAGGACGCGCTCCTCCTGGTGCCAATAGCTTTCCTCCTAATCATTGCAGGCCGCGCTGTGGAATCGGTTCAGGACCGCAGGACTTATGAAATCCCCGGTCACGCCATCAGCTTCAGCGTGGTGGTGCTCTTCTGGGCGGTCTTCAGTTCGCTCGCGGACTGGGTGATTGGCACAACTGCTTTCGGTGACTTTTTCCTCCTGTTGGTGCTCGGCACGCTCGCTGCTGCATTAGTCATCTACCTGGCCAAGGAGTTCCGGCGATCGCTGCTCGGCCGGTTGAAGCTCGAGGGCCGCGAGGTTTACACCGTTGCGGGTTCGTTCATCGGCAAGGTGGTGGACGTGCACAAGAAGCGCGAAACACTGAGTGTGCAGAACCCGTCGGGCCAGACCTTTGACCTGGGCTTTGAAAACGTGGCGAGCCTCGGCGAGAAGATTGTGATTAAATACTAGCCTCGCTTGGCTTCCCTTGGAGGGTGGAAGCTCGTGGCACTGGACCGCTTTTTGCAATTGATGCTCTACTCGCTGCGCGACATTGTGTTCGGCATCGAGGACAGCGCCATCACTACGCTGGGTGTGGTGATTGGCGTGGTGTCGAGCGGCTCCTCCACTCATGAGATCCTGCTGGCTGGCGCTGCCGCGGTTATCGGCGGCCTGATTTCGATGACTACCGGCGAGTACATTTCCACCAAGAGCCAGGTGGAGGTGCTCCAAGGGGAAGTTTCGGAGGAGCGGGAAAAGCTCCGCCGGCGGCCCGAGCACGAGCTGCGGGGACTGGAGCGCTGCTACGAGCGGCATGGCTTCAAGAAGGGCGAGGCGCGCCTAGTAGTGCGCGAGTTCTCGCACCACAAGAAGCTCCTCCTCCGGACGCTGCTGGCCGAGGAGTTGGGCATCCTGCCCGAGCGCTTTGAGAACCCCATCCGCAACGCTACGATAATGGGCATCGCCTACATTATCGGAGGCCTGCTCCCGCTCACGCCCTTCGTCTTCCTTTCGCGCGAGACGGCGCTGCCGTTTTCAGTTGCGCTTTCGGTAGCCGCGCTCTTCATTGTGGGCGCGTGGAAGACTACGGTGACCAAGCGGCCGTGGCTCCGCTCCGGTCTTGAGATGTTGTTCATAGGCCTGCTCGCCGCAGCTGCCGGCTACGCTTTTGGCATTCTCTACCCTGGTGCCTAGAGATACGCTTTTAAAGTTGCATGCGATTTTTCGTGCAGGTAATCCCCGTGCCAAGCCTCTTGGAAGAACTGCAGTTCCAGTTCCGTCGGATTCTCTTGTTTACCCGAGGCTATGCGGCGCCGATGTGGTGCAATAAGATGAAGCACCGCAAGGCACTCGGGGATGAAACTTCTGCTTGAAAAACGGCGTTTGCAGGCGTGGACCCGGCTTGAAAAACCGCCTCAAATCGCGCGCAGCGTGCCCCTTCTGGGCGAAAGGGGACTTCCTAGAACTTCTTTTGGCAAATTAAGTTAGCAGAAACCTCCGTTTACCGAAAAGCTTTTATAGGCGTGCTGCGAACTTGTTTTGCCGCTCGAGGCAGCGGCTCAGGGGCTTGACTCCCAGCGTGCGTTTGACTCAAAGTCCCTGGTTTGAGACAGTGGTGCGAGGGCCGGCACAACCCGGGAAGGCGGTTGCGCCATTGCTTTGGTTGCCGCGTCTCTCGCCCACCACTCCTTTTCTCGAGGGACCGAAGGGGTCACTTGGACCCCTTTCGAAACCCTGTGCGCTCCTCGCTCGGGCTCCTCGTGCCCTTCGAACCCTATTTCAAACTTCCTTTCACTGCGCGCAATTCCTTTACGAACAAACGGGCATTTTGTTTGGTGATTTTTCCTTCGAGCGCGGCGCGGTAGGATTTCAAAATGACTTCGGGCGCCTCTTCTTTCCGGAAGTGCGTGGCCACTAGTTGAAACGCCTTCGCTTCCTTGCCTTCAACCTCTTTGCCCTGAATCGACCGGCCGATCTTTCCCAGCGCCCACGCCGCACTCGACCTCACGACCGAGTCAGAGTCTTGGAGCGCTTTGGCCAAGGGAGGTATGGCCGCGGGGTGGTTCATTTTTTCTAGAGTAGCCACCGCCCTTTGTCTCACCCAATCCTTGCTATGCCCAAGTGCTTTGGCGAGCGGGGGTATGGCTGGCGGTCCGATTTCGGCTAGCTCGCCCGATACTTCGCGGTGTAATTTCCAAGGAGAGCGGTGGAGCTCTTTCATGAGCCCCCGTATCTTCCTGTTTTCAGCCTCTGCTGGCGTTTCGGGTTTTCCAAGCAGGCGCCTGAAGAGTCCCATGTTAGAACGGGGCGGAGGCGGGGATAAAAACGCGCCGGCTTCAGCGAAGCTCGGCTCGGATTTTGCTCAGGAGTTCCTTCTTCCCCGGCGTGTTCTTGAGCGCATACTCGAGCACGTCCGCGAGGTTTTCCGCAGTCACCACTTCAATTTGTTTCTGTTGTTCGGCAGAGAGCACCAGGTCCTGCAAATTGCTCTTGGGAATGATCACTTGCTTGAGCCCGGCCTCAATTGCTGCCTCGGTCTTTTGAGTAACTCCACCAATGGGCAACACTTCCCCGCGCACCGAGAGCGAGCCGGTCATGGCTACGTCCTGTCGCACAGGCAAATCTTCGAGCGCACTAATCACTGCAGTGGCTACTGAGACTGAAGCGCTGTCTCCCTCGACTCCTTCATAAGTTTGGAGGAATTGGATGTGAAAATCGAAGAGCGAGGTGTCCTTGCCCACGTGCTTCTTGATTATGGCAGAAACGTTTGAAACTGCCTCGTTTGCAATCTCCCCCAGTTTGCCCGTAGCAATAATGCGGCCTTCCTCGCGGCTCATGGCTGGCGCCACTTCTGCCACAATAGGAGTAATGATTCCGCTCTCACCTAGGAGTGCGAGCGCGTTCACGCGGCCCACTTCTGCGCCCTTGGTCAAGAATACTTTGTAATCCCTCTTGATGTCAATCACTTGCTGCGAGATTTGCTGCTCGAGCGTTTGCGCGTTTCCGAAGGCTTTGAGCAGGTGCGCCCGCGTGACAATCTTGTCTCCCTGCTCGCGCGCCACGTCTCCAGCTGCGCGCACCAATCCTCCCAAATCTCGGAGCTTGAGCGTCAGTCTGTTTTTGCGGCCGCTCCTCTTGCGCGCCTCGTTCACAATCATCTCAACCGCTCCCCGGTCGAAGTGCGGAATCTTGCCGTCCTTCTTCACTTCCTGCGCAATGAACTGCACGATTCTCTTCCGGTTCTCAACAGTGTCGGGCATGCTTTCTTCCATGTACACTTCGTACCCGTACCCGCGGATGCGCGAACGGAGCGCCGGGTGCATGCGGCGGATAGTTTCGTAGTTGCCCGCAGCAACCAGCACAAAATCACAGGGTGCGGGCTCTGTTCGAACTAGGGCTCCCGAGCTCATGGAACTCTGGCCCGTGATCGCATACTTCTTTTCCTGCATTGCAGTGAGGAGCTCCTGCTGGCTCTTGGGAGTCAGCGTGGCAATCTCGTCAATGAACAGCACTCCCTGGTTGGCCTTGTGTATTGCGCCTGCTTCCACACGGAGAAATGCGGGAGTGCCCAAGCCTCCGCTCTGCAGGGGATCGTGCCTCACGTCTCCCAGGAGTGCGCCTGCTTTGGCTCCTGTGGCATCCACAAAGGGCGCCATCTTCTTGCCGTTGTTGTCAATCAGGAGTTTGAGCGTCAGTATTGCGCCCTCTCCGCCGAGCATGCGCGCGCGGCCCAATTGGGAGGCGAAGCTCAGTGCTGCTCCTACGAGGAACACTCCGATGAGCGAGGCTGCTGCGATTATGTCCCCGAAATACGAGCGGCCGTAGGCGAGAATCAGGAATGCGGAGAGAAAGAGTAGGATGATCATGCCCAGGTTGACATTGGCTCCTGCTGCTTTGGCTTTGAGTCTCTCTGCTTCCACTAGTTTCTTCCCCTGGCCTGCGGGCGTGTTCTTCACCAGCGGCTGGTTGTCA
>Ga0315294_10002649_pt1 | contig 19531 bp, 16 predicted proteins | sample YL17G13_40_MG_FD_203626 | JGI IMG/M metagenome (GOLD analysis project Ga0315294, IMG submission 203626) | Sediment microbial communities from Yellowstone Lake, YNP, Wyoming, USA - YL17G13_40 | ecosystem: Environmental > Aquatic > Freshwater > Lake > Sediment | place: USA: Wyoming | collected...
CCAGATCTGGCGCGTCTCGCCAGGAGGAATGGTTATCTGCCTGATCGGATCCGGCGGAACGAGCGCGTCCGGGAACGCTCTGCCGTCCGCACATCTGACGAACGTCGGAATCAGGATCTCGACGGCTCCCTCCGGAAGGCCGTCGAATCCTTCGAGCAGCAGCCTGGCCGAGAGCGTCTCGTCGGTAAGGTTGCTCACCATCAGCGCTTTAGATTCCGTCTGGCCCACGAGTATCAGGACGCCCACGGACTCCGTGTCGCGGCTGACCGCGGAATAGTCCTCCTTCGGAGAGAAGTGCTTCCAGGGGCTGGTCTCCCACACGAGATAGTCGGGATTGCCCATCTCAGCCCGGCGCACCGCGTCCCCAAGCATTCCTAGCGCCGTTCTGCTCCTATTCAGCAGCGATTGGACCTCGAGGTAGGCAGCTTCGGACAGCGACGGACCTTTGCCAAGCATGGACTCCGCTGTTTCGACGGCCGATCTCGCCTCGGAAAGAAGCCCTGCGCTGGAGACTTGCACGGCCTGCGCGGCTTTCTCGATATCGGACATCGCTGCCCTGATGTCATGGATATCCGCTCGCGCCCTGTCAGCCAAACTGCCGAAGATTATCTCGCCGAACTTGCCCGGCGCCGCGAAGCCTCCCATTGTCGCAGACCAGCACGACAGCTCACCAGCGGGCTGCTGCTCCCGGCAGAAGTTTCCCAGCCAGTGATCGCCAGGCTCAGGCGTCGGGGCGCCCAGTTCGCTGAACGGGATCCGAATCTCCGCCGTCCACTCCCCAGCTCCCAGGTTCGTTCTGCCTTCCCACGTCGGATTGTAGCCGTACGGGTCTTCCCCAAGAGCGTCGTAGCGGGTCCCTATCGTATTGAGGATGAAATGCAGGAAGCCGGCCCGGTCGGCTTTCGTATCCAAGAAGATCTCGACGCAGTCATCCCCCCAGACACTCCCATCGTGCTCAGTTACCGCCGCCCTGATGCGCGTCACCTCCGCTTCAGAACACCGGCAGCCGACGTAGAATGCCTGCTCATCATAGAGCAATAGCACCTCGGTCTGGTTCCTGAGTTCGGCTGCTTTCCGGTAATGCTCGAACGAGGGGATCCGAGCGGCCTTGCGCCAGGCGCGCTCATCAAGCTTTCCGTCAACGGCGATGGCGCTCGCAGCCCGAGGAACTGCAACGACTTTCGGCGGAGCGTTCTCCGCAACGCACCTCTCCATGACAGATAAGTTCACAAGAAACACGAGCAACAAGGTCAAGCGCATTCGAAGCTCCTTCTGTTTCCCACGTGATACTGCCGCCGTCGGGACCCGAATCGCATGACACATAATAGCCCCACAACCCGGGCTTTGCAAGCCGAGCTTGCGCTGCCTCCTTACAGGAACAATGCGGTAAAGACTTGCGGCACGATTGAGAGGAGTGGAAACGAGAGTGAAGGCAAGCGCTTTGGCCACGCGGGAGAAGCCAAGAACCGCGAAGCCACTGTGATCGCCTGTCTCAGTCCCGGAGCTTGGACAGGAAGCCGAACAGCGCGATGAATATTACGACAAGGGCCACCGCGACTATCGCTTGGACATAGCCTTCACGATGCCACCTCATCACCCTGTCCACGGCGAGTGCAGCTCCAGCTACTACAATTGCGGCCAGAAGAATGTAGAACCATCGCATTTTCGAACGTTACCCCGGCTTTACGGTCTCGATGCAGGCCGCACAGGCTCTGCGGTGACTACTGACAACTGCTAATGGCACCATACCACATCCGTTGGCCGCTTGGCAACAGACTTTTTCGGCTGCGCTGCACCTGAGGCGCGCCCTCAGGCACAACCATCATTCACTGCACGTCCAGCGGCTCGGAATCCAGCGACCCGTCCGGCTTCTTCACCAGCGTCTCCAGCTGACTCTGGGCTTCAGCAAGCTGCTTGGAGCACTCCCTGGCCAGCTTGACCCCTTCCTCGAACAGACGCAGCGACTCATTCAGCGGCAGCTCTCCGCCGTCCAGAGCTTGAACGATCTCCTCCAATCTTGAGATCGCCTGCTCGAACGTGATCTCCATCTGCTCCTCCATCTCACGTCCACCCTTCCTTGACCTCAGTGACCTCGGATACGAAAGTGCCGTCGGATACGAGAGTCTCAGTCACCTCACCGGGTCGAACGTCGCATACGTGTTTCACGATTAGACCGTCGCTTGCACGCTTCACGATTCCGTAACCACGCGCAAGCACACCCAGTGGATTAAGGCTCTCGAGCCTGGCGGCCGCCTCGCCCAGCTTGCTCCCGCACCGTGAGACTATTCGTCGGAAGTCTGCCTCCAGGCGCTCATCGAGCAGGTCCAGCAACTGCCACCGGTCCTGGAGCATCCGCTCCGGATACCTGAGACTCGGCGAGCTTAGAAGCAGATCGAGAGCCGCACGCTTCCGCGAGAGTGCCGCCGCCACGGAAGCTCCGATCGCTCCAAGCATCGCCGCGACGCGCCCTGCCAGTTCCGCCCGATCAGGTACTATCAGCTCCATGGCCGCTGATGGCGTCGGCGCCCTCAGGTCAGCCGCGAAATCGGACAGCGTATAGTCAGTCTCGTGTCCAACCGCGCACACGACAGGCGTGCTGCAGGCGTAGATAGCACGCACGACTGCCTCCGAGTTAAAGCTCCACAGGTCCTCGATTGATCCGCCGCCTCTGCCGAGGACAATCACGTCCACGTCCGGCAGTGTATCCGCAAGCCGCAGCGCCTCTACGATGCTGCTCTCGGAATCATCTCCCTGCACCACCGCGGGCACCAGCAGGAGACGCACACCAGGCATCCGACGCCCGGCGATAGTGACCATATCCCTGAGCGCGGCGGCAGTCGGAGAAGTGATAATCGCGATCTTCCTCGGAAAGCGCGGGATAGCCTTCTTGTGCGCCTCGTCAAACAGTCCCTCGGCCTGCAGTCTTGCCTTCAGTTGTTCGTACGCCACGTAGAGGGCCCCGGCGCCATCGGGCCTGACGTCGCTCAAGACGAGTTGATACTGGCCCTGCTTCTCGTAGAGCGAGACTCGCCCGCGGACCATAACGCACATCCCGTCGGCTACCTGGAAGCGAATGGACCCGGCATTGGAGCTCCAGATCACGCATCGGATAAGCGCGGATTCGTCTTTCAGACAGAAGTACACGTGTCCGGACGAGTGCCTCGTCAGGTTGCTGATTTCGCCTCGCACCCAAACGTCGCGGAAGAGATCCTCTGCCTCGAGAACTCCCCGGATGCAGCGCGTAAGCTCGCCGACCGAAAGCACCTGCGCGTCGAATGCGGGACTCGTCTCCCGGGTTGGGCGGTCGCGATGTGAGGCCGAATAGCGCATATCGTTCACAAGCTCATCGAACGGCAGGGCCGCCGCTCAGTCGTCACCAGGTCACTCGGCGAACGCCGGTGCCGCAAGTATACGGCGTTCCGAGTCATGCGTCAAGCTGAACGGCTGCCATGGGGTGTAGTATGTGGAGATTGTTGGTGCCAGCAGGGCAAGCGATCCCCGCGCGAACGTTAGGCTATCCATTGATCCGTTCGAGGAAGAAGCGGAAGAAGCGGCCGACATCCACCTCGGTGCAGATTCGCGCGTTTGGCGGCTGGCAGGTCAGCGGACGGGGGCGGAGGTCGCATACGGTCATGCCCATTGTCATGCTTGCCGCGGTTTCCACCTGCACAAATCCCTCCTGCATTCCGCAGAAAGTGGGGTCAATCGCGACGCCTACCGCCAGCGGATCGTGCAGATAACACCCCGGAAGACCCTCGGTTTCCATGTGGTACCTCACGTAGCCGCAGGTGATGTCGTCAATGAACCTGGACAGCTTCGTCCCCAGCGGCCGGATCTCCCGGATGATGTGTCCCATTTCCAGACAGACCTGCTCCGTCACATCCAGGGGAACGAATGTTATGGGAATTCCGGAGTCGAGGACCACCTGCGCGGCGTGCGGATCAACGAAGATGTTGAACTCGGCGACCGGGGTCGTGTTCCCGTAAACGCGGAACGCCCCTCCCATGCAGATAATCTCCTTGAAGCCCGCCATGCGATCGGGATATTCGAGGACGGCTTTCGCGACGTTCGTCAGCGGCCCGATGGTGACGAGTGTGATGTCACCCCTGCATTTCTCTGCAAGGTTTGCGAGGAGTTCAAACGCCGGCTCGGACACCGGCGCTCCAGCGGGCTTCGCGTATCTCAGAACACCCGTCTGTTCCATCAAGGAATGAAGACCGCCTATCCCGTCAACGCCGTGGACCTCCGGCGCAATCAAGAGAGGCTTGACGAGCGGGTCAGCTTCTCCCTTCGCAACCGGCGGCGGCTCCTCCAGTTCGAGCACGTCGAGCACGCGGAGCACGTTTTCCGTGCACAGATCAACGTGCACATTTCCACTGACGGTGCTTATCGCCTCGACGTGCAGCTCCGGCGATCGAAGGGCGAGTATGAGCGCCAGGGCATCGTCCACCCCGGCATCGGTGTCAATCACAATGCGTTTCACGCGCCGATTCCCTCCAGAAGGAGGGATTCGAGCCGGTGGCGATTATGTCCTCTTCGTCCTCGCTGCTACCAGTGCAGGTTGCTCAAGAGGCTTCAGACCCAGCCGCGCAGTTTCATTGCCTCAGCCACTCGCTCCACGGCCACCATGTATGCGGCCATGCGCATGTCTACCTTCTGTTCAAGCGACACGGCCAATACGTCGTAAAATGCCTTGGTCATTTTCCTGTCAAGCTGCTCGTATACGTCCTCTTCGTCCCAGTAGTACGAGTACAGGTTCTGCACCCACTCGAAGTAGGATACGGTTACGCCGCCGGCGTTGCACAGAGAGTCGGGAATGACGAAGACACCTTTCTGGTATAAGACGTCATCTGCCTCAGGCGTAGTTGGGCCGTTCGCCAGCTCGCCGCAAATCTTCGCCTTGATGTTCCCGGCGTTCTCCTCCGTAATCACGTTCTCCAGAGCCGACGGCAACAGGATGTCCACGTCCAGTTCGAGCAATGCTCCGTTAGAGATCGGCTTTGAGCCCGGGAACTTGGCGACGGAGCCCGTCCTGACCTTGTGGTCCAGGACTTCGTCGGCATCCAGGCCCTGCTCCATCAGAATGCCGCCCCCCGAGTCGCTGACTGCAATGACCTTTGAGCCGAACATCTGCTTCGCCAGCAGGGCGGCGTAGTACCCCGCATTGCCATAGCCCTGGATGGCAACCGTCGCCTTCGACAGGTCCATCTTAAGAAGCTTGGCGGTTTCGCGAATGGTGTACATGCCGCCACGGGCGGTGGCATCATCGCGGCCTCGCGATCCCCCGAGAGCGATCGGCTTGCCCGTGATGACACCCGGCGAATAGTAGCCGACCAGCTTGCTGAACTCGTCCATCATCCAGGCCATGGTCTGCGGGTTAGTGTACACATCGGGAGCCGGCACGTCCTTCTCCGGTCCGATCATATGCGCCAGCGCGTCTATGTACGCCCTGCTCAGTCTCTCGAGTTCGCTCTGGGACATCTCCTTCGGGTTGCAGATTACACCGCCTTTTCCGCCGCCGAGGGGGATATCAACGATCGCACATTTCCAGGTCATCCACGCTGCCAGAGCGCGCACCGTGTCAATGGTCTCCTCCGGATGAAACCGGATGCCTCCCTTATTCGGGCCGCGCGCGTCGTTGTACTGCACGCGGAACCCCTTGAACACCCTCACCCTGCCGTCGTCCATCCTCACCGGCAATGAGACATGCATCTCGCGCATCGGCTCGCGAAGCACAGCATGTATCGCAGGGTCGAGGTTCAACTTCTTCGCCGCCCGGTCGAGTTGAGCTTGCGCTATCTCAAACGGATTCTGACTTGCCATTGGCCTACCTCCTCGTATGGTTCCGGAAACTGTCGTCACGCTTGCCTTCCGACACCCTGTCAGAATCCGTAGCCCGCTGCAAAACAAGAGCCCACCCGAGCTGGACTCAAACCAGTCGAATGGGCGTCTATGCCGACTCGTGATCCTGCTCCTCATTGGGCAGTCCGGCCGCGCTCATGGCGACCGATGCTAGTCTAACAGACTCCGCCGAAAGAGTCAAGGCCCGCGAGGCCCAATGAGCATGAGGATGCCGTGCGGCGTGCCCCGCCGCCGATCAGCCAATCACCAGACCTCGTCCTTCGGCTCGCGCGTCATCAGGTCGGCGACGGCGGTCTGCGGCGGCTTACTCTCGAAGAGGACCTTATATACCTGCTCCGTAATCGGCATCGGGGTGTCATATCTGCGGGCAAGATTGTATGCGGCCCGCGTAGTGGGAATCCCCTCCGCGACCTGGCCCAACTCGCGAACAACGTCGTCCAACTTCCTGCCCTTCCCGAGTCCGAGTCCAACACGCCGGTTCCGGCTCAACGGGCTCGCGCAGGTAGCGATCATGTCCCCTACCCCGGCAAGGCCCATGAACGTCGCCTGCTGAGCGCCGATCTTCACGCCAAGCCGCGTGATCTCCGCGAGACCCCTCGTCAGCAGCGCCGCTTTCGTGTTATCACCGAAGCCCAGGCCGTCGCAGATGCCGGCGGCGATCGCGATCACATTCTTCAGCGCGCCCGCAAGCTCGACACCCAGCACATCGGCGTTCGTGTAAACTCGAAGCGACGGGCACACGAACAGATTCTGCACATCATGAGCGATCGAGTCATCCACGCATGCCACCACCGTAGCCGTCGGAACCCCCTTTGCGACCTCGACCGCCAGATTCGGGCCCGAGAGCGCTGCTATCGGGTTTGCGGAAGGGAGCATTGAAGCCAGTGTCTGCGAAACCGTGAGGCCCGTCTCGCTGTCCAGCCCCTTCGTGCCGCTGATAATCGGGATTCCGGGCGGCAGGCAGGTTTTCAACTCCCGCGCGACATTGGTGACCGCGCTCGAGATCGTGACGAACAGAAGCGCTTCCGCGCCCTCGATGGCCTCGGGGATAGATGTAGTCATCCTCAGATTCTGCGGCAGCTTGAAGCCCGGAAGGAACGGGTTCTCGCCTGAGCGACGCATCACCTCCGCCTGCTGAGGATCCCATACCCACATGGAGATCTCGCAGCCTTTCCTCGCAAGCAGAAGCGACAGCGCCGCGCCCCAGCTTCCCGCCCCCAGCACCGCAATCCGATTCACGTCAACCTCCAGGAGAATGCTTACCAGATTATATCACCGGCATGGCTACTCGGCAAGCGCAGCCGTATACGCCGTGTTGGGTACAATTGCGCCGATCAGGACGTATAAGTATATGTGGGCGGCGCGATGAGCCCAGGCGTGAATCAGGCCCGCCTGTCAGGCCTTCTCTTGACAATGAAGTTCGGCGGCCAATATAATCTGAGCCAGGAGACCTTTCCCCATGCGCGGCGAAAGAAGACGCCGCCGTCCGCGGCGCAGGCGTTTCAAACTGATCTGGATATACATTGAGATCGCGGCGCTGCTCGTGCTGGCGATCCTGATCGGCAGTGTCGGCGGTGCGTTTTACAGCGTTGCCAAGATGCTTCCGTCCGGCCTGGATGTGGCCGGCTACGAGCCCACAGAAGCCACGAAGATCATCTCCAGCGACGGCGTCGTGCTCGCCGAGGTATTCGAGGAGAACCGCGAAGTCGTGTCTATCTCCGACATACCGAAGGACCTCCAGAACGCAACCGTAGCCATCGAAGACGAGCGGTTCTTCAAGCATCCGGGAGTGGATATCCGCGGCATCGTCAGGGCCATGTATCGAAACTTGCTTACGGGCCGCATCGCTCAGGGCGGCAGCACCCTGACCCAGCAGCTTGCACGGAACATATACCTGACGCGGGAGAAGAAGCTTTCCCGAAAGCTCAAGGAAATACTCCTCGCTCTGGAACTCGAACGCAACTACTCCAAAGAGCAGATCCTCGAACTCTACCTCAACCAGGTTTACTACGGGAGCGGCTCATACGGCGTTCAGACGGCGTCCAGGGTTTACTTCGACAAGGACGTAAAGGATCTCACCCTGGCCGAATGCGCTCTCCTCGCGGGACTCACGCAGAAGCCTTCCGCGTACTCGCCATACGAGGACCTCGACGCTGCCCTGAAACGACGCGACGTTGTTCTGAATCGCATGGCTGAACTCGGCTACATCACGTCCGCACAGTGCGAGGATGCGAAGGCTGACGAGCCTCATCTTGTGGGCCTCAAACCTACCGGCCTGGCGAAGTACAAGGCGCCATGGTTCGTAACCTACGTGATCAAGGGCCTCACCGAGGAATACGGCGCGGACCTGGTATACAGGGGTGGACTCAGAGTTCACACGACTCTCAACTATGAAATGCAGCAGATCGCCGAGCGGGAATTGCGGGACCACGTGGCCAAAGCGAGGTCGCAGGACGTATCCCAGGGCGCGCTGGTATGCATTGATCCGCATACGGGTCAGATCAAGGCAATGGTGGGAGGTGTGAACCCGGATTTCCCCAAAGACCAGTTCAACCGCGCGGTTCAGGCCAGGAGACAGCCGGGTTCGGCGTTCAAGGCATTCGTGTACACCGCGGCAATTGACGGCGGCTACGATCCGAACTACAGAGTCTCGAACGCCCCGATTAGCTACAAGGGAAAGCCATGGCCGAACAACTACAGCAGTCGGCAGCGGCGGGCCTCCTATTCAATGAAACAGGCGGTCGCGGAATCGGTCAACAGATGCGCCGTGAACATGGCGCTCAAGATCGGGATTGACAAGGTAATCACCTACGCCCGCATGCTGGGGATCAAGTCGCCGCTCGGCTCGAATGCTTCCCTCGCTCTCGGGGCTTCGGTGGTCACGCCGCTGGAGCTGTGCTCTGCCTACGGTGTTTTTGCGGCCGACGGCATGCGTGCCGAGCCTACGTCCGTTGTTCGAATCGCCGAATCAGATGGCAATCGTGAAGGGGCGATAATCGAGGAAAACGCCCTGATAACCCGCCAGGTAATCAGCCAGCAAACCGCAGAGCTAATGAACGAGCTGTTCCGCGCCGTGGTCGTCGCTCCAGGAGGAACAGGTTATGCAGCCAGGCGAATACCGAATGCGCATGGAAAGACGGGAACGACACAGAATGACCGTGACGCCTGGTTCGTCGGCTACACACCTGAACTGGTAACGGCGGTCTGGGTCGGAAACGATAACTACAGCCCGATGAGGCACGTGTGGGGCGGAAACGTGTGCGCGCCCACGTGGACCGAGTTCATGCTGAAGGCTCTGGAAATCCACAAGCGTGAGAGTCACCCGGAGAAGCCTGCACCAGACTCCCTCCTCGAAAAAGGGAAGAGCACGGATGAGCGCAAGCCGAGACGGTCGGACTCGGAGGGTGCTCCCGGCACGACACCGAAACGCAGGATGATCACGATCTGTACGGAGAGCGGCTTTCTCGCTACGGGAGCGTGCCCCAGCACACGCGAGATACCTTATGAGGCAGGCTCGGAAGCCCTCGCTACGTGTCCGCTTCACAAACCGGAGACCGGAGAGCCTTCTACCGAGACGCCATCGCCCGGGCAGACGCCGTCTCCGCAGACCCCGAGACAACCTACGTCGGGTCCGGTGAGGCCGGGAACCGTGCCGAGGGCCGGCGACAAGTACATCAGCGTGACGATCTGCGTGGATTCCGGGCAAATCGCGAACATGTATTGCCCCGAGACCATTACGCGACGGTTCTTGGCGAGCGAGGCTCCCACGAAGGTCTGCCGCACTCACAGGCCGCCCTCGCAGTGAGCATCTACTATACGCGCAGATACCCCAGGGCATAGGAACCGATCACGCCGAGCCCGAGCAGCACTCGATAGACGACGAATACGTCGGTGCTCTGCGTCTTCAGGTACCGGATCAGAAATCCGATGCACAGATAGCCGACGATCGTAGCGGTTAACACTCCACAAATGAGCGGCACTATCTCACTCCTGGAGAGCCCATTCCGGAAGCCGTTCGGCAGCTCGTAAAGCGCTGCGCCGAAGATGGCGGGCGCTCCCAGGAGGAATGAGAACCTGGCGGCTGCCTCCCTTTGCAGTCCGCAGAAGAGCCCGGCGGTAATAGTGATGCCGGATCGCGAAACGCCCGGGACAATTGCAAGTGCCTGCGCCAAGCCGATTACTATCCAATCTCTGCCTCTCACCGCATGCATAGGCCGCGATTTCCTGCCGATGCGATCTGCGAGAAACAACAGCAGCCCCAGACCGACCAATGCCGCGCCGACGAGAATCGGCTGCCTTCTGAAAACACTGTCAACGGCCCCCTCGAACACCACTCCGGCAAGGGCCGCGGGTATGCACGCGAAGATGACCGGCCACAGAAGGATGCCCTGCGCCTGCGCGGCCTGCCTCCCGCCGGGAGATCGCGTAAACCGCGTCGTGCCAAAGTAAGCCTTCACCATGTCGTACCACTCGCGCCAGAAGTAGGCCAGCAGTGCGAACAGGGTGCCCAGGTGAAGCGCCACATCGAAGACCAGGCTCTCGGTGTTCCAGCCAAAAAGCCAGCGCAGGATTACCAGGTGTGCGGAACTGCTTATGGGGATGAACTCGGTTAGCCCTTGAACTGCTCCGAGTATGACTGCCTGCAAACCGTCCACGTCTATCCTTCCGTCCAGGGATTTGCTGTTGGTCGAGGAGAGCCTTCGCTACGGGGGCGTGTAGAACATTTCAGTGGGAGCATTCGACCTCACTCACTCGACACCGTGGATAGCGGCTCCGCATCCGCCTGGATTTGGCGCTCGGCGGCAGGCTCCTGTGCCCGGCGAGACAATCCCCAGACCCGGAGCTCCTTCGGTTTGATGAGGTAATATCTGACGAGCACGCGCACAATGGCCGCAACGGGGGCCGCCATAAACATGCCGATAATGCCGAAGAACTCCGCGCCAATGAGAAGCACAATGATGACAATAGCCGGATGGAGCTGCATGCGGTATCCTATCAGCTTGGGCATGATGAACTTGCTCTCGGCGAAATGCAGGAAGGCAAAGAAGCCAAGCAGGTACAGTCCGAGTATCGGAGCCTTGACTACCCCGAGGAGGACAATCACGATTCCGCTGACTATGGGACCGATAACGGGTACCGCCCGGGTGATGCCAGCGAAAACGCCCAGTATCAGCACGTACTGCATGTCAAGCGCACTGAGGAAGAGGCCGACGAGCACGCCCGCGATCACGCACAAGATGATCTGGCCGATCACATAGCTGCGCATGATCCCGTTGATTTCGTGCAGGATAGCCAGTACCTCTCTGGCACGCCGCCTGGGAACCAGGGCCACGAACTCGCGCTTCAACGTGCGGCTGTCCAGCGCAAAATAGAATGCCAGCACCGGGATCAGGATTATATCCACCAGATGCGACACAAAATCGAGCGTGGTCCTGACGACCGTATGACTCCACCTCGTCAGACTCTGGAGCACACCCTTGAACTCCTGCGTCTCGAAGAACTTCTGAACGTCGGGCGGCAGAGCAACATACCAGTTCTGCGCGCTCGTGGCCATCTCTCTCAACTGTGCCAGGTATAGGTCGAGCTTGCTGACCAGCCCTTCGAGCTCTGCCTGGAATGGCGCAAAGAAAGCGATGCTGAGGGTCACTATGACGCTGGCAAGTACCACAAAGACGAGGGAAGTCGCAAGAATGCGTTGGAACCTCCGACCCACGCCGCGGACACGGTACGCGCACAGAAAATCTACTATGGGAAGAACGGCGTACGTCAGCACGGCCGCGAGGATTATAGCTGCGATGACCGAACGCACCCTGAACAGAAGGTAGGCCAGAGCCACCCACAACGCGACTCGCAGTCCTACCCGCCAGATTAGCTCGAGCACAGCCTCGACCCAGACTTTGGGATTCATGTATTACCTCAAACGACTCCGAAATACTTGAACAGTTCCTCGCGGATCCTGACCGACGCGTGGCCGTCTCCGTAGGGGTTCATCGCCCTTGCCATTTTGTTATACGCATCCGGCTCGGTCAGGAGTTTGGCCGCTGCCCGGAAGATTCTCTCTGACTCGGTCCCGGTCAGCATGGCAGTCCCCGCTTCCACTCCTTCCGGGCGCTCCGTGGTATTGCGCATGACCAGCACAGGTTTCCCCAGAGCCGGAGCTTCCTCCTGGACTCCGCCGGAATCCGTCAGGACGAGGTGCGCCTGTTTCAGCAAATGCACAAAGGGCACATAATCCGGCGGCTCGATCAGATGTATCCGCTCCACTCCGCGGAGCGCTCGAAAGACGGTGTCACGAACGATCGGATTCTTGTGCACTGCAAAGACAACCACAGTGTCGGAAAACGTTTCAACGAGCGACTTGATGGCGCTGCATATGCGTGCCATCGGCTCGCCCCAGTTCTCGCGTCTGTGGGCGGTTACCAGGATCATCCGCCGCCCGTCCGATCCTATGCTCGAAAGCGTGGAGTCGTCGAATCCGCTCCAGGGCGATTCGGCAACCGACAGCAAGGCGTCAATGACGGTGTTGCCGGTAACGAATATCCTGCCGGCCGACACGCCCTCGGCGACCAGGTTCTTCTTCGCAGCCGGCGTCGGCGCAAAGTGGAGATCGGCAAGCACGCTCGTCAGACGCCTGTTGATCTCCTCCGGAAACGGGTCATACTTATTGTCGGTCCGAAGGCCTGCCTCGACGTGTCCGATGGCCACCTTGTTGTAGAAGGCAGCGAGGCTCGCCACGAACGTCGTGGTCGTGTCTCCTTGCGCGAGTACGATGTCCGGACGCTCCTGCAGAATAATGCGCTCGAGACCTTCGAGTGAGCGCGTCGTTATCTCGGCAAGGCTCTGCTTCCGGCGCATGATGTCAAGGTCGTACTGCGGCGTAATCCTGAAGACATCCAGGACCTGGTGCAGCAGCTCTCGATGCTGCCCGGTTACAGCGACTATCACGGTGACCTGTTCAGGGAAACGCTGAAGCTCCAGGACGACGGGCGACATCTTTATCGCATCCGGCCGGGTCCCGAACACCGTCATTACCTTTATCGGCACAAACAGCCTCCCCGCTTACGGCACTATCAGGCCTTCACCCCGCTCATCTGCACAGCCAGAACAACGCCAGGGCAGTGCCGCCGAAAGCAAGACAGATAACGTAAATCACAAGCACTACCTGCTTGTGAGTAAGTCCCTTCGCCAACAGCCGATGATGCAGGTGTGATCTATCCGCGACGTGAACCGGTCGGCGATTGAGAATTCTCTTGAGCACCACGAAAAACCCGTCGAAGATCGGCACACCGAAGACCAGAATCGGGAGCGCAATGGCCATCGCGGCTGCGACTTTGAATGCTCCGATAATGGAGATCGCTGCAAGCGCGAATCCTACGAACTGGCTGCCGCCGGTGCCCATGAATATCTTCGCAGGATTGAAGTTGAACCTCAGGAAGCCTATGCAGGCTCCGGACAACGCCGCGGCCATGAGTACCACGTGAGGTTGAGCAGAGTAATAGGCCATGATCGCAAGAATCCCCGCGGCTATGGCTCCTATGCCGGCAGCCAGACCGTCGAGGCCGTCCATCAGATCAACGGTTTTCGTCACGCCGAATATCCACAGCAGCGTCACCAACCAGGACACGAACTTGCCGAGCGCGAGGATCGGCGGATCGCCGAATGGATTGGACAGGAACTGTATTCTCACGCCGAAGGTCATGAGGATGATGCCGCCGCAGATGATCGCCGCTGCCTGCATGCCCGCACCTATGTCCCTCATGTCATCAATCAGCCCCACGGTCAGTATCAGCGCGCCTGAAACGATCACTCCGACGATGGGAATCTGCAGGCTGGACTGAGGGGCTCCGAATCTCATCACCAACAGACTGGTGAGAGTGAACGCGCCGTAGATGGCGACCCCGCCCCAGAGCGGCATCGGCTGCGTGTGAACTCTCCGTCCGCCGGGCGGAACCAGCACATTCAAGCGGAGCGCCAGACCGCGTACCGACGGCGTAGCCAGATACGAAATCGCAAGCGCCATTAGGAAGGCGAACACGTGCCAATTCATCAGCGAATCAACACCTCCGACGTTTCGCTTTTCGTTTCCGTCGGCTTGGGAAACCTTACGAGCTCGATCCCGGCCTCCTGGAGAAGCGACATGGCGAACTCGTCAGGGTAATCGCCGGTGAATACGATTCTCTCAATCCCGGCGTTGATCAGCATGCGAGCGCACACACTGCAGGGCTGATGCGTGCAGTAGAGGGTGGCGCCTTTCGTGCATACGCCGTGCTGCGCTGCCTGGATGATCGCGTTCATCTCAGAGTGCAGCGCGCGGCACATCTCCTGCCTCGTTCCCGAAGGAATCCCAAGTTTGTCCCGCAGGCAGCCCTGCTCAAGGCAGTGTGCCAAACCGGAGGGCGCGCCGTTGTAGCCGGTAGTGAGGATGCGACGGTCACTCACGATAACCGCGCCGATCTGCCGCCGCATGCAGGTGGACCTCTTCGCGACAACACCCGCGATCTCGAGGAAGTATTCGTCCCAATCAGGCCGGTGCCGGTTACCTTCGCTCATATCATCCCCGCCTCACCCGTACAGCGGAAACTGCCCGCACAGCTCCCTGACCACTCCTCTGACTTGCTCCCGAACCGCCTCGTCCGCCGGGTCTATCAGCACACGGTGAATAAGGTCACCGATGACGCGCATCTCGTCTTCCCGCATGCCCCGCGTAGTAAGCGCGGGCGTCCCGATCCTGATTCCGCTCCCGATGTACGGCTTCTGCGGATCGAAAGGAATCGTGTTCAGGTTCGTCGTTATTCCAGCATTGTCAAGGGCATCCTGCGCCTGTCTTCCGGTCACGCCGAGCGGTATCAGGTTCAGCAGCATCAGATGGTTGTCGGTGCCGCCTGAAACCAGCCTTATCCCATTTTCCATGAGGCGTTCGGCGAGCGCAGTCGCATTCAAGCGGATCTGGCGCTGGTAAACCTTGAACTCAGGCGTCATTGCTTCCCTCAGACAAACGGCCTTCGCCGCTATGACGTGCATCAACGGGCCGCCCTGCATCCCCGGGAACACGGCCCTGTCCAGCATCTCAGCAAACTCTTTCTGACAGAGAATCAACCCCGCCCTCGGCCCGCGAAGCGTCTTGTGCGTGGTAGTCGTGACAAACTGTGAGCAAGGCACAGGCGAGGGATGCTCCCCTGCCGATACAAGCCCCGCGATGTGGGCCATATCTATCATCAAATACGCACCAACACCATCGGCTATTTCCCGCATTTTCTGAAAATCTATTATTCTGGGGTAAGCGGTGGCGCCGCCGACGATCAGCTTCGGCCTGTGCTCGCGTGCCAGGCGCAGCATCTCATCGTAGTCTATGAGCTCCCTCTCTCGATCCACGCCGTAATGCACGGCGTTGTACAACTTTCCGGAGAAATTCACAGATCTGCCGTGAGTGAGATGGCCGCCGTGTTCCAGATTCATTGCCAGGTACGTGTCGCCGACCTCCATGGTGGCGAAATAGACGGCCATGTTCGCCTGAGAGCCTGAGTGGGGCTGGACGTTGGCGTGGTCCGCGTTGAATAGCTGTTTCGCGCGCTCGATTGCAAGCCGCTCGGCGATATCAACGAACTCGCACCCGCCATAGTACCGCCTACCCGGATAGTTCTCCGCGTACTTGTTCGTCAGTATGCTGCCCTGCGCCTCGAGCACTGCACGGCTGACGAAGTTCTCCGCCGCGATCATCTCGAGCTTGCTGTTCTCGCGCGCCTTCTCGAGCTCGATCGCTTCGGCGATCTCAGGATCCACTTCCGCAAGAGGGGCAGTGAACGAAGGATTGCTGACTCTCAATTCGAGTGCCGCCAACTGTCAGTCTCCTCCCCTATTGTATTTTTCCTCTATCTCTGCGATCTTCCGGATGCGCCTGGCATGTCGTTCCTCTCCCGAGAATTTCGTGGAAAGCCAGATCTTGACGATGTCGAGCGCGACCGCGACTCCGATAACGCGCTCGCCGAGGACTAACACATTGGAATCGTTGTGCTCGCGAGTGATCCTGGCGGAGTACGTGTCGGCGCACAGAGCAGCCCGGATGCCCGGCACCTTGTTAGCTACCATGCTCATGCCGGCGCCTATGCCACAAACCAAGATGCCGCGGTCGAACTCACCGTTCGCCACGGCCTCTGCCACCTCGACGCCTATATCGGGATAGTCCGCCGGATCGGGCGAACGAACACCAAAGTCCTTGAAAGGGACGTGCTCGCTTTCGAGGAAGCGGGTGACATCCTCCTTCAATTCATACCCAGCGTGATCTGAGCCGACTGCGACCTTCATACGCAGGATTATAGCACGCGGGGAACCCGGTTGTAAAGCAGCAAAGGAGTCTGAGCGGCGTGCGCCATCTCCGTGGGTCGCCGAGCTTACGACTTCGAGTGAGTCTTCGCGATCACCGGTGACGGCGCGAGCTGGGGTTTGATCCTTGCGAACATGGTCGGGGACTCGTAGACGACGATGAGGTTCGTCAGACGGCGACCCGGATGACTGAGCACACGGCCCTTATGGAACAGGGCGGTCGAGCTTCCACCATCGAGGCTGACCGCGTTCACCGCGCCGAGGTCACGCATCACGCACGCCAGCCTGCTCAGATGTATCGGGCGGTTCACGGTTACGAGCAGCAGCTTGTTGTGCTTGGTGACTCCCAGCGCAGACCTCTGGGCGTTCCTGTAGAGGGCCTTATCACGGAATCCTTCGGCCCATGGGGCGACATTCGCAACGCCGTTGCTGACCAACCGCGGGCCGGTGCACAGGATGGAGGGATAGATTGACGAACCTGGAGCCGAGGCGTAACTCGTGGGTTTGAATTCAACGGTATTGTCGGGAGCGATGCACACCGCAGTCCCCACATGGCCGATGTTGACGACCTTGCTATCTATGACTATGCGGCCGACCGGCACGAGGCTTCTCACGCAGAAATACGTGCCCGTGATTGCCGCTGTGGGTTGAAGCCTGGACAGCATTGAACCGAACCCCTCAGAGGTTCCGATCCCATACCGTGCGATCGCGGGGCTTACTCTCACGTTGTGGCTGTTGAGGTTTACCGTTACAACGTGTGCGGGGAGACCCTGTACCCAGCGCTTGCTATACGCGACGCTGCTGTCTGCGTCGGCCTTGACCAGGGCGGCCGGAAGAAAAACACAAGTTAGAAGCAGAATATGTAGACGCTGCATTTCCGAGTCCCTTTCTGTACATCTCCACCGCTGAGGTCCCGGGCAGCATGCGAAGACTCTTTAGTCGTTCCACCGACATCGGATTGTTAACCATACCCCTCATGCCTCAAGCTTGGTTGCAGGCCATGGCCTTACACTTGTATTATATCACACTTCGGTCGCGAAAGCAACAGGGCGTTCACAGGATTATCACGGCTTCTTCACACTTCCCCTGTGTAGGCGTACTGTATGCCGGAAGCCGCCGGGGAGCTTTGCGCAGTCTATACGAGGCTATCGCTGGAATAGATGAACCAATTGCGTGGCGAGTAAGAAGTAGATGGTCACACTCATGATATCGTTCAGCGTGGTGATAAACGGACCGGAGGCCAGCGCGGGATCTCTCCCAGCGCCTTGAAGAGTACCGGCTCGTCGAGCATATCACCGGCAGCTGCGATGCCGGCCGGGCGGCTAAGGCTCTCAGGATTCACTGCTCCCTACCTGTTTCGCTGCCTCACGCCCGCCGGCGCGGAACGCCAGCTTCAGAAGCGGCGGCGTGATGAAAGTCGTGATCACTACCACGGCGACGATCACTGCATACTCGCCGGGAGTGATGACATGTCTTGTCAGTCCTATAGTGGCGAATATGAGTCCCACTTCACCCCGCGGAATCATACCGACTCCGACCACGATTCTGCTCACCTTGCGTTGAACCACACCGAGGCCGGCAAACAGTTTCATAATAACGGCAACGGCAACGAGAACCCCCATGAGAGCGAGAATGCCGCGGGTTTCGAGGTTGAATGGGTTGAAGATGCTCAAATCAACCCTGATGCCGACCATCACAAAGAAGATCGGGACCAGAATATCCGCCACAGGCTTGATGCGGTCCTGGATGTGGGCCTGATCCTCGGTTCGAGCGAGCACCAGGCCGGCGGCGAACGCGCCAACTATGGTGGCGAGCCTGAGCTCGTGTGCTATGTACGCGAGCGTCAGGCAGAATAAGAAGGCACTGATCGTCAGAATGCCGCGCGTGCGCAGCCTCCTTGCGATTCTGAAGATGTGAGGCGCGACCGGCACCCCCACGACGATAGCGCCCAGTAGAAACCCAATTGCGAGAAGCGTCGTCTTGCTTATCTGCCACGCCGTTATGGCGCCCGCCCCCGTGACAACCGCCAGTATGATCAGGCCCAGGACGTCGTCTATCACGGCAGCACCCAGGATTATCTTCGCTTCAGCCGTGCCGAGCCGACGCAGATCGGAAAGCGTCCGTGCCGTGATTCCTACGCTGGTCGCGGTCAAAGTAGCGCCTATGTACACGGCAACCTTCGTCGCCAATCCGAACCAGATTGAGACAAAGTACCCTACGGCGAAGGGCCCGGCTACGCCCACCATGGCGACCAGGAGAGCGGATGGGCCTACTCGCAGGAACTCCTCCAGGTCACTTTCGAGCCCGATCTCGAAGAGCAGGAGTATAACACCCAACTCCGCCAGCAGAAGCAGTGGCTGGTTCTCGGCGGCCTCGACGTTAAGGTATCTGAACACGGTGGACGCAACCAGTACGCCAGCCACGAGCTCGCCCAGCACCGGCGGCTGCCCGACACGCTCGGCTAGTTCGCCGAACGCCTTGGCGAAAACAAGAATCACGATTATGTAGAAAATGGCCTGCGTGATTGGCTCGAGTTCCATCCGAATTCCTTCTGAGGCGCGGACATCTCACTCACGGGACTGGGCGCGTATCAGGAGCACGGGGACCTTTGCGGCGCGCAGCACGCGGTCGGCTACGCTCCCGTAGACCCAGCGCTGGATTCCCGACCTTCCGTGCGTGGACATTACGATAATGTCCGCGTGACTCTCCTGTGCGTAATCACATATCTCCGATGCCGCATCCCCTTCTCTGACCACGCCCCGCACCTGGATCTCGCGCACTTCCACGCCTTCCGTCCTCAGGTCGTCGGCGACTTTCTCGAGGTATTGCCTCGCCTTCTCCATCTCCTCCTCGACATTCATCGAGATACTGAGGACAGGCCCCGCAATCCCCGTCTGGGGATACACACTGACCGGTTCGACGACAGAAAACAGGGTCACGCGGGCGCCGAAAGCCTTTGCCATCTCACGCGCGTGGGGCAAGGCACCCTCAGCCAGCACTGACCCATCGAGAGGAACAAGGATTTCTCTGTACACTTCCAAGCACTCCCTTCGTTGGATAAGCTGAAGTCAGCGCAGGCTCAACACCTTGGGAGACCGCGTCAGGACCTCAGCTCCCGAATCTGTCACCACCACATCGTCTTCGATTCTCACGCCGCCCCAGCCGGGGATGTAGATTCCCGGCTCCACGGTGAGGACCATCCCGGCCTGCAGCACGACATCACTTCGCCGTGACAACACTCGCCCCTCGTGAACCGCGAGTCCCAGGGCATGCCCGAGTCCGTGCCCGAAGTACTCGCCATAACCCTTGCCGGCAATGTAGTCCCTGGCGACGGCATCAACTTCCCGGC
>Ga0315294_10002650_pt1 | contig 19531 bp, 16 predicted proteins | sample YL17G13_40_MG_FD_203626 | JGI IMG/M metagenome (GOLD analysis project Ga0315294, IMG submission 203626) | Sediment microbial communities from Yellowstone Lake, YNP, Wyoming, USA - YL17G13_40 | ecosystem: Environmental > Aquatic > Freshwater > Lake > Sediment | place: USA: Wyoming | collected...
CCTATTTTTATCAAATTATCCCAAATTTCCTCTTTTTTGCCACAAAATATTTATCTCCCTTAATGCAATTTAAATAATAAATAGGTGCGGGGTATCATAAGTCAAATAGAAATTTTGCGCCGAACCATTTTTTGTTTTGTTTGCCGAACATCCAAAACCAAGTTAATGGCCGCCCGATTTAATGCCCTTTACACTGTTAATGGATGCTGAGATAAAGTTAAAAAACTTGATGTTTTAGGACAGGTTTGATACACCATTGGAAATGAGGCCCAGCGGTGTAGCTGAGCAGGAATAAATGGATAAAGAGAGGATAAGGTTTCCGAGTTCCGATAACTAATGTGGAAATGGATAATTTTGAGGCTTAGAACAAAGATAGTTGACGCAAGATGAGTTATATAGTATAATTTAACGGCGTGCGAAAGTGTATACTGTTTATTAACCTTTATTAGAGGACTTTTTAAAATGAAAAAGCTAATAATTTTCACCGCGTATTTGATGTTATTTTTTATAGTTGCTCCTTCAGCACAGGCGGCTGACCCCTGCGACTCAAATATCATTGCAGTTACCGTTAATATCACCCCTAACACACTTAACCTCAAGAGCAACGGCAACTGGATTACGTGCTATATCTGGTTGCCAGCCGACTACAACGTAGCAGATATAAATCCGGATAGTTTGCTGCTTAACGGAATACTCAAAGCCGAATGGATGTGGTTTGAAGAAGAAGATTCCCAACAGGGACTTGGACAGATAGCTATGGCAAAGTTCAGCCGACCGGCAGTTCAGGATATGGTCAATCCTGGTCAGGCCATATTGACGGTTACCGGCGAGTTTACTGACGAGATGCTATTCTCAGGTTCGGATACTATAAGGGTAATAGGTACCGCTCCTGTATTTGCCATCAAGACTTTTAGAGTCAAGCAGGGCAATACCGCGAATTCCGACAGCATCAGCATTTCAGGAACAATCGACGCCAATTCATTTGATCTGGCATCGGCTGACAAGGTGATAGTTGATATCTGGTCGGCCAGCGACAGCAACAAGCCAATTTATACCGAGACAGTCAACTTCAGCGCAGGCGTGCTGAAAAATAACAAGTTTGACTACTACAAAAAGAAGGCACCTAAAAAATCTTTGGTTTCGGGCATAATTTCACTCAAAATTGATGTGAAGACCCACAAATTTTTGCTGGATGTTAAGAATATTGAGTTTGACAGCTTGACATATCCTGTAACCCTTGAGATTGAAATGGGCAACTTTATAGGGTCGACGCAAAAGAATTAACGAGGCTCTCGGCCTGCAAGTTCCAAAACATACGCACACAGGCACTTTACGAGCGCAGGAACGACGAAGTCGGCCTGAAGGCAGAAAGTATAGGATATAAAATAAACAAGGCTTAAAATGCGTATTCATAGAACCATATTAAATCCTTTTTTTGTCCAGAATTAAAAATAGGCAATGTTACTAACTCAATGTAGTACCTTTTCGGTTTCAGCCGAACAAACCCCTGCCCCCGTACCCCATTTTGCCAAAAAAACCTTTGTCGAACGTTGAATAAATAGGGGACGTTGGGGCTGTTGAAAAATTTATCCGCCTCAGGCGGAACATTTTGATTTTTAATTTTCTGTTGTCGCCCGTCCTCGCTGCTTCACGAGAATTCTATCTCTTTTTCTTTTCAAACTCAACCGAAAACTTGTCCCGCCTCCGGCGGTTCTTTTTACCAAATACCATATACTGAATACCAAATACTGGAAAATCCGCGTAATCCGCAGTTAAAAAAAGTTTCGTGCCTTTGTGGCAAAGAAAAATTCTTCCTTTTTGCCCTGCAATCCTGTATTTTAATGCGTGATGGAAACACTGATTTTTAAAACAAACGACCCTGTAAGGGACATAGAGAACCTGAAGAAAGCCGCCGCTTGCATCGACAGCGGCGGACTCGTCGTATTTCCCACTGAAACTGTCTATGGAATCGCCTGTAAAGTTGACAAAGATAGTCTCACCAGACTTGACGACGTAAAAAAAAGGGATGCGAATAAACGATACACCCTCCATATAGGAAACAAGAATAAATTACAGGACTTTGTGCCGAGTCTGTCGCTGCCGGCAAGGAAACTTGTCCAAAACGCCTGGCCCGGCCCCCTTACAATAGTCTTTGAAGTTGGCCCCGAAGACATCAATCAATTAAAAAATAAATTCAGTGATGAAACAGTCGGGTTGCTTTATAGAGATAGTACCATAGGTATTCGCTGTCCTGAAAATGATATTGCCCGCGAGCTTTTAAATCTTTGCGGATTTCCAGTTGTAGCGCCAAGTGCAAATATTGCCGGCAAAGAGCCTGCGACAAATGCGAAACAGGCAATCGAACAGCTCGCCTCGTCTGCGAAGCAAGGCGGGATTGACGGACTTGTCGATATAATATTGGATGGCGGCGAGTGCAAATACAAAAAAAACAGCACCGTGGTAAAAATTTCTGCCCCCTCAGCTTCTCGCCCACCGCCCCGTTTCGCATCGGGAGATGAAGGGGCAGGCGAAGCAGGAAAGGGGGCAGGGCAAATCATCAGAGAAGGTGTTTATTCAAAAGAGCAAATTCGGAAGATGCTTACTGTCAATATCCTCTTTGTCTGCACAGGCAATACATGCAGAAGCCCTATGGCTGAAGGTTTCACAAAAAAACTGCTGGCCGAAAAATTCAAATGCGGGGTTGACCGGCTCGGGCAGATTGGTTATAAAATAGCCTCTGCCGGCGTTATAGCAATGAATGGAATTGATGCAAGTGACGAAGCCATAAGGTTTTGTGCTTCAAAAGGCGTCGATATAACCGGCCATAAAAGCCGACGACTTTCCACTGAAATACTCAAAGAGGCCGATTATATTTTTGCAATGTCAGCCGAACATAGAAGTGATATAATTCGTATTCTGCCCCAAGCGGGGCAAAAATGTATACTGTTAAATGACAGCGGCGATATAAACGACCCGATCGGGCAGGATTTTGAAGCGTATAAAACATGCGGCCTGATTATAGAAAAAGCAGTTAATAAAAGGATAGGTGAATTGTTGAAATGAATCCCGCACCTTCTAATTATTCCTGGAAGATGTCGGGAAACAAAAAATATTTAGTTTGTATATTGGATATCCCAACGACATGAAACACAGATTAGAACAAAAAGAAGGTGCGGGATGAAAGTAGCGGCAGCAAACGACCACAGGGGACTTGAAGCAAAGGAACAGGTAAAGGCTATAGTAACCGAACTGGGCCATCAGTGCATCGATTACGGCACAAGCGTTGAAGGGCCTGTTGATTATCCCGATGTCGCTTACCTGGCGGCAACTGCCGTATCAAAAAAGGAAGTCGACATGGCAATTCTGATTTGCGGCACAGGTATCGGCATGTGTATTGCAGCAAACAAGGTCCACGGCATTCGCGCCGCCCTTTGTTACGACGAACTGAATGCACGAATCTCCCGGCAGCATAATAATGCCAATGTCCTGTGTTTAAGCGGCGACCTGCTCGGCACACAGACACTGCGGAAAATTGTCGAGGTCTGGCTGTCAACCGAATTTTCCGGCGGCAGACATAAAAGAAGAGTCAATAAAATAAAGGCGATTGAAGACGGTCTTGACCCTCGAACCCTCAAAGGCGACCAGCAGTAAACACCAAGCGTAGCCCCTGGCTCGCAACTCGAGCATCAAGCCATAATTACGCTTGATGCCTTATGTTTTTCGCCTATACTTTTACTTTATCGGGAGCAGTTTGTGTTATCTTTCCTGCCCTGATGAATTTTTCAGCGGCTTGTTGTATTTCCATCTTTTCGGGACGTTCTTTCTGCAGCTTTATAGCTGTAGAGCCGATTGCCCGCAGTTTTTTATATCTGCTCTCAAGCAGGTTTTCGAGCTTCATTCTCCTCAGCTCGCGCAGCGTCTTGACGATATACTGCTCAATATTATAAACGGTATCGTGAATGTTTCTGTGTGCTCCGCCAAGCGGTTCTGTAATTACTGCATCGGCAAGGCCGAGCCTGAAAAGTTCTTTGCTTGTAAGTTTAAGCGCCTCGGCGGCTTCGGCGGCCGCTTTTCCGTCCCGCCATAGTATTGCGGCGCAACCTTCCGGCGAAATAACCGAATAATAAGCATACTCAAGTATCGCAAGCCTGTCGCCGACCCCTATCCCCAGAGCACCACCTGAACCGCCTTCACCAATAACAATGCATATAATCGGCACACGCAAACGGCTCATTTCCATCAGGTTTACCGCTATCGCCTGTGCTTGTCCTCTTTCTTCGGCGCCTATGCCCGGATAAGCGCCCGGCGTATCAATCAGGGTTATTACGGGGATATTGAATTTTTCGGCGAATTTAATTTTAGCAAGCGCTTTTCGATAGCCTTCCGGATTAGCGCAGCCGAAATTGCATTTTATTTTTTCTTTTGTATCACGGCCTTTGTTCTGCCCGACAATAAGGACTTTTTCTCTACCGATATATCCCAGTCCGCAGACTATCGCTGCATCGTCGCCAAAGCATCTGTCGCCGTGAAGCTGGCGAAAATCCTTTATCATCAGGTTCAAATAATCGCCCAGCAACGGTCTTTTGGGGTGTCTGGCCACCTGCACGGTCTGCCATGCGGTCAGATTGCTGTAAATGTGCCTGAGCTCGGCAACCTGCTCGTGCTGGAGCTTGCGAATTTCAGCCGAGTAATCTATGCCCTTGACAGAACTTAGCCTTGTAAGCTCAGCTATCTGACGGTCGATATCCGCTATTGTATTTTCAAAAGCCAGATAATCGCCGTTATTTTTAGTTTTCGTATTCGCCATTAAAATTAGTCGCTGGTATTTGTCGTTAATTTACGATCCGCCGCAGGCGGATAAATTTGAAACATTTTTAGCAGGGCGACATAATACCAATTTTGAGCCATTAATGAAAGAAAAAAATTGACATAAAGAGTGTTTGTCGATACTTTTTACAAACTTGGCAGAAACAACTATTTTTGCATAAGGCTTTTGTTTTGAAGAATTTACGACAAGTTACAGTAATAGGTCTTGGACTTTTAGGCTCTTCTATAGCCCTTGGAATAACCCGCAACGGCGCAGGTATAAAAACAGCCGGCTACAGCCATAGAGCAATAACTCGCCAGCGAGCAAGACGGCTGGGCGTTGCCGATGAGATTTTTGACGACATCTGCAAAAGCGTTGCGCAGGCCGACATAGTTATCCTCGCAACGCCGATATGCACATTTGAGGAGATTTTCAGAACCATTGCACCAGCTTTGAAAAAAGGCTGCATAGTAACCGATGTCGGTTCGACTAAAGTCCTGCCTCACAAATGGGCGAAAAAAAGCCTTCCAAAACACGTAAATTATGCAGGTTCTCACCCGATTGCAGGTTCTGAGCAAAGAGGTGTGGAATTTGGAAGGGATGATTTATTTGATAACGCCGCCTGCATCATAACCAAAGATGCCGTAACAAATCCATCTGCAGTGCGGATTATGAAAAAATTCTGGTCGCTGCTCGGTTGCCGTATTACTACAATGACACCGCAACAGCACGACAGGATTCTCAGCAATGTCAGTCATCTACCCCATGCGCTGGCAGTGGCACTTTTAAATGCCTCTGATTTGAAGCAACTAAAATTCTGCGGCAAAGGTTTTATGGACACCTCAAGAATTGCCTCGGGTCCTGTCAACATCTGGTCGGACATCTTCTACACAAATTCCGCCAACATTTGCAAAGGTATCGATAAAACCGTCAAAGAACTGCTCAAACTTAAAAAGGCAGTTAAGCTTAAAAACAAAAAACAGATTGAAAAACTGCTTCGGCTCGCCCACTCCAAACGGGCCAAGCTCATTAAATACAAGGTATCAAAGAAGGAGATACAGTGAAACAGTGGCGTGTTGAAGTCTTTAATCGCCCCGGCTGCGACGATATACACGGCAGAGAAGTTCTGGCAGATATAAAAGAACTCGGCATCGACACTATCCAGGAAGTTCAATCAGCCAGAGTTTTTTTAATTGAGGGTGATTTCGATGATGATTTTGCAAAGCGAATTGCCGCCGAACTGCTGACAGACCCGGTTTGTGAAAATTTTTATATCGGCAGAAGTTCAGCTCCCGCAGGTCTCGCAAAAGCTACTATTATTGAAATTCACCTAAAAAGCGGCGTAACTGACCCTGTTGCCGAATCGGTCATGGCAGCGATTGATGATATGGGGCAAAAGTGCAGCACGGCCAGAACCGCACGAAAATATATTCTCTTCGGCGAAATTCCCGAAAAGCAGCTCAAAAAAATCATTCGCAGACTCTCAAATGACTGTATCGAGGTTGTAATCATCGGCACTGAAGCCGAACCGCCCAGCCCTCATCTTGCATCATACAAATTCAAACTCAAAACAATAGATATAACAATCCTTAACGGTCAGCAGCTTGTTGAAATCAGTAAAAAAATGGACCTATTCCTCAATCTAACCGAGATGCAGACCATTCAGAATTATTACAAAACGCTGGGCAGAGAACCGACAGATGTCGAACTTGAAACGCTTGCACAGACCTGGAGCGAACACTGTGTCCACAAGACTCTTAAAAGCAGTATCGATTTTGATTTCAACGGCCAAAAAATTCACTTCGACAATCTCATTAAAGATACGGTCTTTAAAGCTACAAAGCAGCTCGACAAACCCTGGTGCATAAGCGTTTTTAAGGACAACGCGGGCGTAATCGAATTTGATGAAACAGACGCCGTATGCTTCAAGGTAGAAACGCACAATCACCCTTCAGCACTTGACCCTTACGGCGGAGCCGCAACCGGCATCGGCGGAGTCCTTCGCGACCCGATGGGAACAGGTCTTGGGGCAAAACCGATTGCAAATACCGACGTTTTCTGCTTTGCAGAGCCGGACAAAAGTTTTGACGAAATTCCAAGAGGTGTTTTGCATCCCAAAAGAATAATGAAAGGCGTCGTTGCAGGCGTAAGAGACTATGGCAACAGAATGGGAATCCCAACCGTCAACGGAGCCATTTTCTTTGACGACCGCTACCTCGGCAATCCGCTGGTCTTCTGCGGCAACATCGGAATAATGCCGAAAGACAAATGCTTTGGCAAAGCACAAAGCGGCGACCTTGTTATGGTCATCGGCGGAAGAACAGGCAGAGATGGAATACACGGCGCAACCTTTTCAAGCGGCGCGATGACGCACGAGCACGAAACGGTTTTTTCGCACGCCGTGCAGATTGGAAATGCCATCACCGAAAAGAAAATGCTCGATACGCTTCTGCAGGCAAGAGGGCAAAATCTCTATAATGCAATCACTGACTGCGGCGCAGGCGGTCTGAGCAGCGCTGTCGGCGAAATGGGTTCTCAATTGGGCGCAGAAGTTGACTTCGAAAAGGTCCCGCTTAAATATGCCGGCCTTTCATACACTGAAATCTGGATAAGCGAAGCGCAGGAACGAATGGTCATTGCAGTAAAGCCTGAAAATCTGCAGCGCATAAGCAAAATTTTCGCCGATGAAAATGTCGAGGCAACCGTTATCGGCAGATTTACAAACGACAAAAAACTTACCTTAAAATATCAGGGCACACAGGTCGGCCAGCTCGATATGGATTTCCTGCATAACGGCCTGCCTAAATATTCGAGAAAGGCCTGCTGGCATTCGAAAAATTTAACAGAACCTGTTCTTGAGAAAAAAGAAAATTACAACGATGCGCTTCTAAAAATTCTTTCATCGTATAATGTCGCAAGTAAAGAATGGGTCATCCGGCAGTACGACCATGAAGTTCAGGGCGGTTCGGTTGTAAAACCTCTGGGCGGAATCGCCAATGACGGCCCGAATGACGCGGCGGTAATTCAGCCGAAATTCAATTCTGACAAAGGCATCGCAATCGGCTGCGGCTTAAATCCTTTCTACGGCGATATCGACCCATACTGGATGGCTCTTGCAGGAATTGATGAAGCGATAAGAAATATCATCTGTGTCGGCGCAAGGCCCGACAGAATTGCCCTGCTGGACAATTTCTGCTGGGCGGATTGTAAAAAAGAACAAACCTTGGGCTCGCTTGTTCGGGCAGCTCAGGCCTGTTTTGACGGTTCTGTTGGTTTCGGCACGCCATTTATTTCAGGCAAAGACTCGCTGAATAACAACTTTATCCGTGATGATGGAACAGAAATATCAATACCTGCAACACTGCTGATAAGTGCAATTGGCATCGTTGACGATGTCAAAAAATGCGTAACGATGGATTTGAAATCCGCCGGCAATCTGCTTTTCGTTGTCGGCCTTACGAAAAATGAGCTTGGCGGTTCACATTACTATAAAATCAAAAACCAACTTGGCGCGAACGTTCCGAAGACCGATTTGCAGACGGCAAAATTGACTGCGGAAAAAATTTATAAAGTAATCGGTGCAGGATTGGCCGAAAGCTGCCATGACTGCAGCGAAGGCGGTCTGGCGGTTGCACTTGCAGAGATGGCCTTCGCAGGCGGCCTTGGCACTGAAGCCGACCTTAAGGGTCTGCCAAAATCTTCAGACTGCATTGCTGCTGATGCTCAGCTTTTCAGCGAATCCTGTTCAAGATATATAGTGGAAGTTAAGCCTGAAAATTACAATGATTTTGCAAAATTTATGCTCGGCGTTCCATTCGGCCAGATTGGAAAAGTAATCGAAAGTGAAAATCTCGTTATAAAAAATAATGCCGGCAAAATGGTCATAGATACTGCGATTGATGATTTGAAAAACGCCTGGCAGAAAACCCTGAAATGGTAATAAACGTATGACACAGATAAGCCCCGTTAGAAATTCTAAAACGGGGAATGTGATACAAGAATGGAAGATTCCTAACAAGGCAATAATATGATACAGAAGGGAAAAATTTCTAACGGGGTAAACGCGGCAGTTTTAAGAGCAGCAGGAATCAATTGTGATGTTGAGACACAATATGCACTGGAGCTTGTCGGCTGTGCGGCACAAAGAATTCACATAAACAGAATCATCGAAAATCCCGACCTGCTTGAGGTTTTTCATATTCTCGTTATTCCGGGCGGTTTCAGTTATGGCGACGACGTAGCCGCAGGCAAAATCCTGGCAAATCAAATTATTCATCATTTATCTGACAGACTTGCCGCCTTCACAGAATCAGGCAAACTGGTGCTGGGTATTTGCAATGGTTTTCAGGTCCTTGTTAAAACCGGCATCCTCGGCAAAGTCGAACCTGCCGGCAGGCAGCAAATAACAATCACATATAACGACAGCGGCAAATATGAAGACAGATGGGTTTATCTTGAGCCTTCAAGTAAAAAGTGTGTGTTTATTGACCAGGACAGAAGAATTTATCTGCCAGTAGCTCACGGCGAAGGAAAAATTGTCTTTGAAAATAATGATGTGCTTGAAAAACTAAAGGCTGATGACAGAATCGCTTTTAGATATGTCGATGAAAACGGCAATACCGGCCCGTTCCCGATAAATCCTAACGGTTCGACCGACTCGATTGCAGGTCTTTGTGATTCGACCGGCAGAGTCCTGGGGCTTATGCCTCATCCGGAAAGGTTTGTAAGATTTACTCAGCACCCGCACTGGACAAGATTAAAAGATAAATCACGAGCCCCGTTAGAGACACCCCTAAGGGGGACGGCCGTCGAAGGCGGCCTGTCTCTAACGGGGCAAGCCGACGGCAGAACTATCTTCGAAAACGCCGTTCGATACGTAAAACAAAATCTTTTGTAAAACTATCGTTATCTTATTCCGAGTCTTTCGGCTTCCTCTTCAAGTCCGTATTTTTTCATCTTCTTGTAGAGCGTTGTTCTGTTGATTTTCAAAGCCCTGGCTGTAAGCTGTCTGTTCCAGTTGTTTGCCTCAAGAACCGCCCTGATAATTTTTCTTTCCGGCTCGACAATCGCGGCTTTGAGACTTATGTTTTTATAATCTTCCAGACCCAGTTCAACCATATGAGAGGTTATATTGGCAGGTATATCTTCTATGGTGATATAGTCGGTTTTGCTCAAAAGGACCGCTCTTTCCATTACGTTCTCAAGCTCCCGCACATTTCCCGGCCAGTTATACCTCTGTAAAGAATTCATTGCAGGGTCGGTAATGCCCAGTTTTACGCGGTTATGTATAATGCAGAAATTCCTCATAAAATGCCTGGCCAGCAGTTGAATATCTCCCGGCCTTTCACCAAGAGAAGGAAGGTTTATAGTTATGACATTAACTCTGTAATACAAATCTTCTCTGAATCTGCCGTGTTTTACTTCTTCCGGCATATTCTTGTTCGAAGCGACAATCACACGCGTATCAACGGTAATGGTTTTATTGCTGCCGACAGGCTCGAACTGTCTGTCTTGAATGGCACGCAGAAATTTTACCTGCAAAGCGGCTGAAGCGCTTGCAATTTCATCGAGAAAGATTGTGCCTCCATCTGCAGCGAGAAATTTTCCCTGTTTATCGCCGATAGCGCCGGTAAAAGAACCTTTTGCATATCCAAACAATTCGCTTTCGAGCAGCGTCTCAGGCAGAGCGCCGCAACTTACCTCGACGAACGGTTTATCTTTCCTGTCTGAGCGGTAATGAATCGCCCTTGCAAGCATTGTTTTTCCGGTGCCGCTGGGGCCGGTCATAAGGATGGTACTCCTGCTGTCGGCGACCGCTTCGACAAGGTCGAAAACTTTCGCCATTTTGTAATCCTGGCTGATAATATTATCAAGGCTGTATTTGTGTTCGAGCTGGCTTTTGAGACTCTCATTTTCACTGATAAGCGACTGTTGTTTCAGCGCTCTTTCAATTGCCAATCGCAGCTCATCATCGACAATGGGTTTTGTAAGGTAATCGTAAGCACCCATCTTGATTGCCTCGACGGCGCTTTCAATTGTACCGTAACCAGTGATAATAATCACAACGGTCTGCGGATGATTTTTTTTGACTAAATTGAGTAGTTCAAAACCGCTGCCGTCCGGCAGATTGACATCAACAACGGCGAGAGAAAATTTTTGTTTTTGTATCTGGTTTACCGCCTGTTTGTATGATTCGGCTCCGACAGTGCTGTAACCTTCGAGTTTTAAAAACTCGCAAAGCGAATCAAGTATTATCCTGTCGTCGTCAACTATTAAAATATTGCTGGTCTTCATAGATTCTAAATTTTAGTTTTCCGTATTCTCTATATTTTATCTATTTCTTCCTTTATGTCTTCGTGCCTCCGTGGCTACTCAAAGGCAAATGTACCGTAAAGATGCTGCCGATATCCGGCGCGTTTTCAGCGGTGATTTTTCCGCCGTATTTTTCTATGATATCTCTGCAGATAGCAAGCCCCAGCCCGGTGCCCTTGCCGCTCGTCTTGGTCGTAAAGAAGGGCTCAAAAATTGCTTCACTGTTTGCCGGCTCAAATCCCGGTCCTGTATCCCGAAACTTTATTACTGCAATATTATCATCAGAAACACCGCAGCTTATTGTTACCTTTCCGCCGTCGGGCATTGCCTCAACTGCGTTCTTGAGCAGATTACAGAACACTTGAAAGAGGTTTCCACCTCTTGCTTTCGGCAGAGGCGACTGATACTGCCGTTCGATTTCTACCCCTGTTGCTACAGCCTTCGGCTCGATAAATTTAATTGAGTCATCGATGATTTTATCCATAGGTGTATCCTCGAGAGTCGAATATCTGCTTCGTGAAAACTCAAGCAGCTCGGTGATAATTTTTACCATTCTTTTCAGTCCCTCACCGGCATGTTCAAGATACTCGACGGGCTTTGACAGCCCTTTTTCGCTGATGGCTCTTTTTGCCAGATTGATGTATCGCATTATCCCATCGATTGGATTGTTAAGTTCGTGTGCCACCTTGCTTGCCAGTTTCCCCAGCACCGCAAGTCTTTCAGTATTTGCAAGCTGCTTTTGGATACCGGCCTTTTCGGTTATATTCTCCAGCATGATAAGGCCGCCCTGTACGGAATCGCCCGATGAGTTCTTCAGTGGTGCAAATGTTATCTGCAACAGAGATGATTTGTCTGCAAGGCGATAGCTTACGTTATCAAACCGACAGATTTTGCCGTCTTTTATGACTTCCAGCAGTATTTTGCGCCAGTTTCCCCAGATTTTCTCATTTGTACCAATTGCGAGTGTAGTGTCAGCAGTTGTTTGTACATCTACAAGTTCAGATGTGCACGAATTTGCACTTAAAACTTTAAACTCCTTATCAAAGATGATAACACCTACCGGCAGCGACTGCAAAAATGCGCCAGAAAAATCTTCGGTTTTAACGTCGCCAACTTCTTTGCTTAACGTAATTTGCTTGCCAGTCTTAGACATAAAAACAGGATTATATAAGACTTCAGAGGCACCTGTCAAGCTTGTATGTTGCAAAAAATCAACAATGATGTTTTTAAAAAACATATTTACATTGTCAGCCTTCTTAACCATAACATTTTACTATACAATATCTTATAACTCCTTTTTGTATAAGATAATTCATTTTGGTGTTTACATGGTTATTTTTACTTACCCCAGATTAGCTTTTGTTGTTGTTTTTAAACGATATTTGCTAACCTTACAAGTTACCAGGTTTAAAATTATCAACATAACCTTTATAAGCCCTTTCATATAAAGGCTTTAAACAAGTTAAAATGGGGTAATTTTTAGATTGTTTATTTGGTATATTATTTGCAACAGTCCTATAAATAATGAAGGGTTTGATGTTTTTTAATTAATGTTTAGGCATGGAAGCGATGGGAGGAGGAAACGAGAATAGGAAGCATAGACGCCTGCCTGTCAGGATGGGCATATTTTGTCGAAAAGTCGGTTCGTTACACGACCACGTCTTTAGTGGAAATACAGTTGATATCAGCCCTGACGGCCTCTTGGCTGAATGCAGCCAAAACACGGTTATGGACACTGGCGACCTTTTCAACATCGAACTGGACATACCTGATGCCGGCAGTGCCGACCGGTTTGAGGGCAAGGTTTCAGCCTATGCACGTGTTGTAAGGATAGTCGCTTTACAGCCTGGGCAGAAAGCCGGCAAAAAAAGCATCGCCTTTCAATTCTGCAGCCGTCCGCAATTTGACATTTAGCCCCGCATCTATTGTTTCGTATTAGCATTTAGCGGCCGCCGCTCGCGGCGGCCTACCCCGCCACAAGTGGCGGGGGCTAAATGGTGCGGGGTTGACATTAGGCCTTTCTTAAATTACCATCGATTTCTATGAAAAAGTCTTTTTGTATATTAGCGGTTTCTCTTCTCATTTCACTTCTGACAGGCTGCACAAGTTCAAATGCCTCATCCCGGAAGATTTGGAAAGACATCAAGGCATCTGAACTGATTAGTCAACAGCAGTTGCCGGAAAATAAAACCATAACCATCGGTTTGTACATATACCTGTTTCGTATTCAGGCAGATAAACTAATGGAGCTTGGCGAGCAAATCAGCCGAACCGATGCATTGCCTGTAAAATACAATGACCCTGCTGCCTTTTCAGCTAATGGTTTTGCAGGATGCGCGGGTAACAGAATCTCCTGGCTCAAAATTGCCCCCATTCTGGCGCAATCACTGCCCGAAGTAAAAAAACGTATCAATCTCCTGATAACCGAAAACATAGCTGACGACATCGTTATTGCTGAATTACCTGGGCCTGTCTCGGTTATCTACCGCTCAGGCAGTGCGACAGCAGGTATTGGTTTTGACGCCGGCCGAATGGTTCTGCGTATAAAGGCAGAGCTGCTTATCGGCCTGCGGCAGGTTTGCAGGCTTGATGTTACCCCTGTTTACATAACCGGTGTCAGACAAAAAACAAAAAAACAGCCAGCAAGCCAAGCCAACTACGAATTTGCCTTTGAATCAGCAGCTCTTAATGCCCGTCTGCAGCCGGGGCAGTTTGTCCTGCTTGCCCCCGCCCAAATGCAAACAGACCAAACCGGCACAAAGATATTAGGCGACATTATGTTCTATTCTCAAAGCCCCCAACATACTGCCAACCTGTATCTTATAGCCTGCAGCATGATAAATAACCCGCTCTAATCCCGCACCTACTTTGAAACCATCGCATTAGACTGTTTGGTAATTGTCGCCTCAAAATAGTTAGTTTGTCGTTTTTATTTGCAATGTCAAAGCAGGTGCGGGACCGAAAAAATTAAAAAATGGTATTGACAAATTTCTAAGTAGGACTAAAATAGTCTTATATAAAAAATGAACTGACTTTAAAGGTTTAAATAAATGGACGTGATAAGGCGAAATACCGATTACGCCCTGCGGCTTATTGTCGGCCTCGTGGAAAATCACGGTGGTTCGCCAATATCGGCACGCCGGCTTGCAAAAAGCTGTGATATATCTTACGAGCTTGGCTGCAAATTACTTCAGAGGCTCTCTTCTTGGGGGCTGGTTGTAAGCCGGATGGGAATCAATGGCGGCTTCGAACTTGCAAAAAGTCCTGAAAAAATCAGTCTTTATCAGGTAATTGCAGCGGTTCAGGGCAATATTTGTCTCAACTGCTGCGTTCCTGATGCAAAGAGTTGTTCTAAACAACCTGCCTGCAAAATAAGGAAAAAACTTATTGCTCTGCAGAAATATATCGAAGAGTATTTGAAAAATATAACGCTGGATGAATTGTTGAAATAATAAGTGAAATAATTTGAAAGGCGAGACTATGTTTTGTTATCAGTGTGAGCAGACGGCTGGCGGAACGGGTTGTACAAAAATCGGTGTTTGCGGCAAAGACCCCGACCTCCAGAGCCTTCAGGATATGCTTCTTTTCGGCCTTAAGGGTATAGCCGCCTATGCTTATCATTCCCGCGAACTCGGCAAAAGCGACCCTGAAGTTGACGGTTTTATGCACGAGGCACTTTTTGCTACGCTCACAAATGTTGACTTCGATTTGGCAAGATACTTTGAGCTTGTGCTCAAGGCAGGCCAGATGAATTTAAAGACAATGGAGATACTGAACAATGCCCATGTTGAAAGATTCGGTGCGCCCAAACCTGCTCAAGTCTTTGCCGGCACAAAGACCGGGCCCGGAATCGTTGTTACCGGCCATGATTTGCTCGACCTCTACGAACTTTTAAAGCAGACCGAGGGCAAAGGCATAAACATTTACACTCACGGCGAGATGCTCCCTGCTCACGGCTATCCTGAACTACGAAAATTCAAACACTTCGCCGGGCATTACGGCACAGCCTGGCAGAACCAGCGGAAGGAATTTGACGAATTTTCCGGCGCGATTCTGGTTACAACTAACTGCGTTATGATTCCTAATGATAGTTACAAAGACAGAATGTTTACCTGCGGCATATCCGGTGTTGCTGGAGTCGAGCATATTAAAGGGCGAGATTTCAGCAAGGTAATTCAAAAGGCGCTGAAGTCCGCTGGGCTGAAGGAAAACAAGGCCGGCACATTGAACACAGGTTTTCACTATACAGCCGTGCTTGGTCTTGCCGACAAAATTATCGCTGCGGTAAAGGCAGGTAAAATCAGGCGATTCTTCTTCATAGGCGGCTGCGACGGTGCCGAGCCGGGACGAAATTACTATACTCGCGTCGCGGAACTTGTCCCTAAAGATTGCGTAATACTTACTGCTGCCTGCGGCAAATATCGCTTTAACTACAATGATTTCGGCACAATTGATGGAATACCGAGGCTGGTCGATACCGGCCAGTGCAATGACTGCTACTCTGCAATAAAAATCGCGCTGGCGCTTGCTGAAGTGTTCAAATGCAGCGTAAATGATTTGCCTTTGTCGTTTGTCGTCTCGTGGTATGAGCAGAAGGCTGTGGCAATTCTGCTTACGCTGCTCTATCTTGGCGTGAAGAATATCAGGCTCGGACCTTCTCTGCCGGCCTTCGTCAGTCCGAATATTTTAAAAATCCTGGTCGAAAAATATAATATAAAGCCGATTGGCGAACCCGAAAAAGATATGGCTGAGATGCTCGGCTGATAATGAAAGGCTTGTGATATGAAAAAAACTGAAAAAAACACCGTTCTTCAGACTTGCATTGCAAAATCCGTCGGCCTTGCCGAACTGGTTGATTATGCAGCCGATTCGATAGTAAGTAAAACGATAATAGACAAGTCTGTTGGGACAATTACATTATTTGCTTTTGATGCGGGACAGGGTTTAAGCGAACATCAGGCTCCTTATGATGCTTTTGTGCAGATTGTCGAAGGTCTTGCCGTTCTTGTTATTGGCGGCAAAAATGTCGAGGCAAAAGCAGGCGAAATTGTCATTATGCCTGCCAATGTTCCTCACGCTGTACAGGCAAAAGAACGCTTCAAAATGCTTTTGACGATGATAAGGGCGTAAATGTTTGACTTTTTAAAATCTATTGCTGTTGATTTCTGGGCAACGATGGGCCGGATGAGCCCCTATCTGTTATTCGGTTTTGCCGTTGCAGGAGCATTGAAGATATTTATTCCAACCAGTTTCATACAAAAACATCTGGGCGGCAAAGGAATCTGGCCGGTATTCTGGGCCTCTCTTTTGGGAGTGCCGCTGCCCTTGTGCAGTTGCGGCGTAATACCGGTGTCGATGTCACTTCACAAACAGGGTGCCGGCAAAGGTGCAACAATAGCTTTTCTTTTAAGTACGCCGCAGACTGGAGTTGACAGCATTCTCGTAACGTTGAGCTTGCTCGGGCCGGTCTTTATGATTGCCCGCCCTGTTATTGCGCTGATTACCGGCGTAATCGGCGGAGTCGCTGTGGATTTGTTCGACCGCAAAGATTTTGCAATCGCAGAAAGCCAGGACGAGGAAGATTCATCAGGAAATAAAAGTAAACTCATAACGGGTTTCAGGCATGCCTTTGTTGTACTGCCCCGTGATATTGGTACAGCAATGCTGGCTGGTTTGATTATTGCTGCGATTATTTCAGTTGCCGTGCCTGATGACTTTTTTACCGAAAAAATCGGCTCCGGGTTAGGTGAAATGATCTTAATGATGCTGGTCGGTATTCCGCTGTATGTCTGCGCGACGGCTTCCGTGCCTATTGCAGCATCGCTTATCGCAAAAGGTCTTTCGCCAGGCGCAGCGCTTGTCTTTCTTATGACGGGACCTGCAACCAATGCCACAGGTTTCGTAACAATCTGGAAAATCCTCGGCAGACGCACCGTAATTATTTATATACTTACCATTGCAGTTTGTGCATTGGCGGCCGGCCTGCTGCTTAATGTAATGTTCGGTAATTTAGGCCGGACAATTCAAAGTCATTATCACGAAATGGCCGCAACACCGCTTGAACACATCAGCGCAGTAATACTGCTGATAATACTTGCCTTCGGAATTTACAAAAAGTGCCGAGGACTGCGGAAAGATTAAATCTTAATTCCCTTACGGCTTGTACGGACTTTTTTCGTGGTCGTGGTGATGAAGCACTGTAGGTATTACAACCGATGGCGGTACCGCTGCCAATAGCCACAACGGTAATTTCCTTTCTCCACAGATGTTCATCGGATGAATTGCTCTAACGTCTTCCCTTAGCCCCTGGCAGACCATCCTTTCGGGCAGCGTCTGAACAAGCAGGTATTCCTGCTGTAATTGATAAACTCTTGCGGCAGTCAGGTAGATACTCGCAACGGGATTGACTATGTTTTGTTCGCAGGCAACGGCTGCACAGGCTGATGCAATCTGGGCGGCGTTTGCAATTTCCGACCGAATCCACTGCGGCGGACAGCACGAATTCTTGACCTCGATGGACTGCAGCGTCAGTTGAATCTCTCTGACAAAATCTTCAAGTTCTAAACCGAGTCCGTTCATATCGATTGCCTTAGCATCTGCATCTGTTTTGTATGTTCCGAACTCATAACGATACTGTTGGGTCGTACCGTCCATTTTCGTAGCAGCCAGAAAAACCATTGCACTGGCATAGACGTCTTCTTCGCCTGTTTCATATACGTAAGGGTCAAAAAGATAAACGCAGGCAATCTTGCATTTGACAAAACCATAACCTTCTATCTGTGCCGCTGCTTTTACGAGAAACGGGTCTGATATTGCACGTACAGCAACAAGGTCTCCAAGTTTGTCTGTCGGAATCTTGACTGACGTTACGGTAAATTTCAGTTCATTCGGCAGCGAATAATGGTTGAATATTCCAAGATTGAATCTGCACGTCCATGTTTTGCCGACTTCCTTCGGAGCTTTGCCGCCGATGGTCTTTATACATTCGTTGTTCATCTTCTGCAAAGCTAACAAATCTGAGTCAACACCTGTCATAAGTCTTTTTTCTGTCAGGTCGTAATTTATTTCTCCGGCATCCTCGTGTTTCTGTTCCAGATACTGGCTTTGAAATCGCAAATCGTCTGTTATAAGATGATAATGCCTCTGTTCGTTAGTCCGGGGTATAGTTGTAACCGCAAACCATGGCTCGGCCTGGTGGCGGTATTGTTTGCTTTCATTGCCGCGTTGGGCTGTGTATTCGACCGTGGAAATAAGTTTGAAATAGTCCGTCCTTTGTTCTGAAAGTCTTTGCCGCTGGGCATAGACCATCTGCCCGCTGGGCAGACCGATAACGACCGCCAGCAAAAACCGCAGCCAGAAACCGAACTGCAAAAAGACAATGTCTTTTGCAGCTGCCGTGTTTCTCATTTTGCTACTTTCCGTAAAAACCTCCTACCTGAGGAAAAATCACCCCGCAGACCATCATTTCTGGGTTAGTAAAGATAAGCTTATCACTCCCTTATAATGTTAATTTTAGCAAAATAGACAAAATTTTTCAACTCAATTCGCCCCTTTTGGCACTGAAAACGAGGATTTAATAAAAAATAAAAACGGATATTTTTAATGCTTTTTTATTCTGAAGGGAATTGTTTTTAAGGGGTATATTTCCGGACTATCTTTGCAGCAGTCCGCTTTGCGGAACTGCCATACACAGATAATTAAGGTTATTTAAAAATATTTTCGATACTTTTGATCCGGCCAGAATAGAATAATGGGTATAGCTATTGTGTTTCGTCTGTATCAGTCGGAAGCGTAATTACATAATCGTTTTCGCTCGTCATACCAAAGTTGTTTATTCTTATGTAGCCTGGCTTGTAAAGGTCAAATAAAACTTCGTCAGCCGGCGATTCTGTCCACCGGAAAAAACCATTTGCGTCTGTTGTTATCTCAAAGTTCAGCGAACCCAAGCCGTGCCATGAAGATACTTTGATATGAACATCTTTTAGCGGCACATCATTAATATCGACAACTCTTGCGCGGATGGTTTTTGCAGGTTCAAGGTTAAAGACCATCGGCGGCATATTCGGACCAACATCAACTTGCCGTACCTGCGGAGCGGCGCCTTTACACTGAACGGTGAATACTTCGATGCTCGGCGCGATGTTATCAAAGCGGAACCAGCCGTTCGGGTCGCAGATTACAGGATTTTCACGCCCGCCGGCCCCTTTGGTAACAGTTGCCTGCAGCGGTTTCTGCTCCCAATCGAGAACTCTGCCTGTAACGGTAACGCCTTTTTCAAGAAAAGTAACAAACGAGAAATTTTTAAGCTCCTCGATAATCGCAGGCCTGTACCCTTCCTGCAGGACGTAATCCGGATGCGTTACTATAACCTCGGCCCGGCACGCATCCTGCGGAAAGCTCTCGCATCGCCAG
>Ga0315294_10002651_pt1 | contig 19530 bp, 28 predicted proteins | sample YL17G13_40_MG_FD_203626 | JGI IMG/M metagenome (GOLD analysis project Ga0315294, IMG submission 203626) | Sediment microbial communities from Yellowstone Lake, YNP, Wyoming, USA - YL17G13_40 | ecosystem: Environmental > Aquatic > Freshwater > Lake > Sediment | place: USA: Wyoming | collected...
CACGCGGGGCCGGACGGTGAGTTTTCCCACCATCCGGCCGGCGTGCCCGAGCGACCCTTGGGCCAAGGCCTCGATCAATCGTTTCCAACTGTCCCCAGCGGAGCTGGGACCATCTTCGGCACCTTCGCGTGGCGTAAGGTTGCTTTCCTCGGGGTCGAGTGTTCTGGACCTCGACAGTTGGGAGGACGACATCTCGGGGGCCTGGACGGCCCGTATCAACACCAAGGGCGCGAGCGTCGAGCCCGCGTCCTCTTTTGACCTTCTTAAATGTTTGGCCAGCATCGAGGCCCTGACCTGGGCCCGTTCGAGCAGGTCCAGCTGTTCGCCGGCCATCCGGCTCACGACGACGATTTGGCGCCGGTAGAACGCGACCCCGGCGTGGTAGAGCGGCAGGCGGCCGACCGGGAACCGGTCGACCCAGGCCGACCGGTAGGATTGACCGTGGTCGGGCGGCACGACGGTCGTCGGGTCGGTCCGCCAATCGACGACCTTGACCCGGTAGTTCTTCCAGAAGTGGAACTGCAGGTTGAGCCGCCGGGCGGTCTCGAACCAGGGGGCCAGGACCTGTCGTTTGACCAGGTCGGTCGGGTCCGGGCCCGCGATCACCATCAGGTCGTCGCCCGCCAGGTCCCACGTCTTGATGTCGCGGCGCTGGACCGCCTGTTCGGTCGCCAGGCAGGCCGGCAGGATCAGGCTGTACCAAAGGAGTGGGGTCAGGACGAACCCGCTGGGGATCTGACCTTCGACCGGGTGATCAAATTGGTACCGGGCCCGCCGGAGCAGCCCCAGGTAATAGTGGCAGGTCTCGGCGATGCACCGGCCCTCGTCGGCCAGCTGGAGGCTGGCGAGCAGCGCCCTGGTCTCGTCGATCATCCTCGGGATCTCGGGGTTCCGGTGGTCGAGGCTCGGAAAGCAGTTCTTGACGTCGAGGTTGGCGGCACTGAACCGCGGCCCGAGTGCGTCCCACAGGTTGGACGCCCCGGACAGCCACGGGCAGGTCCCGGGCAGAAACGTCGACAGGCGGCCGCCCAAGAGTTTCCGCGATACCGTCGCGAGGGCGGCCGACAGCGGCAGCTGGACCAGTCGGTCCCACCTCTTTTGTTCCTGGCTGGGTGCCGAGGTCGCGCGCCGGTCTTGGCCCCGCCGGACCGGCCCGAACGTCGCGGCCAACTGGTCGGCCGCCCCGGGGTCTTGGAGGGCCCGGGCCATCAAATCGATATCCTGTTGGCTGTATTGGAGCCCCTGGGCCTTGAACTTGAAATCTTGGTTGATCCACGGCGCCATCCGGTCGAGCCGGTAGCTGGCCTGCATGGTCCGGCGGAACGTCCGGGCCCGGTCGTGCGGTTTCTTGATCAGCCGGTCGATCGGCGGCTTGGTCACCGGGTTCTCGTCCATGATCCGGTGGAACGTCTTGGCCCGGTCGTGGGCCGACGGGAACAGCTCGGGCTCGGGATAGCCACGGGCCCAGGCATCGGGGTGGAACGGCACGACCAGGAATCCGGGGTCCGGTCGGTCGCCCCGCCGGAGGTCGCCGGCCGTCCAGTCGATCAGCTGGGCGGCGTGCCAGGTCCGGGCGCTGAAGCAGCCGTCGAGGCTTTTTAGATGCTCGGTCCTGACCACGACGCTGCCGAGGTCGACCCCCAGGTGGCCGTCGGCCGAGATCCTGACCGGGCTGCTGAAGTTATGGGGCATCGTGCTCAGGTGTTGGCGGCCGGCCAAAAAACAGTCCCGGTGGTCCGGACACGGTTGGCCGGCCACGATCCGGGCCGGCTTGACCAGCGTGAACCCCGGCATGATCTCGCGGTTGGTCGACCCGGCGTACCGGCTGATCCACCGGCCGTCTTGGAGGTCGAACCCCAGGAGGCGTCCCCAGGACGACAAGTTGAGTTGGAGGTCCGGGTGCTTGTCCCACGCGTGGGTGACCTGCAGGAGCGGCGCCCACGCCATGAAGTCCGGTCGTTCCCGGTAGCGGTCGACCATCGCGGTCCAGCAGCGCAGCGGCATCTGGACTTGGTGGAACAGGTAGCAGCTGGCCAGGGTGTCGACCCGGACCTTCGACTCCCCGGTCAGCCGGGCCAGGGCCCGGGCGACCCGCAGGAACCCCCAGGACTGGCGGCCGACCGGGAACCCGACCAGGCCATGTTGGTCGGCCATCTGGATCGCCCGTTGGAGTTCGTCCCGGGTCCGCCCGGACAGCGGTTCGAAATACCGGGGGTGCTGGGCCCGGAACTGGGTCAGCCGGGCCCGGTAGGTCCCGGGGCCGTCAAAGGCCGCGAGATCTTGTGCCAACTGGCGGTTCCACGGGGTCCGGGGGCCCAACTGGCCCCAGCGGGCGGTCGGGCTATACAGGATGTAGCGGGCCAGGTCGCGTTGAAGGTCAGGCGGGAGTCCGGGCAGCAGCAGGGCCAGCGGTCGACCGAGCGGTTGGCCCGTGACCTTGAGGTGGTGGTAGAGCTGCAGCACGACATCGTCACGGCGGCCCTGGCGCAGCAGGAGGGCCGACAACACGATGGCGTTGGAGATCAGGATGGTCACGCGGGCCTGCCGGTAATGGTCAATAAATTCAACATGTTGCTGACATCAATGGATCTACGTCGGAACATCCTATCAGAGCATGGGCAGGTGCGGCCAGGGTTGTTTTGAACGTGACCTGGGGCCGTCGGTGGGTTAAAGGTAGGTTGAACTCTTTGTACCGTCGTGAGTCAACATGTTGTGAACCCGGGAGGCCCGATGATCTGGGAAATAAACGTCAAAAGGACGATCGTCGAAGTCGTCAACTGCCTGGTCGAGGCCGACGACGAAGCCATGGCGCTGGTCAAGTTCGATGCCGGCCGTTACCGGCACGAGCACGACGAGATCTTGCGGGAGACCGTGGTGGCCCGCGAGATCCTGGGCCTCGACCTCTACGACGGGGTGTTGGACGAGGAGGACGACCCGGAGTGGGAATAATGGAGCCCAGTATCCAGGACAGGGCCGGGTTGCGCCGGCGGTGGGCCGGGGCCCCAGGAGAAGTGAGCTAATGTGGTTAGAACTACTTTAAAGCACAAAAGAGATCACGTTGCCTCAGATTGAAATTTCCGATGAAGATTTAAGCTTTCTTAAAAATCTTGCTCACGAGATTGATTCGCAAGACAATGCCGCTACGGCGCACCCCTACTACATTGTCGTGCGGACTAGTCGTCAAATTGTTGTGCCTCCGGGGCATGGATCTGGAGAGGCGGTATATCACGATGAACATGGTGACGACCCGGGCACTTCTTTATATAAATCGCCCGAAGAGGCCGCCGAGGCTTTCAGCCGCGATGGGTGTGACGACATTCAACAACGCTTGGCTGCGCTCCAGGAGTATGGAACCGACGAGATTGAAGAAGATCACAATGTATTCTTTACCCGCAAAGGTTACGAAAAACACATGGCGCTAAATGGACATAACTATAGAGGGAATTGGTTTCAAAAGCCGCATTCCTATACTCACCACGCTTTTCGCAATCCGGAAATAAAGACATTGCTTGAAATTGTCCGGAGGCTAGGCCAATAGAGCGGGCGCCCAAGAGCATTTTACAAGTGCTTTACGGCACACCTGTTGCCCATGCGCCTTGACATCAAACACGACGAGTAAAATATGTGGCTGTTGCAGCTTAATGACATGCGAGCATCCCAGATTGAGATTATGGCGCCGGTAGCCAGGGCCGATTCCAGAGCCTCGATAATGGCTCTGCTGACCAGGGAGGGGACTGCACCATACCGGGATGGGCCGTGGCGTAAGGAGTTTCGTCAGGGTGGGCCGCTCGAATGGTTCAATCCCCCATCTGGGGAGTACGGCTGCATCTTTTTTGAGGTGCTGCCGCTGGATGCCTGGCTTGAAGAGGAGTATATGAGCTACCTAGCCAGCTTTCCGGTTGTCTGCATCTTTGAGGTGCTGCCGCTGGATGCCTGGCTTGGGCGGAAGAAAGAGGAGTATATGAGCTACCTAGCCAGCTTTCCGGTTATCCGTTAGGTCTCTCATGGACGTCTACTAACTATTTTTGATGACCTGTAGGTTAGCGCATGACCCATTTTAGATTTGTCCCGCATAGGGGCGGTGCCTGCTGTTACCATTGTGGGGACTCCTACCGATTTCTACCGTGCTCCCCCACGATGATGGGTTTGATTCTGGGGCAGTACGAGGTAGAGCACCGTAACTGTGCTGAGACGCCGGAAGGTAAAACGTTACTCGAGACCGTGATCTCTGAACATCAAGCCCTACCGGAGGACCAAAAGAGCACCCTCGGGAGCCTAGCGCCCAAGCGAATGAAAACCTTGGGGGATAGAGTTGCGCACCACTTAGAAATGTCCATGCTGGCGCGGTGCCTCGATGGCGACATTCCTTCCGATCTAGCCCAGGATGCAAAGTTCATGGAGAGCATCAAGGGGCTGCAGACGGCAGGGATTACTTTAAAAAAAGAATAGTTACAGGTCCTGCTTTCCCGGCCTACCTCCCACGATTGGATGTAGGTCGACGACACCAGAAACGAGAGCTAAATGCCCATAGCCTACGAGCACGAATACTACCGCGACACAAAAGACGGCAACCGCCAGCGCTGCGGCGGGTCGGGGTGGGTCGACGCCGAGCGTGGCGCGAGTACCGCCGCCACGCCCTGCAGGTGCAACCCAAGAGGGGAGACCGCGTGTTCAAGAGACTAATGGGTGCGGTCTTAGACTTGGCTTCGGGAAAAACGCCCCGCCTGATGTTGCGGTCGAATCAATGGCCGCGGGTCAGAAGAGAGCACCTTGCCCGGCAGCCGTCCTGCCAGGTTTGTGGGGGGCGCGACAAACTCGAGGTGCATCACATTCAAAGCTTCGTGGAACACCCAGAACTGGAGCTTGATTCAATTGGTAATTTGATTACTCTGTGTGACCTAAACAATAATTTTAATTGCCACAGGATTTTCGGTCATTTGAATAACTTTCAACAGATAAACCCTGACGTGGTCAAGGATGCCGCTGAATGGTCATTAAAATTGAAGTTAGCAAGAGACGAGATGTTAAAAAGAAAAGTCTTATTGCGGGTGGCCGATGATATTTAAACTTTATTTACTGCTTGGTGGCGCCATGAGCGACTGGCTGAAGCTAACTAACAACGGGGGACAAAATGACACTTGAATTGAATGCCTTGGTGGGGCTGGTCGCCAGCACCGGCATCATCGCCTTTGCGGTCCACGCGGTCGTTAAGACCGTCCTGGCGGCGATCCAAATAAAATGGAACAACCAGTATCAGCTGGCCAGGGCCAGGAAGCCGAAGGCCAGGAAGCCCCGGCTGCTGCCCTGCCCGATTTGCCGCGATATAGGCGTGTTTAAGAATGATGGCGAGCCAAACTGGGGGTCCTTTTATGTGGAATGTAAGGCGTGCCGATGCTTGACCTGGGGATACCACGGGAGTGCTGGGGACACCGACGCCTTGAGGGACTGGAACCGGGGCATTGTTTACCTTCCGGCACCGAAGGAAGAGCCGGCCAAAGAACCAAAGGGGCAGGCCAAAGAACAGGATGAGCAGGCCAAGCCGAAGGATGAGCAGGCCAAGCCGAAGGATGAGCCGGCACCGAAGGATGAGCCTGCACCGAAGGATGAGGCCGAACAACCGAAGGATGAGCCGACCAAAGAACGCGGCCAATGGCCACCAAAACCCGAAAGGGCGGCGACAGCCAAGAGAGAGAGGGACGGCGGCGGTTGCGACCATCGGTGGGAGGCTGCTGAAAAGCATATGGAAGTAGCCACTGGTGGATTTTTCTGCGTGAAGTGTGAAGAGCTTTCTAACGTGTAGGGGTTGAAAACTGCTCAAAACTTTATGGTTGAGCAGCCATGAGAGATCAGCTTCCGTCCTCCCCAGAAACCTATAAACAGGCGAGTTATTCTTAGCTTACATTTTTCACATAAATAAAGGGCTGGCTCGTGAAAAGGAAAAAGAAGAAGGTCGTTAAGAAGGTCGCTAAGAAGGTCGTTAAGAAGGTCGCGAAGAGAGTGCTAGCTAAAAAAAAGGAGACTGCTCGAGTGGGAGCCTCTAAGGCAGCTCCCGTTGCATCGAAGTCCCGAGTATTCCTGCAGGAGCTGCAAGAATCAATTTTGGCGCTTAGGGGATCCATCAAGGCTCTTACCTATGTGGTGCAGGACTTGACGAAGGCGTGGTCCTCTAAGGACCTTCCTATTGTCGACGCCCTTAGTGTTGGCGAAGTGGTCGACTGGGATGAAGTTGGCAGCTTGCCAGAAGGCGTCTCCGAAGACCTCACCTTTAGACACGAGTGCCCAGGAAATATACCCGTAAACTCCTGAGCCCTCTAAGATGGTCGTGATGCGAGATCTTCTTTTAGAAAGCGAGCTTGCTGAGGTTAAAAAATATCTTGGTCGCTAAAGCCTTAAAACTCGATGGCTGCGCTCGGTCTACTTTGGTAGTGAGCTAGTGTGCGTTTTCTGCTACCGTGAGAAGAGGAAAGAGCAGGATCTAAAGCCAAGGCTGAGCTTAACAGGGGTATTTAAAATGGTCGGTAAATTTGTTTTAGTTAGAACTTATTCGGCTGGTGTTCATTGTGGAATTTTAGTGTCTGTAGATGGCAAAAATGTAGAGCTAAAAGATGCGCGTAGGGTCTGGCGCTGGCGTGGCGCGAATACTTTAAGCGAACTATCGCAGCAAGGTGCAGCGCAGGATTGGACGAGGATCTCTGAGCCAGTGCCGGAGATCTTGCTCACGGAAGCTATCGAGGTGATCCCTTGCTCTGAAGTCGCAGCGCTGAATTTGAAGGCGAGCCGATGGACCACTTAACTTACGGCGACGGCGACGGCTACGGCGACGGCGACGGCTACTGCGGCGGCGACGGCTACGGCTACTACGGCGGCAACGGCAACGGCAACGGCAGCGGCGACGGCAGCGGCGACGGCAGCGGCAGCGGCGACGGCAGCGGCGACGGCAACGGCGACGGCAACGGCGACGGCAACGGCAGCGGATACGGCTTCGGCGACGGCAACGGCGGCTTCGGCGACGGCAGCGGCTTCGGCGACGGCTTCGGCTTCGGCCACGGTGACGGCTACGGCGGCCACGGCTACGGCTACGGCAGCGGTGGATAAATTAACAACGGTGCGCACCATGGGATGGCGAAAACACGGACTAGATGGATTTCATATCTAAAATACAAACCAAATATCTCGTATCAGCCGATACGCCATACGATAAAATGTGTCAAGAAATCGTAAAGGACGAAAGCCTACTTGATCATATTGCACATTATGTTTCGGGAGATCCAGATGCGTTATCGCAGTACCCTGCGGACACAAAAAAGCTAGAGAGCATACTCAAAAAAGGTCCATGGTTGAAAGCTGGCGGTGTAGGTATGATCCCGAAATACTTCTATCGCGGAGAAGCACTGAAGCGAGATTTTTCAGAGTATGGTTACGAAACCCGCTTGGTCGAGTCTTGGTCGCCAAACAAAGAGGACGCACTAGACTTCGCTAAAAATGTAGGTGGCGGCGTAGTGCGGCGAGCAACAGGTCCGGTGCAAGGAGTGTCGATCTCTGACTTAGCCTATTGGAGCACATTGGCAGGTAAAAATATGTACTCCGGTGGGATAAGCGAGTGGCTGCTCTTGAGACCTAAAAATGTCAAAACCGTCTACACTAAAGATGGCGGTTGGTTGCCGGAGTGAACAAGCGATACACGGCATCTAGTAGTCTAGTTCCCAAGGGCCAACGGCCCTCCTTAGAGGGGATTACGCCAAGGGTCTCGCGAACCCGATTGAAAGCTTTCGCAAGAAAGTGAGTAGGTTTGCACCGAATGGTGTTAGCGGCTCGCCAGGCTAGCGCCTGGCTCACATGGGCGGCTTATATCCCCATGGCTGAAGCCAGGGGCTTTACGCCGCGATTTGGTAATGGGCGATTTCACAGTTTGAGGTTGAGGATTTTGAACAGCGTCCCGACCTTGTGGTAGTATCGTGGCAGCAACACTTTAGGGTCAAACGCCTCGATCCACTTCACCAGCAGTTCGGTCCGGATCCCGTTGAGGTCCTGGAACGCCGCCTGGTCCCACGGGGGGTTATCTTTGTACTCCGGGAACCGTCGTTCGATCTCGAGGCCCAGGGTCAAGATCTCGTGGGCCTCGACCAGCATCTTGATGGCCTTGACCCGGTCGGTCCGGTGGATCAGGTCGATCGTGTCCCGGGCCAGCTCGGTGATGAGCCCGACCTCGTCGCGTAGTTTTACGACCGTCATGAGACCCTCCTGGCTAGTTGGCCAACCTTCTATTGAAACTGGGGGCCCAGGTGTCGACTAAACAAGACCACAAGACCATCGAGCGGCTGGTCCGCAGCCTGGCCGTGTACGCGCGGCTGCGGCGCAGCCTGTCGCCCGACTACCGTCATCTGGGCGACGACGCCCGCGAGACCTTGGCCCTGCACCTGGGGATCGACGTCGCCGAGCTGGAGCCCGGCACCCAATCGGCCTACCGGTGGTTGGCCGATTTATAGATCTCGGGGACCATAGTAGTTCGCTTCCCAGCGGTCATTCTCTTCCTCACCGGCCGGGTCAGCGACTGCATTGCAGGTAAACTTGCATTCAGCATCGTTGTTTAAGTACCAGTCTAAGTACCCATGTTCTTTTTCATTGTAGGGACTTCCCCCAACAGAAATAATCCTAACCCTCTCAACGACCACTACGCGGTCGTCCCACAGGTGTGGCGGACCAGGATAAATTTCAATCGAGTGCTCATCAACTTGAATGTCTACTTCCTCGTAGTCTCCAATATCAAGATTGACGACAGAGTCTGTGGTGCTAAAGTGAATTTTCTTGGGCAGATGCAACTCTTTGAACTTCGTTGCCACACACCAGCGAGACAGGTAAGCCTCATCCTCGTTGAGCTTAGTGCGCTCAATCTCCAGATCCTTGCGAGATGCTTCCATCTGACCAAAGCAGCGCAGAACCCATTTAACGGCAGCAGACTTACTCATCATATCCTCCTTGGTTAAACCCTCGCCACCAACACTTATCGGCTGACCTAGCCGGTGATTTCCTCAGATCCGCAGTATTCGTCGAGATACTTGTTCGATTTGACGCCTTCGCGTTGTTTCAGCCGGATGCTCTTACCCAGGTCCCGCTCCAGCTGCACCATCTTGCGGTACAGCTCGGGCTTCAGCTGGGCCGCCTTCTTGTGTTCTTCGATGCGACCAAACACACAGAACACGCAGCTCAACCGGGTGAAGCCCTGGCCGTAGACCTTGTGCGGGACCTGACCGGCCGCCTGGATCTCGCCCCACACATCGGCCAGTTTATAATGCAGGATCGGCAGCCACGTCCCGACCTGGATCTTCCCGGCCGACCGGTCGGCCGTATCCTTGAAGATGTTGCGGCGTTCATAGGCATTCTTCTTGGCCCGCAGCGGCGACTCTTCGGCCCGCAGCCCCAAGGCCTCGATCACGTTGGTCAGGCCGTGGGCCGCGCAGTATTCGCGGACAAACTCGGTGGCCGGCGCCGTCTTCAGCTCGCTGGTGCAGAAGCGGGCCTGGCCGCTCGGCAGGCGGTTGTAACGGTGACACAGTTGGAAGAAGTCCTCGGTGGCCTTCACGACATGCACTTCAAGACCAAAGCTGGTCGACTGGATCCAGTCGTGCATCGGTTCCCACTCCATCTCGCCCAGGTCGCAGTGGACGATGACCAGCTTTTCTTTCAGGCCGGCCGCCACCAACGCGGCCAACATCGCTTGACTGTCCTTGCCACCACTGTGGTTGACGAAGATCTTTTCGGCGTTCATGACTTCAGGGGTTAGTTGGATCATCTTTACCTCCTCCAAACATGTATTACTATTCGGTACGGTTTAGGTTTAGCTTTACTAAACGTCATTATACCTTTATCAACGAATGGTTACGTGCTGGCATTTCCCACGACCCCGGGACCCGTGTAGGTTGTTGGGGGCCGTCGATGTCGGCGGGCCGATCTATCTATTGGGGGGTATAGGATGCGTAGACTATTGGTATTGTTTCTCCTGGTGGGCTGCGGGGACCTCAAGGCGACCAAGCAGGACTCCGACCACATCAGACGATCGTCCGACCAGATCCAGCAGGATTCGGCCGCGATGCGGCAGGCCACGGAACGGCTGCTCGAACAGGCCAAGATCACGAATCACGGGATCCACCTCCAGACCCTGAGCAACGCCCTGACGGGCCTCCTGACGTACGGCGGCCACATCCCGCTGCTGGCCCCGTACGCCAAGATTTTTGACGACGAGGCGTCGCCGGCCGAGATCCTGGAAATCTCGCGGGTCTTGTTGCTCGACGCCCGGCTGGACCTCAACCCCAAGAGCTATGTGGTGGTCGCGGTACTGGGCGGTCTCCTGGACCACGACAAGTTCGCCGCCCTGATGGCCAGCCAGATGCCCCAGGGGCCGTACCAAGATGTCGCGCTCGCGGTCGCGGGCCTGCGCTACTGGGCCCTCAAGACGTTGGCCTTGCTGCCGCTGATCGAAGGGGACCGGTTTACCGTCGGGTCGCTCCAGCGGGGGGTCGCGACCCTCGGGGAGCTGAAGTTCATCGTCGGGCAGCCGTGGGCCGACCAGGTCAAAGTATTGATCCCGATGCCGACCCCGGTCAGCGCCAAGGAGGTCGAGGCCCTGGGCCAGGCCCTCAAGAAGGTCGCGGGCGAAAAGCTGGACGCCAAGGATCCGGCGGTCCAGAAGTTGGTCGACACCATATAGGCGCGTTCAAATATCTTGGTGTTGGCCCCGCTCCGTGCTAGATGGTCTCGATGCTGAGTCCGTTTTTCAATGTCTTGAAGACCCGCGCACGCCGGGTCGTCCAGCGCCCGACCTTCATTCTGTTTTTGCTGCCGCCCGATTTCTTCACCGGGGCGATGGTCGAGGAGTTGGAGGCCCTGCGGGCTAGCTGCGACCCCGGCACCGGCCTCTCGTGGGGCGGGCGGCACGTGTTGTTTTTCCCCGGCCGGCCGCCGCCGGACCGCGAGGTCGACGACGCCCTCCAGGAGGACGACCGGGCGCTGCTGGCCTGCGATATCGTCGACCGACATTTTGACAAGCTGGCGTTGACCGACGAGTGGGACCTGGTGTTCGACGGCGTCTGGGCCGAGATGGTCGACCACATCTTGGCGGCCCGCCGGGCCGGCCGGTTGTCGCGGCGGGCCATCGACCGGATCAGCGCGACCAAGTTCCGGTTCGCGCGGCCCGACCACGGGATAGAATTCCTGGCCCGGACCCACTTCAAGAAGGTGACCGGCCAGGGCTACCTGGTCGGCAGGATCGCGTTGATCCCGCTGGTCACGATATCGACCGCCCGGGGTCTCGCCTACATGACGTTTCAGGGCCTGGGCGACGGTCACCAGTTTTTCGCCTACCACGCCCACCTGCTGGACCGGCTGGGCGAGCGACGGCTGGGCGACCGGACGTTGAGCCGCGACCGCCTGCAGGAGCACCTGTTGCTCGGACTGGCGAGCCACCGGGGTAACCTGCTCCACGACGACGTCGAGGCCAAGACGTCGACCCTGTTCGTCCCGGGCGGCGCCCTGCTGGGGAGCCGGCTCCACGACACCCTCCGGTACTTCTTCACGTTCGTGACCGACCTGCAGTTGAGTGACCGGCAACGGCGGCTCCGCGACCGGGCGGTCCCGTACCGGCTTGACTTCTGGGACGACCTGCCGACCACGTCGGAACAACGCAACCGCGCCCTGCGGGACGCAGGTTCACTCTGAGGGCAGAATGAACTTTCGTGACTATATCGGGACCCGCTACCGCGTCACCGCGGCATGGGCCCAGCAGAAGATCGACCACTACGTTGGTGACGCGTACGAGTACGCCGATGTCGACCAGTATAGCTGGCGATACGACCCCGCGTTCCCGGTCAACCGGGTCACGGCCGAGGATAGCCGGCTCAAAACCCGGGACCAATGGCTGGACTGGTACCGCGACGAACTGGGGGGCGCGGAACAAAACGAGGAGCGGTCGCCCGAATACTACCGGGGGCTGGAGCACGTGTATTTGGCCGACCCGGCCGCGATGCCGGTCATCTTGAAGCGGCAGGGCCCGCAAGGGGTGCTGCAAGACGGCCATCACCGGTTCGCGATTGCGCTCCATAACAAATTGACAACCTTGCCGGCCATCGTCGGCACGCCGAAGCAGGAGTGACTATGTGGCGTCGCCGGGTCCTGGCCAAATATCGTGTCGAAGCGGGTCGTAAACAACGCTACCTCGAAATGTTCCGGGACATCCCGGTGCCCGAGAAGCTCAAGCGCGACAACATCGACTGGGCGCTCACCAACCTGGCCCGCGAGGACCGGATCCTGTGGTACCTGCGGTTCGTCCGGGCCAGCGACCTGGCCGAGCTGGCGCAGGTCACCGACGAGCAGCTGGCCCAGCTGGTCCAGCACCTGGGCCCCGAGAGCACCGAGGCCATCAAGGCCGCCCAGCCGGCGATCCGGCGGCGGCTCGAAAAGATCATCAGGGCCCCGGCGGGCAGCCCCCGGTACACCGAGCGGCTCAACCTGATCGTGGAGGGCGGGAAACGGCTCGGCGAGATCCGGAGCAACCTGGCCCACTTCATCCAGAACGCCAAGCTGCACGGCTACCGGTCGGTCCTGGAGTTCGAGTTCCCGGCCCACGCGACGCCCGACAAGATCTTCACGACGCTCCACGCCCTAGAGGCCTCGGAACAGGCCAAGCGGCCCGACGACCGGCTGATTGGCCGGAACGACGACGAGCAGGAGTTTTTGAAGGTCCAAGGCTGGGTCTGGTTTCTGATCGACCGTGAATCGTGTGAACGCGAGGGCCGGGCGATGCGGCACTGCGGGAACAGCAACCCGCATGCGGGCGACCAGATCTTGTCGCTCCGCGAACCGGTGGAGGTCAAGCGGGGCCGGAAGACCGAAAAGCTGTGGAAACCCCACGCGACGTTCATCCTGAACCGAGGCCGCCTGGGCGAGATGAAGGGCTACGGCAACACCAAGCCGAAGCCGGAACTCCACCCCTACATCGTGGCGCTGCTCGAAGATCCGAGGGTCGAACACGTGGTGGGCGGCGGGTACAAACCGCAGGCCAACTTCAGCCTCCAAGACTTGACCCAAGGGCAGCTGCGAAACCTCCTCCAGAAGAAACCGTACCTGGACCATGAGGATGAACACCAGGAGCCGGAGGACGATTACGGCGAAGATGAAGAAGAATGAACATCGGGGACCCTAATGAAACGGGCGGCAACATGAGCCAAGACCGCAGGGCATACCTGATCGTCCTAGGGAGGCTCGTCTCTTCGCTCGCCCTTTCGACGGCGCTGGCCTACTGGACCTGGCCGTTCATGCCGCTTTTCGGCGTCGTGCCGGTCATCCTGGGCGGTCGACGGTTGCTTTCGGTCGGTCGATGAACATCCGTGAGGTCGTGATGCGGTATTATTTTGTGGTGTTTTTAGCCAAGAAAAAAAAGGCTGGCTACCCCGAGCTGCTCAGTCATCTGATGTCTCCGTCTCATGAATCCGTGACGGCCAACAGTTTTGTCGAATTCAGCGGCCCGTTTGTTGAAAACCAGTTTGTGGCCGCGGTGGAAGCAGAGGGCCTCCAGGAGGTCTGCGTCACGTTCTTTTCGGAGGTTGACGAAGAGACCTTTCGGGCCAATCGAAGCTAGTCGACCCAGTCGACGGGATCCCCGGTCAAAGGACCCGGCTCACCGTCGGTCTCCGCCATGGCGTCGGCCGAGTGGCGGCCCCCAAGTAATAGCCGTCGGCCTCAACCGGGGTGTCGGCATTCGCCCCTCGGGTGAAGACGGCAAACGTGGCCAGGTACCCCAATTTCATTATTCTTAACCCGCGATAAAACCCCACCACAACACCCTTAAATCATTAATAAACTATGTTTAGTTTAACTATACCATAAATTCGTCCGTATGTATTACCCAGGAGGTGATCATGCGGACTATCCAATACAAAGGTCGTGAGATCCTGAGCGAACCCGGGGTCGGCTGTTGGCTGCCGGCCCTCGACTGGCCGCACGACGACCAGTTCTTCGAGACCCTGGCCGAGGCCAAGGCGGCGGCCGCCAAGAGCGCGCTCCGGTGGGAGCCCGGGACCCAGCGGCAGTTCGACCGGCTGGGAGGCCTCGACCCGACATGACCCGAAAATCGGGGCATTAATTGGGATTAGGTAACCGGCTGTAAGTTATAGAGTTAAAAAGTTTTGTTAAACCTTTCTTAAGATGTACCGAAGAGATCTATATAGGGCACATACGTGACCCTTCAACGAGTAAAAAGGAGCAAGTCATGAAACACGTAATCTTAAGCATCTTGATCACCATGGGCTGCGGCCGCTACAGCGAAACCAACTGTGCCGTTGGTTCCAGCAACGCCAGCAGCAACGCCAGCAGCACGGAGAGTAAATGCCCGACCAACGCGGCCCCGTCGACCCCGTCGTCGACCCAGGGTCTCTCGGACACGGACGCGAGCCTGTCGCTTAGTGGATATGTCGCCAGCGCGTTCACGATGACGGTCGATGGTCGGCAGTACAAGGACTCCGAAGACTACTACACCACGACCATGGATGGCCTGGAGGCCGAGGCCACCAAGGCGGGGTACCAGGGCTACGAGGTCACGTTCGACGCCCAGATCGGGCTCGACGACCTGAAGTACGGCATGGACGTCTACATCCAGGCCCAGGGCAACACCGGGTATGCGGGCGACACCCAGGTCGACCAGGACGGCAAGTTCAGGGTCCAGTTCCCGGGGCCCGCCGCCTCCAACACGTTTGACGTCCGGGCCAACAAACGGATCAACGTCAAGTTGACGTCGCCCGACCAGCAGATCCAGGTCAGCTGGTGCTACAACTTCAGCGGCGTCCAACAGGGAGTCAAGATATCGACGACCAGCCAGCCGATCATCCTGCACCAGTTTTCGTCGAGCTTGACCAAATATAAGTGTGCCGTGACGAGCGGTGGGGTCCAGATCCCGATCGCCCCCAAGACCGGCACCACGACCCCCGTGACCGCGACCACCGATACTACGACCGGCACGACGTCCGGCACGACGTCCGGCACGACCAACGCGACCGGCACCACCGGCACGACCAACGCGACCGGCACCACCGGCACGACGTCCGGCACGACCAACGCGACCGGCACCACGTCCGGCACTAACGCGACCGGCTCGTCCGGCACGAGCACTCACGCGACCGGCGCCAAAGGGTGATTAGCAGGAAGAAACGAACTGACCTAACAACGGGAAACGAACTAACAACGTGAAAGGAATTTTTATGAATAAGCTATACATTGGATTCGGTTTACTTGAGTTGGCGACCTACGGTGCCGTGGCCTACGCGGTGTTCCATCCGGGCGAGATCACGATCGGGTTCGCGGGGTTGCTCGCGGTATCGACCTGGTTGATCTGGCGGGCCATCGGGGGCCGCTTCACCAACGTCCGGTACCTCGTGGGACGGAGAGCGAAGAGCGAATCAGCAGCGGAAGCGAGCGAATCAAATTAAGGATAACCGCACTTCAGCGGTCAACCATACCAGGAGAGCGCCATGACGACGAAGAAGAAAGCCAAGAAGAAACCAGCGGCCAAGAAACCAGTGGCCAAGAAGGCGACCAAGAAACCAGCCAAGCGGGTGCCCAAAAAGGCCGCGTGAGTTAACCGCTCGTTGGGCGCGGGACTTTAGGGTCCCGCGCATTTCGTCATGGATCTCTGCTTCCGCCAGGCTATCTCGTTCCGTCAACTGGCTGAACAGACCCGGCAGGTAGCTCGATATCGAGCGGCCCCAGCTCGGCCATGAGCCGCTGGTTGTCGAACACCGAGAACGGCAGGTAATGGCGCAGACCCTGGAAGATCCGGGCCTGCTTTTCGGTCGTCAGGTGCCGGCTGGGCTTCCAGGCCATGGCGTCGTCCAACGTCTCGACGATCTCCAGGGGGTGGTCGGGCGGGTAATGGGCCTCGACCTCGGCTATGGCCTCGCCGAGCGTCTGGGCCTGGGGGCCCGCCGACACGTAGCAATCAGGACCTTGCGCATATTGTCCTCCAGAGATATGGGTTAAGGGCGCTGCTGCAGAGGTTTTTTACTCGGGGGTGTCGATATATTTAAACTTAGGTTGGGCCATTAAATGATAAATACACGAGAGCTACCGGCTGAACTGAGCGACCTGCCGAACGGCCCCCCGGGACACTACGGCGAAATTAGAAACGTCGATGGGCGGTATTACGTCAGGGTCGAGGGGCCCGAACGGTGGCTGGAGAGGAATCCAGGCTAAGTCTACTTTATGGCCGATGTGCGCCACCAGGCGACTTCCAGGATGCACCACAGCTGAGGTGAAGGTGTACCGTCAGACGTTTTTTGTAATTGCACGGCCCGAGCGAGAAAACGAGCCTCCAGGGCCACGGTTTCTGTGTGGTGCCGGTTGGATTTCCGACCCCATGAAGGCTCGGCAGTGGGGGACCGCCGAGGAAGCCCTCGAATTTCAGGTCATGCGCCCGGGTGACGGGTGTGCATACCGGGTCGACCTGACAATTGATTTGGACATCCCCGGACCTGCCACGTAACTGCTTGTAAATGTAGTATATATAAAGTTTAGCTAAACTAAACAAAAGAAGATGCCGATAGTCTTTTCACGGCGCCGGCCCAATTTAGAGGAGTATACCTGTGACGAACCCAATTCATGTGCTCTATCACCAAAACTGCCTTGACGGGTTTGGTGCCTGCTTTTCGGCCTGGCTGGCCATTGGTCAGCTTAGCCGTCTGCAGGGAGTCGGTGACGTGACCTACACGGCCTGCTCCTATGCCGACGGCACGGCCCCGCTGGAAGCGGTGCCGGATGGGTCCGTAGTTTATGTCCTGGATTTCTCATTTAAGAGAGAGGCCTTGATCGCGGCAAACAAGCGATTAAGCCGCCTGCTGGTGCTCGACCACCACGCGACGGCGGAGCAAGACCTGGCGGGTCTTGACTTCTGCGTATTTGACATGACGAAGTCCGGTGCCATGCTGGCCTGGGAATTTTTCCACGCCGGACCGGCCCCCCGGCTAATTGAATGCGTCCAAGACCGAGACCTCTGGGCCTTCAAATTGCCGGAGACCCACGCGGTCCACATGGGGCTGTTGTCGCAACCGTTTGATTTCGAGGTTTGGGAAAAACTTCTGGTGCCGGGAAATTTCGACCAACTGGTGGCGGACGGCAAATCCATGCTCAGGTTGCAGGCCCAACAGGTCCAAAAGATATGCGAGAAAGCGTCCCTCGTTGAACTAGAGCCGGGGGTGAAAATCCCCGTCTGCAACACCTCCGTATACTTCTCCGAGGTGCCGCATCGGCTCCTGGAACTGTACCCCGAGGCCGCGTATGCCGCCTATTGGTACAGTTACCACAACTCCTCCGGGGAGTTGGTTAGCCAGTGGGGCCTCCGGGGTAGACCGGGCGGGACCGATGTGTCCCAGGTGGCCCGGCTGTTCGGCGGGGGTGGGCATAAACCGGCAGCTGGGTTCGAGAGAAAGGGCGGGTTCGGGTTCTAAGTGGACAGAGAATACCGTAAGGAGGATCTGATGCGTTTTGTTGGGGTAGTCTTATTTCTACTTTTAAGCTGTGGTTTATATAAGCTTGCCTATACCTCGATGAAAATACATCCCATAATGGACATACAAGACAATTAGGAGTAGGCGATGTTTAAAGTTGGTGATGTGGTCAAGGCAAAGAGTGGCGGACTTCCGATGACGGTTGGCAAGGTCGAGGATGGTCATGTAGAATGCGATTGGTTTGACGAGAACGACCAACACAAGAAGACCCGACTCGCCGAACATGACCTGATTTGTCACGAATTGAAAATCGACTTGCACGTGCCTCGACTCGATGAAGCCGACTGACTACCGGACCTGCGAGGACGGCCTCTCGGCTTTTTGACTCTCAGCTTCACTAAATGAAAACACATTTAGTGGGGGAAGGACATGCTATCGAAACAATTTTTTAAAAGATTTTTCAAGCCTAAAAAGGTCAACAAGTATGGCTGGAAACCGGATCTTCCGGACCATCGAGATGTTAAATATACTCTCGCCGCCAGAGAAATGGCCCCCCTCCCACCGAAAGTAGACTTAAGACACGACTGCCCCCCTGTATATGATCAGAAGACTTTAGGGAGTTGTACTGCCAATGCTTCGGGCGCTGCTTGTCATTATGAAATGATGCAGAACAATCTCCTCATCTACCCCCCATCGCGCCTCTTTATCTACTATAATACCCGTACTATCGAGGGTACTACCGGGGAAGACTCCGGGGCATCCATTAGAGATACGATTAAAAGTTTAGCCACCTATGGTTATTGTGCTGAAGCTCTTTGGGCTTACGATATAAATAAATTCACCAGAAAACCACCCGATTCAGCCTATGTAACGGCGTCTAAGAATAAGCTTGCCGCGATAAACTATATGCGTGTTGAGCAGCGTGAGCACGACTTAAAGGCATGTCTTGCTCAAGGCAACCTTATCGTTTTCGGCTTCACCATATACGAATCGTTTGAAACGCCCGAGGTCGCCAAGACAGGTAATGCCCCCATGCCGGGCACGACCGAAAGAAGCATCGGTGGGCATGCTGTAACTTTAGTCGGGTTTAATGACGCGACTCAGCGATTTATCGTCCGAAACTCGTGGGGGACGGCTTGGGGGCAGGGTGGCTACTTCACCTTGCCGTATGCTTATGTTTTAAACCGCGGGCTTGCCAGTGATTTCTGGTGCATTAAAACCATCCCGGGGGGAACTAAGTGAGCTGCCGCCCCCAGCTGAAGCTGGGCGGCTTCCTAATCTCGCGGCAGCTGGATCCTGACATCAACCAGGTAGCCGTAGCCCGCCAACGTGTCGGCGGGATCGGTCCCGACCCGCTCGACCAGCAGCGAGACCGACGTCGGGTCGACCAACAGCGGCAGCCCGTAGTTCAGGTTGGTGAACGGGTAGACGACCACCTCTTCTTGTTGGACCGACCCCTGGGTCCTCGGCGAGACGGCCGCCAGGGTGACCGACGTCCCGATGGTGCCGGCCCCCCGGAACGTCACGGTGACCCGCCAGACGACCGACCCGGTCAGGACCGGGGAGGTCCAATAGAGCGAGACCTGGAACCCGAGGTTCCGGTTGAGGCGACTCGACAACGCGACCGGGACGACCGCCGCGCTCGTGACGGCGCTGTCCGGGAACTGGATGGTCCCGAGGCCCGCCAGCTCGGCCCGGACCGCCCCCTGGAGGGGCCGCAGGAAGCGGTCGAGCGACAAGTCGAGGTTGTCGGCCGCCGCCCCGACGTTCCAGACGCTGTCTTGGTTGTTGGCCCGCGGGTGCGGGTAGTTGGCCTGCCAGGTCGAGTCGGTGGTCCCCAGCTTGGTCGGGAGGCCGCCCAGGAAATGGTTGCCCTCGACCATCAGGAGGTCCCCGCCAAAGACCGGCGCCGTGGTCGCCGTGAAGTAGTTGTCGCACCACCGGCCGAGGGAACTGCCGGTGCAGGTCGACGGGAGCCCGCTGGTCGCCAGGACGTTGTTTTGGACCAGCGACCGTTGGTCCTGGGCGAGCGATAGGCCGGCCA
>Ga0315294_10002652_pt1 | contig 19524 bp, 26 predicted proteins | sample YL17G13_40_MG_FD_203626 | JGI IMG/M metagenome (GOLD analysis project Ga0315294, IMG submission 203626) | Sediment microbial communities from Yellowstone Lake, YNP, Wyoming, USA - YL17G13_40 | ecosystem: Environmental > Aquatic > Freshwater > Lake > Sediment | place: USA: Wyoming | collected...
GGGCCGGGACCGGGATTTGAACCCGGGCGCTAGGCTCCACAGGCCTATAGGCTACCAAGCTACCTCACCCCGGCCGCTTTTTCCATGCTTTCAACTCACCCCGGCCGATCTAGGCTTATTTGCGTTTCCTATACAGATGCACGTCGTTGATGGTATCCTCAAGCTGAAAGCCTACCTCTATCAACCTAGCAGCCTCTTCTGGGGTTTTCGCCGTCTTTACTATGAAGTCGTCTTGGGCATCATCGAAGAGCATTTGTTCCAAGTGCATGTATTTCATGGTGTTATTGATGTTTCGGTGACCGGCGAACTTTGCTGTCAATACGATGTCGTGGACCTTGTGCTGGTACATGGTTAGAGCCCAATGTCGCAAAGTATGGAAGTGAACTTCAAGCAGCCGAGGATTCTGGAGTTTGTTGGCTAGTCTGGCTCTTACACGTGAGAACGTGTTTTTCAAGCTGTTTCTTGTTTTGCCTCCGAAGACCCTTTCATTGATTCGCGGCAAACTATTGAGCATGTTCATCAGTTTGGGTGAAAGGTCGCTCTTGTTGAAGATTCGAGGATCGCTGCCCTTTTCAGGTTCATTCAGGAATATGATTTGCTTCTCAAAGTCTATGTCGGTCCACTTCAAACGCAAAGCCTCGCCAACTCGCGCACCAGTCTCTCTCAGCAGTTGCAAGAGAGTAGCGACGGTTTGAGGGGACCCAGCAATCAAATCGTTGATTTCTTCTTGTCTTGGAATGAAGGGGTTTTTCCGTTCCGTCTTGCACTTCGGCTTCTCCCAAGTGACTCCGTTGATTTTCAAGAACAACGTGTAGGCATTGATTACGTTTCGGCGCCTGTTGCTGCTCCATCCTTTCTCGCCATTCTCGAATTTCCGTTGCTCCCTAGCTAAGACGTCCTTGACGGTTTCAGGGTTTGAGAGTATGGCTCCACGTGTCAATAGGGCTCTTAGGGCTCCGTTGTTCCCTCGAATCGTTTCAATGTTGTACCCTTGGCGTTCCATGTAGAAAGCATATTCGACAAGTTTCCCTTTAACATCGAATTTGGCATGGGATTCTTCCAGAACGGTTTTCTCATCCGTTTCTGGAGTCATGTTTTCCACGTCCATGCGGATCGCGCACACACGACCATTCGGAATTGTCCTAGTGACCTTATAATCATTTGGCTTTTCGGTGAAACGGCAGTCACAATTTCGGCAGAGCCACTTCTGAGCCTTGAAACCGTCAGCCGAAACTAGAAAACCATTCCGATTCAGTTTGTCCGACCCACACTTGGGACAGCGATAAAGCACACTTGGACAGCATTGAGGAACATTTTTCCGGGGTCTGGATGGCCGTTGCGGCTCGCGTGGCCTGGCTTGATTTTGCGAACTCTCTTTTGGACTTAAGCCGCTTTCATGGATTTCAACGGGAGAGACAGTCATCAAACCCCTCAAACGAAAAATCTATTTCTCCAACTGTCCGAGGTCTTTTCTCACGTTCTTCTTCTGCCGCTTTTTCGTGGTTCGTTAGTCTTCTGCAAGGTCAAGAACGCTCCCTAGTCTAACTTTTTATTGGCAAGTTCCCTAGCGTTTGCGATACGGGAGTCTATTTCTTCGAAAGTCAACCTCAACGGACAAATTTTCGAGACGTCCTCTTTCGTCATTCTATGCGGTCTTTCTTGATCTGGAAAGTTACGGGTCGAACAAAAATGAGCCTTACCATCCTTTCCACGTTCTATTTCTACCATGCCCAAATCATACGGCAGAGCTGCATAACCAACCCAAGCACAACAAATCTGCAGCCAAGTGCAGAGATGATATTCGCTCTTGTCAAAAATCAAGTATGGACATAGGCGCTTGACGACGGTTATAGGCTCCATACTAATCGACCCCAGCCCCCTCAGTTTCCCCTCTGCTCTTCGCTGACAATATAGAAGATGCTTTTCCTCGCTCATTCCTCTTTAGCAAGAAAATCCATCCATCTGTGAAGCGCGTTTCCCAAACCAGACTTCACTCTCAAATCGTTGATCTCGTTGTCAATCTTGCGCTTCTTAGCTTGAAACTTCAGCAAGGCATCCTCACCTAGCCCTGACCATTCTTCTGATGGAATAACAACGTCATTCTTTCCGACGGCCGGAACACCGTGAACTATAGCGTCTTCACAGATTTTCTTGGCCTCTACACGATGAGTCATCAAAGCGTTAGCCTCAACCTTTCGCGGTCCAACTTTTTTAAGCCAATCTTGAACCCAAAGCTGTTTATGCTGTGAATGCGTTGGATTAGCCAAATCTAAGCCTTTCTTGCTACTTGTCTTCAAATTGTTTATCCAAGGAAGCTTCAGGTCTTTTATCTGTGTCTCAGTCAAGGTGAATCGTTTGACAATCAAATTCTTTGGGTCGTACCCTGTCGTTCCATCGCTCCAAACTACATGTTTCACGTCCTCATAATTCTTCTTGAGCTTGTTGGAAATATGCACACCGGGAGCGTCGAAGTCTCCACCATACAACTGCACACACTGAAGACCCCTAGCCTCAGCCTCTTTGAATCTTCGACCAAACGCTGCACGTTGGATTCGACCTGACCATCCTTTAGCTGTCGCAATCGGAATATGATAGGCCCAGCAGATAGGTCTAAACAAGGTCACAAGGTCAAACTTCTCAACTAACATCTGAACGTAATAGTCCATTCCAGCAAACCAGTCAGGAGTGTACCATCGTTCACATCTCTGCACGTAGCTTAACCATCGAGCCAAAAACTCTTTCAGTGAGCAATCTTCTGGAATCTCTACGCCTAGAGCTTCTCTACTGTCATCGTGTGCAATAAGGTCTATAGAGATGTAACCGCGATCAAGACATATGCCAATCGTATCCTCTACCACGTCAATTTCGTCTTTCGAGATTTGCCCCTTGTTTTCAAGAATGTAGCCCCATCCACGCGGTTCAGCCTTCATCTCCATAGCCTTAGTATAGGTAGTGATCGCCTTTCCGAAATCCATAAGCTGTCTTTCTCTATCTCGACTCTTTCCGCGAGGCAGAATAATCGGAATAGCGTCAATGTTGCTACTCACAGCATTCGCCTCAGTTTAGCCATGTCACGAATGTAACAGTCGTACAGTTTGTCTTTGTCACCTGGCAGCTCCCCGTCTTGAAACAGCTTAGGCACTTCCAACGTTGGCAAGACCTCAGAAAGCGTTACGCCGTAACGCCCTTCCTTGCTCTCAGACTTCTTGAACGTTTGATCCCTAGCTTCGGCAAAACTAATTTTTCCCGACTCTAGATTCCCAAATATTTCAGGATTGTCAAGAATGATGAGCCGTTGACTCACGAAGGCTCTGCTACGGTGTATTGCTTTGGCAATTTCTTCTCGGCTCTCGCCGTCAGCAATACGCTTCGCAAACTCTTGACATAGTTCCGCGTCGCTCAGGTCTTTTCGGTGTAGATTCTCAGCTAACCTCATGTTTGACAATGTGCGCTTAGGCTTCTTTTCCGTGACTAGGCAAGGAATAGTTGTCTCTTTCAGGTATTGGAAGGCTCGGTATCTGCATTCGCCCGTTTCAACCACGTATAAGAAAGGCTCGACTTGGAACACTCTGATCGGATTCAAAAGGCCGTCTTGCTGTATGCTTTCAGCCAATTCCTTGATATATTGCTCACTGACGCTTTTCCTCGGTTGTGTTGGGTCTAGGCTTATCCTGTCGAGAGGGATGTTGACAACGGATTCCGCAGTTTCTCTACTTTGCATGGTTCAAAACTCCTTGGCTTTCTAAAAAGTAGAACCAACCAGGCGGAGAGAGCACTTGCACGTTTGCTGCCGCTAAAATAGGACGCAAAAGCTCTATTGCCGACCGCATTTCATACCATAATTCTCGACAACCCCGTTTATCCTCAAAGACTTGGTGTTTGTTTGTCTGTTTCATCATTTCACCTCTGGGACAGCGGCCTCTTTTTCATGGGCTTTAGTTGTCAGAACGGACAGTTGTCTGGGGGTCAAGCTCTTCGCTCCCTTGGGTTTTGGCTTCTTCTGTGTAGAACAATTGTCGGGCTGATTTGGGAATATGAAGTTGAAGTCTCAAGTCACTGATGATGACTTGTAGACTTGCGATGACAGCTTCCGGGGGTGTGTTTTCTGAGAAGACAACAAGGGCTTTTGTGTTCGGGATCGCCTTAAGTTTGTCTCCAAAGCTTTGTCGAATCAGCTTGGGTAGATAGACATGTCCTTGAGTTCCAATTTTTAAAGCATATTCCATTTCCATCGCCTTGCTTGTAGCAAAGTTACAAAAATCTTATAAAGACTAAAGTTAGACTAGTCAGATTGGCGACTACTTCATGTCTAAACTTGATGAGACATCAAGAATAATTGAGTTCATCAAGAACTATACGCGTGAGAACAGGGAAAAAGGTCCTCGCTACACGGAGATGACCAGGCATCTTGAGGGAGAAAAAGGCTGGACACATGGTACCTTTCAAAAAAGGCTTGATCTGGTAATGAACATGGGGCTTGTTGAAAGACGGCTAGATGTTAAGATAGGTCGAAACAGATATTACATCAGCAAGGAAAGGGCGGAAGAGGTTGGAAGTGTTTTAGTTAAAGCCGCGGTTGCCAAGAGTTGCACAAATGAGATACCGATTCTGGAGAATACAATCAAGCAAGCGATGCATAGATTGGCAGAACTCAGATCAGCGCAAATCATTGGAGCAGCTGGATTTCTAACAAAGCGTAAGCTTAGGAAGAAAGAGTTTCAGTTCTTCCAAGGCGCAGAGTTGCAGAGATGGGTTGAGTCCGATTATCCTGCATTGAGTGTAAACGTAGCTTGCCCTCTAGGAGTGGTTCCTCCTGAAATTCCAGAATGGGGTATTGAGTATTTGATTGCTGTTTTGCTGGCCTCAACTGGTTTCGATGAAAATGCGCCAAGATTTCAAATAATCCTCAGCTGCGATCCTTCTGCGCGAAGAGAGTCCTTTCCCGAATGGGCCAAAGCTCTCTTCGTCAGATGGGCCAAGGAAGCGAGAGGAGTCGACATCGACGAGAATCAGTTGCCTTACTTGTGGCCTGAACAAGCAGAGTTTCATGTCAAGACAAAAGACGATCTTCCCTTTGTGGATGAATTGCTGAAATTGGGAAAACTTCAACGTGAGTTTATGAAGCTATATATAGACTATTTTGGAGCCTTCAACCGAGGTGCCAGACGAACCTTCAGAGGAAGAGAGAAACTGCCGAACCCCATTCAAAATGGTACCGATGAACCTCGCAGAGGAAGCAAGGCTTAAGCCGCTAGAACGTCAAAAATAATTATCTTCGAAAGTGGTTCTCGTCATCCGTTCAAACAATAAAATGGTTGAAAGACTGCATGGAACGATTAGACAGAGAAACAAGGATGCGTGGGCTCGACGATATTGAAACGGCACAGACAATGGTGGATGGCTTAAGACTTTACTACATCATGAGACTTCCTAAGGCATTGAATGGAAAGACTCCAGCACAAAAAGCGAAAATTGCTGACAGTTCAACACCTGAAAATTGGCTCTCCCTAATCAAGAAAGCAAGTCAACATAAGAGATCCGTGACAGGCTCATTGAGCTAGGAGTGAACAAGGTTAAATAAACCATTTTATATTAGACTTCGTTAGTCATAGGTAGAGGTCTATGGAAACCTCTGAACAAAACACGGATTCAATAGAACAACAGCAAATCAAGGAGTTTGTTGAAGCCTTTATAGAGTATTTGAAAAGCATGGGTGCTTTCGCTATCAAAATTGGCGAAACTGAACAGAAATATCCTCATGCGCTCCAGATGATGGCAGAAATGGCCTCGCCTGAGAATATTGCTAATTTCATCTCAAAAGCTCCACAAGAAATCATTGTCAAACTGCTTGGACTCATACTTAGAGCGAGCGGTTTGAGCGCCAAAATGCAAAGAAGCCTGAACGAACTAAGTGCTGAGGAGAAGATTCAACTCGGAAATGAAATGATAAAACTCGCTACAGACATTTCTGATCTGATGAAGACAACAGAGGGAGCATAAATGTACCGACAATCAGGTATATCGTCAGGTTTCGGAAACCTTGACTTAGGAAAAACAGCAAATGCTGTACTTAGTAGCAGTTTTGATTTCCTAGAGAGAGTTTTTGGCTATGCTATTGAAACATCTCCGAATCATGTTGCAAAAGCGATCTTAAGAAATTCATTGAAGCAACTTGTCCCAAAGGAAATGCCCCCTGAGGTTTCAGATTATTTATCCAGAAACACATTGCGATCTATTGCTGGTCTTTCGCCAATTGAAATTAACACTGTTGACAAAGATGCTATACGCAAGCTTAAAGGCTCAATCTCGTGGCTGAGTAAAGGAAAGATAGATGTAACAGAGATTATCAGAGACATGCGGGAATGCTAAGTGAGTGCATCTCCGTTAGCATATGTTGATACCAACGTTTTTGTTTCTTATGCTTTAGGCGAAGAAAGAGACGAGAGTTTTCAGATTGCTGAAAAGTTTTTTGAAGAAGTCTCCCAAGGAAAATACATAGTGTTGGTATCTAGTTTCGTTCTAACTGAAACACTACATACGCTGAGAAACATAGCAACTGAACAAGTTTTCAAAGAAATAGAAGGGAGACGGTCTCAATCAGATTGGATTAGGATAGCTAATTCAACAGAATTTAGAAAGGAAGTCAACGATAGAAGTCTGAAAGCGTTTAGAGCAATAATCGAATGCATTACGAGTGACCCAGACCATTTCAAATTCGGAGACCTCAAAACAATCTATTCAGAAGAGATGTTTTCAAAAGCTTTACAAACACTTTCGGTAGGTCTGGGCGAATTTCGTGTTTACCATTTTCGCTGCCGAAAATGCGGCATTACTATTGATTGCGCTCGGTGTGGCTTTGACTGGGAGATCGCTTACAAAGCGTTTAATGCTCCTGATTTGACCCATCTTTTGATGGCATCGAGCCTAGGATGCAAGTACTTGTTTACGATGGATCAGTACTTTGCCAAAGTCCCAAGAGTCCAATCACAATGTGAAATCATACTTTTGTCTTAGGAAGCCTAATACGACGAAGAAAAAGCGCCTCAAGTTAACAAACCTCGCAATAACCTTCTTAAGACCCTAAGAGTTAACGAAACCCGTCATCCCGCTTCTCTAGCACGCGGTCAAATCGTCACGTCCTTCAATATGAAAAATGCAACGTGTGCGCGTACATGGAAAAAGCCTTAGACTAACATCGGGTCTTTTCTGTCCTTGTTTTCTCTCTTAGGCGTTGCCAAGTCTTTCATAAAATCATTGAATGTTTGAATCGCCTGGCTAGTCTGCTGTAGAGCCCTAGCGTCAGTTTCGACAATCATGCCGTTCTTTTCCAAGTTCACAAGAGCCTGACGACTCAGAAGCTCGAAGCGTTCCATCCACTGAGGCTTGCACCATTCAAACTCGTAGCTTGACGGATGCGACAAGTCTCCAGCCTTGAAAACAAACCCTAAACTGTCCTTGTAGGCATCGACAACTCGATATCGAACGCGCTCACCAGTCTCGTAGACATCGTGCGCTGAAAACCATTGAACACTCTCTATCCAAGGATTGAAAACCCTATCATCCCAAATCAGACCAGTCTTGAAAAAAGCATTACTGAGAAACTGTTTCACGCGACCCAGCGTTTGAGGCTTGTTAATATGCACGACAACCCTTCGAGTCTCCCACCACTCGATTCTCCCATACAGAGGATCTTTCAGAGTTAGAACCCGATTCCTATTTCGGCTCAGAACCCAACCAACCTCCAAAGCAACTCCGCGATCCACACTCCCCGGCACATAACAGTAAGCACGACAATTATGCTGACTACTTGGGCTTTTTGAGGGTAGCCCATTTTTGAAGTCACGTTTCCATTTACAGCGTAGTTGTCTCACGTATCCCTTGTATTGCTGATATGGTACTTGCAGCAGTTGACATAGGATCTTGGGCTTCAGGTTATGGTGAAGGTTAAGAAAAGCGTAGGCGCGATCCTTCAGCGATAAGATGTTACTGTCTGTTATGTCACGTTTTTGATCGTTGGACTCACGTACTTGCATACTACCACACAATAGAAAAATGGCCACAGGAACCGACATACAGGCGCAAGTCTTAAAAGGCTATTACGTATGTAATAATCAAGTGGTCAAGGGCTCCCTTGATCATGTCGGCATAGTCGAAAGAAGTCGGCAACTACCACACAAAAGAAGGAAGGTTGAGGCTCAGCTCTACGTTCTAAAGACTGGGCCAAAGCCTCGACCTTGTGAGGCACTACGGTTCTGGCTCATTTTGTTCAAGCGCGAGCCAAAACTGCGCTATGCCATCACTCTCACGAATGTTCTGCCAAAGCCTCTTTGCTTGAACCAACTCCCTGATTCTCCGTGGCACGTTAACCGCGCTAGTCTCCAAGTTGGGAAAGGCTCTTCTCCATTCCTCTTGCATCTGAACGTAAGTGAAAGGTATGCCAGGATTCTTCAGGAAGAGTTCGTAGACAAGACGCTGCATTTGATTGAAGTGTTCCTTCCTTTCCACATATGATTGAGAAGTTAGAACAATTTTCTGCTGCAAGACCGTCTCAAGGAATTGAACCCTCTTCTTGAGAGCATCACGCTGAGCAGTCACATCTCTAAGCGTTTCTAACAATGTATGCACATCAGATGGGGTAACTTGTCCCGTGATCATCCGTTTTCCACGATAGAAAAATGCCTGATGGCCTAGCCGGACTCTTTGGGAGACAAGTATAACCTCTCAGGTCAATGTTAGACCCATGCGACCAGAAGACTCGAAACAGACACAAACCAGCCTACATATCCTGAGAGTTACTTGAGGTCTGCGGAGAACGCGGCTTTTCTTTCGTACCACCCTACAACCATCCCTGATTAACTTCTAGTGCAACACGCTGACGCTGAATGGCTAGGAAAGTACATGTAACGAAGTTACACGCTACTAGGCTAGGACAAGCCACTAAGACACGGCCTCGCTATTTCTTTCGTCAACATATAGAAAAGCTCGCTGAATAGCGCTGCTGTTAGCCGTCATATCCATGGTAAACCATCAGAGAGAAGTGATTCTGAATAAGGAAAGTCTTAGAAGTCGTTGTCATGAGTGCGGACTTGAGAAGAAGTGCAAAAGAAAAGGGGTGTGTTCTTCGCTAGGTTGTCCATTGAAGGGTCGTTACCCAGCTTGTCAGCGCACCGCCGCTATAGTAAACAGATTGATCGATGCTTGTCCATGACTCACCACCTATTGTACCGAGAACTATGTCTGTGTCTATGGCTACTACCTGATTTTGATAAGCGGTTACGTGAAGTTTGCAGTTATATGCTGTGTTCGTTCCGACATTGCAGATTTGCCCATAGACGTGAAGATTATCCTCGGGGTCCCAAGGATATACATGTCTAACATCATCTGCTCTCAAATTCACTTTGATAAGTTTCGCCGCCGAAAGTGTGGCTATTTGGCTTTGAAGATTCGCTATCTGATTGTTCAATGAAGAAATCTGGTTTTGAAGGTTCGTAACCTGTGCATTTAATGAACCGATCTGTGTGTTTAGTGAACTAATCTGCGTTTCATAGTCTGTGATATTGCCGTTTAGCCATGTTTGAAGTTGATCCCTTTTGGCGGTTGTTGCTTGAAGAAGAGTCTTGTTTCCGTCAAGCCATGTTTGAAGCAGAGTCTTCTGATTTCCAAGTGTCTGTATTTGAGATTGAAGCGTGGAATATTGGGAACTGTACTCGGAATCTGTGTGGGAGTGAGTCTGCACGTAATTTTGATATGTTGAATTCAGCGAGTTGAATTCCGAATTAGCGTGAGTGTGACCTGCAACATAGCTGTCGTATTCCTGATTTTTTTGGTTCATCTGCATTGTGTAGTACGCCATTGCACCACCTATACCTGCTATTAGGGCGATACATGCTATTCCAAGAGCAATGGCAACATTTCTTCCTACTACTTTCTTTTGACTCATGTTTTAACCCTGAGTGTACTTTCTTGAACTGAAGAAGATATACGGTTTCTCAAACATCCAACTATAACAATGCTCACGAAACAGTCTTAGGATAAGAACAGCATATAGAAAAAGTCAGAGTTTCTTGATGATTGTGAAAAATTCCTTCTGACTATAAGACAAGGCTGCAACTAGCAACGTGAAAAGCGGAACCAGTACATACGTGAACGGATAGGTTAAGCCGACTGGAAGGGTTAGACTCTGCCAAATCCATCCGTACATATAGTCAACAGCCGTGTTCTCAAGACAACTCGAAGCAACTGGGATCAGCAAAGTTCCGTTAGTCGACCAGGCAAGAGGCGGTTGCCACATGTCAAATACGTTGGAGAAAACGAGAAAGGCCACTAGACCCCCCATCAGAATGTCGGACCACTTAACCTTGAACTTGCGCTTGATCACGAAAGCTGACGGAATCCCAAAAATCACGGTCACTAAGAAGTAGGTTCCCACGTTGTAGAGAATGTATGCAGCTACCGGGTTCAGGTTTATGAACCAGTCCGAGTTTTGCAGAAAAGGATTCACGATTAAACCCCATATCAAGGCCAACACAGCGAAGAGAATCAGCACATAACCTTCCCTTCGAGTAAGCCCTGACATCTGACATCACTGAAAGAAAGAAGGGAAAGGCCCAGCTAGTCTATTTCAACCACGCGGTAACCCATCGGCTCCAGCTCGGAATTGAGATCGTGAACGTAACCTTCGATTTGAGCGTCAGCCCTGCTTTTCTCTCCACGCATCAAGTCCGTTCTGGCCTCTTCAAACTCGCCTGATTCCTTAAGCTCTGACTCTTCCGCGCTAATCGTTGGCAAGCCCTGTCTGGCCTCTTTTTCCATGTGAATCTGTTGTGCGCGTTCGATAATCTCTTGCTTGGACGGAAGAGTATGCTTCTTTTCCTCAGTCTTCTTAGACTCAGCCCTCTTCAATTCCAGCTTCTTGCCTTCCTCTTCTTCGACAACCTTGAACCGTCTAGGCTTAGGCTTCTTGGAGCCTGGAGTATCAACGCCCTGAAGGTCAACCTTGCTCGGGTCACCAATCCAAACTTCAACCGGAACCTTTCGTCTGGCAGCCCTCGCCAAGTCTTGAGCCTGACTTCGTTTAGACCTACGCGCAAAAATCATCGCAGCGTCAGGAGTGTCTAGCCCGGGAAGGTCAAGCCTATTTGGACATTTCAACCATGCGAATACGGATGGAGCGATTTCAGCCATCTTGAGTAAATCTTGGGTTTTGGATCGCTTAGAACGAGCCTCAAACGCTTCCTTCGCAACATTGATTCCGGGATAACGCTTCTGACAACCTCTTCCATGAAGAGAGCTTCTGATGTTTTGCCGTCTCATGTCTATTTGATATTCCCGTTGATTTGGCCGTTTGTAGGACATTTTGCCACCAATAGAAAAATAGCACTTTGACAACCCTCAACCGATCAGAAAACTCGATGTTTAAATCACTCATCGTCTTCGTCCTCCCACTCATCCTCTTCCTCGTCCCACTCTTCCTCGCCATTAGTCTTTTCCTCTTCGTCGTGGTCCAGAGGCTTTCCTGTTGCCCCATTGTTTCCAGCGGCCTCTTGACGATGTTTCTCGCGCTCCTCACGTTTTATGCGTGCTTCCTCTCGCTCTCGCTCCCAATCTTCTGCCTCTTTCCTCTTGCGCTCTTCCTCTTCGAGACGCTTTTGCTCCTTAGCCCTAGCCTCTTCCTCAAGCTTGTCGTATTCTTCCTTTCCAAGGGACTCCGCTTGAAACTGCTGCATCTGGCGTTGAAGCTTCCGCTTTTCCCTCATGCGCTCAAGCAGATTAACAAAGTCATAGGCAAAACTGGCGTCTGGATTGGCAGCCAAGAACTTGCAGACGTGGTGCCTGAACTTCTGATCGTCGTCTATGGTCTCAAGGATGATGCCCCAACAATTCTCTTCAGCCATGTACTTCGAGTCTTTTCCTGTTGTCGCCTGAACGTACCACCTGAGCACTTGACCAAGAAAGCCCCTCTTCTGATCCTCGAAGAACTTGAGCATCCTAAGTTCTTCCTGATGAAGCTCAAACTGCTTCCTTCTGAGTAATTCATAGTGCTTTAGCCTCTCAGCCTGAATATTAGGACTATTAGGGTCAAGCTGGACGCCGCGAAACTCTGCCAGGCGCCCTGCGAAAAGCTCATTCAGTTCGTCAGCCAAGATTCTGCCCTGCAACTTGACGCTTGATTTGAACTCTTTCAGAAGCCCTGTGTCACACCAGATTGTAGCAGCAGCCATTTTGATAGGCTTCTCTTCCGTCTCAGTTTCCGTGGAGCCGACAACTTGAGTAGTCTCAACCATAAGCGGTCCTACCTGTTAGAAAAATACGATATTCACCATGCACTAATAGGTTAGGCCAAACACCACTCCTCCCTACATATGACTCTTAGCTAAGCTATAATACGCCAGTGAAACTGTATTTTCTGTCAGTCGACTGTCAGCAAAATTTGGGGGGCGTGGGGAATCTATGGACTCTTCCTTTTCGATAATACATATTATCAGAAGCTCCCAGAACTACCACTAATAGCCCCGTTTTTTTCAAAACAAGAAAAAACTCCATTAAACAGACCCTTCTTGGACGGTCTTCAAGTTGTCAGGCGTCAGGAACCCCTCAACTTTGGCATACACCTCGCGCCAATCGTCAACGTCACGGGTCGTGTAGATAGCTTGGACGTTTGAGCCCAGTTCGTGGCCCATGAAATATTCAACCTCCACGTTTTCAAGGGCTTCGCTCTTGATGGCTAAGGTTCTGAAGCCATGACGCAGACTGCTAGGCGAACAAGGATTTCTTCCCTTAAGCCAGGTTTCACCAAGTAACTTCCTAGCGGCAGTTCTGAAAGCCGAGTCAACAGCTTCCGGCGACATTGGAAACAAACGCGTTCCAAGCTCCAAGTTCCTATCCTTCAAGTATTCAGTCAAGAGCGTCAGAGTCCAGCGTCCAGCGAAAGTGATGAAGCTGACCTCGGTTTTCTCTCTACCCTCTATCTTGAAGCTTAAGGCCAACGGTGACACGTGTCCCTCAAACTCGGTCTTAATGTCTCCGTACTTCAAGCCTAAGAGATCGCCAAGACTGAGGCCAGTTTGAAGGATTGAAACCGCGATAGTTTGATACTTTATGTCATCCATTAGATTGACGAACTGTTCAACCCTGTTGGCGTTTTTCCACGCGTACATTTCGACTTCAGACTTGTTCTTAGGCAGCCCAGTGTGCGCCAAAGTGACAGGTATTCGCAAATACTTGAAGAGACTCTGAACGGCAGACGCATAGAGCCGAGTCGCTTTTCGGCTCAGCCCTTCATCCTTCAAACTCTGAATGAAACCGCTCAATGTTTTTTCTGCTATTCTATTGCCCCCATAGTCCAGCTTGTTATCCGCGTTCACTCGCGCTATAAAATCCTCAAGCATTCCCTGATCCTTGTAGAACTGAGCGAACCGATTGAGAGCGTTCCGGTAAGTCCTAGCTGTATTCTGACTATCTCGACCATAAGCCTCAAGAAAATCCTCGGCATTATGCCCTAGCTCCATGACTGTTCACTAGAAGAAAAATAGCGGATAGTAAAGCTTAACAGAGAATATAGCCCATGTGAAGAGTTGATAGTTCTGGACAGAGCAGGGAGTTGGTCCTCTTGAACTTTGAGAATGTCATATTTCCAGATTCAGTGGGTTTCCGCTGTAGAAAATGTGGTCTTTGTTGCCGAGAACAACCAGCCGACCTCAGCGAAAAAGAGCAACAACAAATAGAAGCAAAAGGATTTACGGGTTTTTCAGTAGAAGCTGATGAGGGAATAGAAGGCCCCTTTATCCGCAGAAAGAAGGACAGAAGCTGTTTCTTCCTGACGAAAGACAATGAATGCAGGATTTACGAAATCAGACCGTCAGGTTGCAGAATACAACCGTTCATCATTACAGATTGGGACTATGAGAAAAACACGATAGAAATGGACTTACCAGCAGAATGCAAATGCAAAGGCATCCTTGAAGGAGGAACATTGCCAATAGAAGAGATGGGACGAGCTGCACAAACTATCTTGCAAAAAATGCTAGAAATAGAAGCGGAATTATTAGGGCTCCCCATTACAGACAAAAGAGTTGCTTCTGAAACCAGGATGACAATAATGAAAATTAACCGATATGCGCAATCCTAAACAACCAACCAATCGCGTCCTAGGCAGAAAAAACAACGACGTAAAAACAAAGAAAAAGAGAAGGCCATCCTACCACGTGGCATAATGGCGCTACTCGCCCTTGGACTCTTCAGATTTCGCCAGAAGTTCCTTGCTCGCCTTTTCAATGACGTCCTTCTCATATTGCCCTTTGGGTTTGAAACCTGGTTTTCCTTTCAGTCCTGCCGGGGGATGCGGCTGCTCATACTTCTTTTCTGCTTGTCGACCATAAGACATTCTTGTTTTCCTCAAAAGAAAAATCAAGGCCAAGGCACAGGCTCGACAACCACTTCAGCCCAAACGTATGCCATACCCACACTGAGCCAATACTCAAGATGACCCGAAATGCCCTGCAACCAAGTTTGAAACGTTTCAGCCGTGACTTCGCCCACAAGCAAGTTCTCTGGATCAAACCTGAAGCCCAGCAGACTTTGGCTATCCCGAAGAAGAAAACCGCCCACCCATCGGTGCAAACGCTGCTGCTTCATAGACTGAAGCTTCAGCCAAACCTCCTCGTCCATCACATAGAGCCGAATTGTGTCGCCATGATCATCACGAATCACACATGACCTGATGATAACATCGTCCACGGGCCTGTACGTAAAAACCAGCCAAGCCAACCCAAGGCAAGCCACAAGCACCATCACCAACACTGTAAAGGCTCGCGTATAACATCCACTTCGAGAGAAAAATAAGCTTAGCTTTTCTTGCGTTTCCTCGGCTCATCGTAGAACAGAATCGCTCCGAACACACAGAGGCCAAGACTAAGATAAAGGTAGTATTGATATTGTCTTAGGCCAGTCACAATCGGGCAGGGTATGAACGACGACGTGATCACCTGAGGGGCAGTCTGATTCGTCGCTTGCCAAGTAGCCGTCAAGGTGAAGGTCATGTTGTCATTATTAAGAGCATCCCAGAAGTAGGACGTGACCAAAGATTCTGAAACCGTCGCAGAGCTGCCACCCATCACTTGAACAGTCTTGTTCTTCGAATCAAGAACCATGCCACTCGCCCCGACAAGCCTGTAACTCAGAACAACGTATCCGCTGTAACCGTTTAGGGATTCAACCTTCACGGTTGCGTCTACGGTGAGATGGTTCTGGATCAGGTTTGAGCCGACGCTGAACCCTGTGGCTGTGATACGGTACATAGGTGTCTCAACCGTTGTTCCCACGACTCCGCCGCCGATGACGTATGGACCAGTAGTTGTGGTTGGCAGGAACGAAGGCGCAAACAGCATAGAAGAAGCCCTGCCCAGCACCGTTGAACGCTGCGGATTCATGGTTATGCCTAGAGACAGAGCGATGTTGACGAAGAAGCTGTGGGCTCCACTAAATGTCGCTACACTTATGGAAAACAATGGCTGAACAGATAGGTCAGCGCCGCGAGCGAATCCGATTGTTCTGAGTGTTTGGAAAGACCCGTAAAAAGCCTGATTCACCTGCCTAGACAAATCCTGACTTCTTACAGAGGCCAAGTACGCCATGATGTTTAAGGAGCTTGTTCTTGACAGCGAAACAATTCTGCTTGGGGACGCGGAAAGCGTGAAGCTTAGGCTAGGATTGAACGAGAAGACGCCGCCCTTCACAGCCGTTAGGAATACTACGATGTTTTGGCTCGCTTGACGGTTAAGAGCCACGGTTCTAGTCACCGACAACGATGGAGCGAGTAGAAACATTAAGCTACGACCTAGTGACGTGGTACGCTGAGAAACAGCAAATTTTTCTAATTTCGACCTTCTAGGCGGATCAAGTTTGATAACTCTTCTAGCTTTACAACCTTCTTGTTCAAACAGGCTCAGATACTCAGGCACACTGTGAGCATGCGGATGTAGAGGGTCCAGTTCTGGAAATTTCCACCTTATCCACTTTCTGAAACCATCGTAGGTGTCTAATGTGACAACTATGCTGCCGCCTTGCGGAACTAGAGAAACAAGGTGTCTAATCGCTTTCTTCAGGTCAGCAATATGATTTAAAACATTAATACAGAATGCTAGGTCAAACTCAAACTTATGACCATCAGCCACATATTCTTCCAACGTAGATGGTGAAAACTTGACGAAGGGATACCAACTACGCTTAAAGAAAGACAACCGCTCATATTCCAAGAGAAGTGGGTCAATCGCTGTTACATTATATTCTTGCAGAACTTGAAATATGCCATCAGGACCACAACCAACATCAATGAGATTAGACTGAGAAGGTATGCCGGTATCCTGAATTACGATGTCTAGAATCTCTGAAAACCACTTCTGCATATCTGTTAAAAAAGCTTCTGGGTCAAATAACTTCTGGTCAAACTTCTCCCACCATGAGAACTCTCGTTTTAGAAGCGCACTAGACTGACATCTCGGATTACTATATGAACCAATCAAGTTCTTCAGATGTTGCTTGACCAGTATTTACTCGCCCAAATGAAAAATAATTATTCAAGATAACCCTGAAGCATAGCAACCATGTCGTCCTTCATGGCAAGATTGATGGACCCAGCCAAAACAACCACGACACCACTCCAACAATTCCCCCGATAATAGTCGCCATTAACATTTCCTTCTGGTTTTTACCTGCAAACTTCACCAGAAGACCTATCGTAACAAAGTTAACCACTAATATGAGGATGTACAACGACCATTCAGGAAGCCCAAGAATAGCACTCAAATGCCTGTCATCTCCTCCTCCGTCTACTCCGAAGAAAAGAATTAGCGGGAGAAGAGCGATGTTTCTTCCAGCAAAAACAGTTCCCGATGCAAAAACAATAGGATGCCTAACAAAGTAAAAGACGACCAAAGACAGCAATGAAAGAGCCACAGTGAAACCAATACCAGCCCCTGCGATCACAATCGCTTGGCTATCACTCGGTATTTGGTGAGAGCCTGAAACTGAACAGCCATCGAAATGCAGAACTGGAGAATACCCGAAGTATTGAAAAGCGAAAAAGTGACCTAGCTCATGGAGCACGATGGCTATAGGAGCGACTATTCCAGCTACTATCAACAGAGCAAAGAAGGATAAGAAAGAGAATCGAGCTGTCACAAGAGAAAAATACCTAGTAAGACAAAATAGATGGAAGCTAGGACTTGCCCCTCAAAGCCTTAGCCGACGAGTGAACCCCACCGAAAATTCTTGGTAGAGTCCAAGGCGCAAAAATTGCTAGAACAATGAATATGATCACTCCTATCACGAACAGCGTGAAGAGGAACCAGATGAATGGTTCAAGGGGACCGAAAATCTTGAACGGGTCAATTCCTCGGAGAAAACTTGTCCAGAAGTCCTGCGCCCAACTGAAGTAGTCAGTCGGAATCACTGGAGTCGGAGGATTGTAAGCCGTTTCAAGCGTGAACTCGTGAGTCTGAAGAACGTCAACCCTAAGGCTGTACTGGATGTAGCCGTCACAAGGGTAAATGGCGTCCACTTGGAAGTACATGTTATCATGTAGTTTGGCTCCTGCCCCAAGCGCAACAGGAAGGAAATGGACAACCGTGCTCTCAATCCTGGTGTCAGGAGTCACCCCTGAATCCCAGTTAGTGACAGGTGCAGGAGTATTGAATGTTCCATCGTCCTCTAGCATCGGAACCTGATTACCCTTATCAATCCCACCCCGCGAAGTAATTTGAGCGTTACCTTCTGGGGTTGGCATTCCTCCAGGGTTATCTCCAGATGGCGGAAACTGGTTCTGCACTTGACCCTCCGTCTTATCGAGAACATAGGTATTCATCACTCCAGCCCAGCAATTATCAAGAACGTATGAGCTGTTTGGAGCGTCACGGTATGTTCCGCCCCTCCAAGGACTGATAACGAACTTCGTGTAGACGCCGCCGTCAAAGACCTTGCCAACGTGAGGGGGATTATTCTCTGTTCCACCGTTCCCAAATGTACCTTCGAACTCATAAGGCCAACTGGTTTCATGATCGAAGCTTGGAGCAGACCACGGCGGACTTCCACCAGTTTGTCTAACATCAGCAATCGTCCGTATCGTGACCGTGTAAAGGTAAATGTGGTAGTCAAGGTAGTACGTGTTGTTACCGCGAGTCACCGTTCTCGTTTGGGCGTACTCATCGTTAGAAATGTCTCTCCCCATGAAATCAACGTGGTGAATGTCCCCGACTTCAACCATTAGCGTGGGCACACCGTAATTCGGGTCGTCCAAATCAACTTTCCAATAAACACCCATCAACTCGCGTGGCGTCGTGAACTGCGAAGCCTCGCTGTACACTTGATCATTATATCGCAATGCGCCGATCTGGTCGTAAATTTCCCACCCGGGAGAAATCAGTGACAACTTCAGCAAGGAAGGAGCAAGAAGCAATCCAACAATGCAAATCAACGCTAAGCCTAAAGCTACAACGCTTTTCCGCTTCATCCTAGTCACAATAGAAAAATGAGGGGTAGTGCGAAGTGTTGCTATCCAATACTAGCCTATCATTCACGACTGGGGTTTTTTGAGGCAATTGAGGAGGAACGAGCAAAACAAAGGCAAGAAGCAACTTTACCCAAAGAAGGACAGAAAGGTTTTCAGCCAATGTTAGGTTCAAATGAACACTACATTGAGGAAGAGGGTAAGGCTCGGGATATTATCGCCAGATCCGTGGGATTAAGCCCAACAACTTAGCCTAAAAAGAAAAAAGAGGGGAAGACTTTGAACCCAACAATTCAAATTTCTTGCCAAACTTGATCCGCTAACTTTTCAAGTCTTTTTCCTAGAGGCTCAAGATAGTGGTCCCAGTGTCCGCCTTCGTAGAAACTGCATAGAACTCCGTACAATTCTTCCACGAAATATTTCTCAACCGTCGTGCCATTTGCCTTGGTTAAGACCTGCAGGAAATCGTCAAACTCCTTTGGTACTTTGATGGTTATGGACCTATCCACGGTTTCTATATGTTCAGCCTGTTCGTCGTTATTCTTTTGCGGTATGTTGTACTCCTTTTCGAGTCTTCTGATCTCCTTGATGTCACTCAGTTCGTTGAGTTCTCCGTCGATGCCTTGCCTGACGCAGTTGATATACCACTCGTCCTTTGGTTTGCCAAAGTAGTTCTTCTCCTCCAGAAGCCTTAGAAGATTCGCTGGAACTTTCACAGTCACGCTTTCAGTTTCCATGCTCAACAACCTCACCGCACGCTAGGGCTCCTAGCAAATCGTCCATGTACCGCGTTAGCGTCCGCCCTTTTTTCGTGGCTGCGTTTTCTAGCTCGCGGTAGAGACTGGCTGGAACGTAGAAGTTCTTAGTTCTGGTTTTTGCCATTTCTTGCGCTGGTTTGCGCTTCATTTCTTTCCGCAGCAGCCGATTGGCGATCTGGTCTGGTGTCAAGCCGTACTTCTTGCCTAGTTCGCTAAGGTCTTCGTAGAGTTCAAGGGGAATTAGTAACTCTGGCTTTGTTTCCG
>Ga0315294_10002653_pt1 | contig 19523 bp, 14 predicted proteins | sample YL17G13_40_MG_FD_203626 | JGI IMG/M metagenome (GOLD analysis project Ga0315294, IMG submission 203626) | Sediment microbial communities from Yellowstone Lake, YNP, Wyoming, USA - YL17G13_40 | ecosystem: Environmental > Aquatic > Freshwater > Lake > Sediment | place: USA: Wyoming | collected...
AGGATTCATTGCGGGTGTGGCTGCGCTCGCCAGTGTCATCTTATATAATGCCTGGAATCCCTACCACGATGCCTTCACCTATGTTTCTATCGCCGATTATCTCTTGGATAAATCCTTTTTCACTCCCGCCGATCCGGGAGCTTATAAACCGGTCCTCTCCCAGATGCTGCTTTATCAACGACTGGGCCTGCGAATGGGTTCGAATTTCCTCCTAGCCTTTTTTGCCGCATTTTTTAGAAGAGAATTCTCGTTTGATGTCTATATGCCAACCATAGCCCTCGGATTATGGCTGGCGATTCCGGGATTCTGGGTATCATGCAAAAGAGGACTTTTTTTATCCCCCCTGGTTCGCGTTTTAGCAACAGCTTTTTATGCTTTGAATTTTTCTATTCCCATTGCGAATGCGCTATCCGGCTTTATGTCTCAAACCTGGGGAATGGTTTTTTTGTTTCCCATGCTCCCTCTCTACCTTCGTTCAGCGACTCATTTGGACCGGAAGCGAATGCTCATCTCGGCGGGGGTGATGGGAGCTTTATTACTCTTTACGTATACCGAGATTTTTCCCTTTGTCTTTGCGGCTATCGGAATATCCTATCTTTATCGGCTAGGATTCGGGAAACTACGGCTGAAGAATGGACTGATCTCCTTTTTCGGTGCCAGCTTGCTGGCTGTTCTTCTGACGCCGGTCTCGGCCTGGAAGTTTCCCACGGCAATGGTGACCCAGATTTCTGCGGTGGTGGGCTGGGATGTGAAGTTTAAGATATGGGACTATCTTTCCATGATGGCAGGGTTTAGATCTTTTTTCCAAAAAGAAGCTTCGCCATTCCTCTTTTTTATCTCGATTTTGACCTTAGAGGTCGTTGTCTACGCCCTTATCGCCGGACCTCGTCGGACACGTCGACAGGTTGTCTCTTTATCATTGATTTTCCTCCTGGCTTTAGGTTGGTTTGCGCTATTTGTGGCCAACCCGTGGAGCCCGAATGAAAGGGGGCAACCCTGGAGTACATATAAATTAATGACGTATTCCTTTTTCCTCTTTGCAGCGATGTATGGCCTTGGTCTCGGCATGCTTTGGAAAAAAAAGAGGTGGGTTCGTATAGGAGTGGCAGGCCTGATCGGAGTCCATATTTTCATTTTTTCCGTCACTACATTTAAAGCGGCTGCGTCAAACGTAATGGGTATGCGCGAACTTACGGGAGTAGAGGGAGATCCCATCGCAGAATATAAAAGGATTCGGCAGGTCCTTTCGGACCTGCCTCCTGAAACCCCCGTGAATTTGGTCTTTCCCCCCGAAGCGCAGAAACATCGGCAAATGACGGCCTATTTTTTGCGACGACCCGTAATTGCCAACTGGATGGATGATGAGTACATTTGGCCCCATCTTCCCCCTTCTTATCGATCTTTGCCGATCAACTTTTCCTATCCCATCTTGGCCTATAAACCCTTTGAGCCCAAGCGGACAGTTGCCAATTTGGTTCTGGACCGCGAACCACAGATTCTGATGCTCATGGGCTCGGGATGGTACGGTTGGGAACATGATGCGCAGGGCTGGTGGCGCTGGCTAGAAGGAGAAGGAGAAGTCCTTGTATTCCTTCCTAAACCGTCACGGGTCAGACTGCAGGGAGAAATTGTCGTAGTCGGGGCTCCTCATCGAACTCTTACGATTCGGGTGGAAGGGCGGCCCGATTTATCCATTAAACGTACCCTCGGGGAATGTTGGTTCACCCCCTTTTCACCCATTGAATTGGATCTTTCTCCTGGAATCCATAAAATTCTTTTGAGTGCCGACGGTCCGGTTGCCCGTATGGGACAAGACCATCGGAATGTACGTATCGGGGTGCGGAATCTTTCTTGCTTGGCGCTTTCGAAGTGAAAGCATGTTTTGAAAACATGTTTCCTGGACAGAATAGAAGATATTTGTTAAAGGAGATAACGGATATCAACTCATGCGGTACTCTTCGATGGAGAGATCTCGCATGAAATGGACTGAAATTTTCGATAATGGATTGGATCGTCTATGAATGATATTCCTGTGATTATTCTTTGTGGCGGTATGGGGACTCGGTTAAAGGAAGAAACGAGCACCATTCCCAAACCGATGGTAACGGTGGGAGGTCATCCCATCCTATGGCATCTTATGAAATATTATTCATCTTTTGGGTTCCACCGTTTCATCCTTTGCCTTGGATATAAAGGGGAAGTCATAAAAAATTATTTCCTCAATTTTTATCAATTGAATAGCTCCTTCACGATCGACATCGGCAGAGGGGAAACAGCCACCTTTACAGAACCCAAATCAGACCCCTGGATCATTTCTTGCGTGGACACGGGCGAGCGAGCGATGACTGGCGCCCGAGTGAAAAGAATTCAGCCCTACGTGGGTAATTCTCGCTTCATGTTAACTTACGGAGATGGCCTGTGTGACGTGGATCTCCGCCGTTTAATGGCCTTCCACGAGAGTCACAAAAAGCTGGTTACCATCACGGGGGTCCATCCTCCTTCCCGCTTTGGATTGCTAACCTTGGAAGGGACCCAAGTGGTAAGATTCGCAGAAAAGCCCCAGACCACCCACGATTATATCAACGGCGGCTTTTTTCTTTGTGAGCCAGGAGTTTTCAACTATTTACAGGACCATGACAGCTGTGCGCTGGAACAGGAGCCCCTGGAAAAAGTGGTGGCTGACGGCCAAATGGAAGCTTTTTTACATGATTCCTACTGGCAGTGCATGGATACCGCCCGAGACCGCGATTTGCTGGAGGAAGCCTGGGCTAAAGGAGCCCCCTGGAAAAAATGGTAAAGGTGGACCCAAAAGCAATGAAATCTCCCGGAAAAGGTGCGAGCCGGAATCTTCAACCCGAATATTCCTGGCAGGACAAACGTGTTTTGGTCACTGGCGCGACCGGTCTTCTCGGGTCATGGATGGTGAAAGAGCTGCAATCCCGAGGCGCTCAAGTGGTTGCGCTGATTCGTGATCGGGTGCCCCAGTCCTACCTCTGGACGGCTGCCAACGTGAAAAACCTGATCTGTGTGCATGGTTCCCTGGAGGACTATGCGACGATTGCTCGATCCCTAAATGAATACGAAATTGAAACTGTTTTTCATTTGGGAGCCCAGACCATCGTTTCCATCGCCAACCGCAATCCCCTATCGACTTTTGAAGCCAACATCCGGGGAACCTACCACATGCTGGAGGCTTGTCGACTCACCCCCACGGTCAAGGCACTGATTGTGGCTTCTTCCGATAAAGCCTATGGGGCATCGGAGAAGCTGCCCTATGACGAATCGACTCCCCTGATGGGCCGCCATCCGTACGATGTTTCCAAAAGTTGCGCTGATCTTCTTTCTCTGGCCTACTATCATACCTACCGATTGCCGGTCTGCGTAACCCGCTGCGGAAATTTCTACGGTGCGGGAGATCTAAACTTCAACCGGATTATTCCGGGCACCATTCGCTCCGTTCTTCGCGGCCAGCAGCCTATTATCCGCTCGGACGGCACCTATGTGCGTGACTATTTCTATGTTCGGGATGGCGCTTTGGCTTACCTTCAGCTGGCAGAAGCCATGCCCACGAAGGGTATCGCGGGAGAAGCCTTCAATTTTTCCAACGAAATCCAGGTCACCGTGCTGCAACTGGTCCGAAAAATCCTTATGCTTATGGGTAGCGATCTGGAACCCCTGATCAAGAATGAAGTTACCGGAGAGATCTTCCATCAGTATCTATCCGCAACGAAAGCCCGCCAATTATTAGGATGGAGACCGCGCTATACCCTTGAGGAGGGGCTTAAAGAGACGATTGACTGGTACAGAGAATTCCTGACCCGCCCCCAAACATTCCTTGAGAAGGAAACGGGTCTATGAAAGTGGTGATCATCGGGGCGGGGTTAGCAGGCCTTGCGGCCAGTGACGCCCTGGCAGCGGCGGGCCGGGAGGTTGAAGTCTTCGAGGCGAACCCGTACTGGGGAGGCCGCATTCATTCCGTTAGCGAGGGAGGATTTGTTTTTGATGAAGGTCCTCACGTCTCCTTCACTACGGATAAGAACGTGCAGGATGTGTTCACTCGGGGAGCGGGGGAGGTTGAGGAATTTAGCGCCCGCATAACCAACGCTTTTCGCGGCCATTGGATCACCCATCCTGCTCAATGCCACCTCTATGGTCTGGATCTAGGGTTGGTAACCGATTGTATCGCTGATTTTGTCTCCGCCCAACAAAATCCACCCGAAATGATAACCTACGCCGACTGGTGTTATGCCATGTTCGGTAAGACTTTTTCGGAAAATTTTGCTTTTGCCTATACCCGAAAATACTGGACCCGGGAGGCAGCCGATTTAAGCACTGATTGGGTGGAGGTGCGGATGTATCCTCCGAAATTAAAGGAGGTTATCCGGGGCGCCTTGGAACCGGAACAAAAAGGGAATTTTCATTATTTAACCCGCTTTCGGTATCCCACCAAGGGCGGATACCAGTCATTCCTGCGAGCCATGGTCCGGCCGGATTTGATCCGACTGGAAAAAAGAGTTTCCCGGCTGGATATACGGGGGAAAAGGATATTTTTCAACGATGGCACCTTCAGCCCCTATGATCGACTCATATCCACCATGGCGCTTCCCAGTTTAATCGGTGTAATCTCCCCCGAACAAGTTCCCCGAGAGGTTCAGCTGGCTGCTGAAAAACTATCCTGCAGTTCCCTGGTTCTGGTTGACGTGGCCGTCAATCGTAGAGATCTTTTCCATCACCACTGGTTTTATGTTTATGATGAGGAAATTTCGTTTGCCCGGGGGCATTTTCCGCACATGCTCTCGCCCTGCAATGCACCCGAAGGCCAGGGTTCTATTCAATTGGAGATCTATCATTCCCCCTTTCGACCTCTGCCCTGTGAATCTTCGAACCTACCGGGGCGAGTTGGGGAAGAACTTGTAAAGCTGAAAATTCTGGCCAGCGAACGGGAAATCCTCTGGATTCGTCACCGCGACATCCAATATGCCAACGTGATTTTTGATGAAAACCGAGCCGGAGCGCTCTCGGTTATTTACCCGTGGGTGAAAAGCCACGATATTTTTCTGGCGGGTCGATATGGGGAGTGGGGATACCTCTGGTCCGATGATGCGACCCGATCCGGCTGGAAGGCAGCAGCTCAAATCATAAACCCAGATGTTGCATAGAAAAGGCAGATAGGTGTGCTTCCAAACCTTTACAACGTGGTGTTTATTCTGTTTTATGGGCAATCTATGTTGTCGCTGATAGTGGCCTCTGTAAGGGATTGATGAAATCTGTAGGGACACGCTCAAAGGTGCCGCTGTAAAGCTTTTCCAGCACACCCATCTGCCTTTTTAAAATGTCTTATCAACTGGCGAGTGAATTTTTGATTCCCAAGGCATGGGGACTTCAAATCCAGACTGAGTTTTTTATATGGAAAATATTCTGATTACCGGGGCAGAAGGTTTCATAGGCTCCTCCTTGCGAAGACATTTGCAGAAAAGCAACCGAATGGGAAGTATCATCGGAATAGACCTTCCAGATCTCGATCTGGCGGATTTGAAGGCTGTCCGGGCATTCTTGGAAACCTGCCGACCTTCAAGAATCGTCCATCTCGCTGCATCTCTGGCGAGACAGGAAGATGAGTCCAGTCGGACCCAACAGTGGCGGAATACCTTCCAGACGGGCCGAAACCTTCTCGAAGCAGCGGTGGCCGCGAAAGTCGCTCACCTCATCATGGCAGGAACCATCGATGAGCTGGGAAGCCAAAATGGGGTTCTCACCCCCGATCTTCCGGCTCAGCCCCGGACCACCTACGGGTTGTGTAAATCTCTCTTGCGAGAGGTAGCAGAATTTTATACTCGCCGGGAAGCCCTCCGTATCGATTGGTTCCGGCCCTTTCCGGTTTATGGCCCCGGGCAAATGGGGACAATGCTCATCCCCTATGCCTTTCAGATGGCCCAAGAGGGCCGCCCGGCAGAATTTACCGACGGAAGGCAAATCAGAGATTTTTTGTACATTGATGACCTATTGGAATGGCTGAGGCTCGCTTTGCAGGTGGATTTAACTCGTTGCCTGCAAGGAGAATTTCATTTGCATCATTTGGGAAGTCAGGCGGGGACTTCGGTAGCCAGAGTTCTGGAGCTGATTGCAGCCGAATTTCCGGGAGCCATCTTTCATCTGGGGGTAAGGCGGCGTCCCGCCCATGAACCCGATGTCCAAATGGCCCCAAAATATTCGAGTCCGGATTTTCCCCTGAAGGGTTGGACCCCAAGCATTTCCTGCCAGGAAGGAATCGCGAAAACTGCCCGTTGGTGGAAGACAAAAAATTGATCATCCTGAAGGAGTGACTCCCATTCTACGCACCATCATTTTGCCAGCCTACAATGAATCGGGTTACATTGCCCAGATGATCAAGAGGTCCATCCAAGCCGCAGAGATGCGTCCCGATCCGTTCGAAGTGATTGTGGTAAACAATGCCTCTACGGACGATACGGCCTCCATCGTGGAGGGAATCGCCGCGAAAGCTCACCGGGTACGACTCATTTCTCATCCAGAAAATCGGCTCTACGCGGCCAGTTGCCTCACCGGCACCAAAGCTGCCAAGGGAGACCGGATTTTCATTCTCGATTCAGATGGGCAACATCCTCCTGAAGATATCTGGAAATTCGACGCTAAGCTGGAGGAAGGGTACGATATCGTATTTGGCTGGCGCCGTCAACGCCAAGAAACGCTAATGCGCCTCGTCATGTCCCGCTTCCTCTGGACTCTCACCTGGTGGCACATTGGATTTAACCTTCACGATGTGAATTGTGGCATCCGTGGCTTTAACCGGTCTTTTGCCGAGCGATTAGAAATCAAACATCGCGTGAATTTTGTCAATCCCGAATTCTTCGTCAGAGCCAAACTGGGCGGGTTTCGAATTGGAGAGGTAGAGGTTTTCCAGGAGAAACGAAAAGCAGGGGTTTCCAGCCATGAGCTGGTGCGCCTCTGGCGCATTTTCTCCACCGTCAATGCCTATTTAGGGGAACTATCTCGAGAGCTCAAAAAGGGGGATTGAAGGGGATGGTAAAGCGTTTCGCAGATTATGGGCTTCCCTTCCTCGGTTATTTCCTTCTTACCGGTCTTTATACATATCCCTGGTCTCTCCACCTCCAAACTCAACTCCCCGCCGGGGGGGATAGTCTGGTGTTTGTATGGTGGTTCAGCCACCTCCGGGGTGCCCTCCTGGGAAAGCATGGCCTTTTTTACTCCGATTATATTTACTATCCGCTCAGTCATGTTTTCCTTCCGGCTCATATTTCCTTTCCCATCGCGATCATTTTTATGGGCGTTCCCTTTGCCTTCTTGTGGGGCGATATTTTTGCGTTCAACATTTGTGCTTATCTGTCTTTTGTCCTTACCAGCTATGGAACGTATCTGTTGGTTCGGTACTTAACCAAAAACAAATGGGCAAGTTTCATCGCCGGCTGCATTCCCGCCTTCGCCCCCTACCACTATGTTTCCTTCGTGCTCGGTCAAATGGAGGCGATGAGTATCCAATGGTTTCCTTTCATCCTTCTTTTCTGCTTCAAATTCAAGGACCAGCCTTCCAGGAAAAATGCCCTGGGGCTGGGGGTTTTTATGGCGCTTCTGACCTTAACCAGCCCCTATTTTGTCTTTGTCTTAATCGTTTTTTTGATTTTTTTTGGGTTATGGTTCCGGAAAGAAATCCTTTCTCGTTCTCTGCTTCGTAGAGGGAGCCTGGCTTTCCTCACCTCCGTCGTGCTGGCTTCACCCTACTACATCCCCATTCTTTGGCACCAACTCAGTGCTCGCCTGGGGGCGCGGAATATCAGCGAATTTGACTTTTATTCTTCGGATCTACTTAGCTTCTTTCTCCCGGCTTCCTTTCACCCGCTTTTTGGGTCTTGGGTGACCCAGGCTTACCATGAACTCAATATCAGCCCCATCAATTGCTATGCAGGGATCACCGTTCTTTTGATCTCCTCCTGGGCCCTCCTAAGCCAGCGGATTTCGATCACCCGCTTCTTCGGGCTTTTGGTGGTTGTATTCTTTATTCTCTCTCTGGGCTCCTCCCTGCATATCGGTCGCCTGAGGATTCATTTCGGGTGGGACCAGGGCTTCCTGGGGGTTTCCCCAGATACTCCTCTCAAATGGAAGGGGACAACTCATCCCATCGTGCTTCCCTTTTATTATTTGCATAAATATGTCCCCTTTTTTTCCATGTTACGCTATCCGACCCGTTTTCTAACCCTTCTATTCTTAGCCCTGGCAGTGCTTTACGGGCTCGGACTCTCCCTCTGGATGCAGAAATTGAAATCGAATTTTTCCGCTGCTCTTTGGGGAATGGCTGCGCTGGCCCTTTTAGGCTTTGATTATTTACATCCTCAGGCACCCCTTTACCATCAACCCGTTTCCCAATTCTATAGATCTCTCGGCCAGGATCCTGCAGATTTTGCCATCCTTCCCATTCCCGTGTCCCCCCATTCCGAGTACCACTATTTCCAGGTTTTTCATGGCAAAAAGATGATGATTGGATACATGAGCATGCCCGTCCTTGATTTTTACCGGCTGGTACTTCAAAATCCCTTTTTGCATGCGGCAACCAATGAGGAAATTCCGGGAAAGTGGTATTGGTGGAAGCCTCCCCATGAGACTCCTCTCGATGAGGCAGAGATAGAACGCACGGTTAAGAAGCTGGCAGTCTGGAAAGTCCGGTACCTTGTTTACCACCCCCAGCTCGATCCGATTCGGGACAAGACGATTCCACAGTTTTTCGTGGAGATGGCCAGGGAAGGCAAGGCGGTTTACCAGGATGAGTCGGTTATTGTGCTCCGACCAGAAGATCTTCTCTCTTTCCCGGAGTTCCGACGCAATCTCGGAGGGAGACAGGGTTTTTGAGGGGAAGATCCTGCCATCGATTTCCGGGAAAAACAAAACCTTTTTATCCAGGAAAATATTTCTAGGGGCGTGAGGCGAATGCCAGGGCCTGTTTGATTGCCGCTGGTTCGGCCGGAGAAAGGCCGCGCTCGGCAGCTAAGATTAACTCCCCCCTGAGGATATATTGACGATCGAGTATCTTATACCCCATCGCGGAGAGGATAAGTTGGAGGCTTTCGGAGGAATAGTGGGAAACGTGTTCATCCGCATACCCGCCGGGGATCAAGATCCGGTAAAGCCATTCGATGGTCGGCCAGATCCAGGTTCCATAATCTGGAGTTCCCAGGATTAGAATTCCACCAGGCTTCAATATTCGGTCCAGCTCCTGAAAGGCCGCTGCCTCCATCGGGATATGTTCGATCACCTCTGAACAGATGACGCAATCTGCGGTTGCGTCTGGGAAGGGCAGACGGAAAATGGAGCCATTTACCACCGGAAGGCGGTAGCGCCGCATGTAACGCATTTTGGAAAAGCTTATATCAACCCCAATCGCATGGTTTAAGCTCTGCAGAATCACGCTCGAGCCGCAGCCAACGTCAATGGTCAGGTTGGAGGCTCTGGCAAGGGCTGTGATGATCCGGTGCCGGCGCCGCTGCCAGTACCGCTGGGGAAAGATGACGCTGTAAAAGGCTCGTTCATCATAGTCTGCCGCTTCGGTCGAATTCCGAATCTTCCACATAAGGAAGAAGGTCCGTAAATAGTCAATCCCAAATTTAAAAATCCGGGCGTTGGAAGAACCTTTTACTCGCGGAAAGTAGGTAAAGGGAATTTCATGGATGTTCCAACCTTCGATATGGGCCTTCACCAGAATCTCTTCTAAGATTTCAAAATTCCTGCCCCGAAGTTCCATCCCTTTGAGTAAGGGTGTATGGTAGAGTCTGAATCCGCTGGATAGATCCCGCGCGCGAAGGGATAGGCCTCGGGCAAAAAACGCATTCAGAATTTTGCTGAGGACTTTCCGCGTCCAGGGCATATAAGCGACGCCACCCCGGCAGTACCTGGAGGCAATGATAATATCCGCCCGATGGCGACTTTCCCAAAGTTTATAGATAAAATTTGGCTCATGGGAAAGGTCCGCATCCATGGTCAGAAGATAGTCGCCTTTGGCTTCCTCAATCCCCGTTTGAATCGCCCCTCCATAACCGGGCTTTCTTTGAAAGACAACTCGTGCGCCATGCTTCTGGGCGATTGCTACTGTTTGGTCAATGGAGCCTCCCTCAACCACCAGGATCTCCCAGGAGGCAGGGGTAATTTTTTCTAGGGAAAGGGAAAGCTTCGGTATGAGTTCTTCTAGGTTTTCGGCTTCATTATAGCTGGGAATGAGAACGGTTAAGTTCATTCTTTAATTCCTCGAAATTCTTTCATCTTCCTTCTAGAAATTAACTGACAGAACCTTGCTTTCAATTTTTTGAAAATATAACACAGATTCCCCATCAATTCTACTTAAGGAAATGATTTTTCTTCCCACGATTCAAGAACAAAAGATTTAAGTTGTAAAGGACCGGTGGGCTATGCTATAAATTTTGATAAAAATATTTTTCCTCGGCTTTTGTTTCATTTCCACAATATTTTTTTCGGTCGAATGAAAAAAGGAGCCTGGGAAAATTAGGTTAATCCTCTTTCTTGTTAGCCTAGGGTCGAAGGTCAAGAAAAAGGGTAACTTCTTTCGGGGGTTTAAGATAACTTGCCCAGCCCAATAGTTTCCGTGGTTACGCCCTCCTTCAATCAGGGTCGTTTCATTAAAGAAACCATAGAAAGCATCCTTTCTCAGGATTACACTCCGATCGAATACATGGTGATCGATGGGGGGTCGAATGATGAGACGATGGAGATCCTGAAAACATATGGAGAGCGTTTCTATTGGGTTTCCGAGAAGGATAAGGGCCAATCGAATGCCATCAATAAGGGATGGAGTCGGGCCCGGGGCGAAATCCTGGCTTGGCTGAACTCGGACGATATCTATTTGCCGGGGGCAATTTCCAAAGCGGTTAACTTCCTGAAGAGTAATCCTGAAGCAGGTGGTGTTTATGGAGAAGGATATCATATTGAGGAGGACGGCCGTATCATTGAGCGGTACCCGACTGAGCCTTATAACCGACAAAGGTTAGCGGAGACATGCTACATTTGTCAGCCGACCGTCTTTATCCGCAGGGCCGTCCTGGAAGAAGTTGGTTTCCTGGACGAAAATCTCCAATACTGTATGGATTATGATCTCTGGTTTCGAATCGCCATGAAATATGTCTTTGGATATGTGCCTGAATACCTGGCCTGTACGCGTTTCTATCGCGAAACTAAAACCCTCGGGCAAAGGGTGAAAGTTCACAAGGAAATTTTAAGAGTTGTCCATCGACACAACCAATTGGTTCCTTCCTCCTGGATTTACGGGTACGGCCACGCCTTCTTGGAACGCTACCTTGACCGTTCCAAACCCTTAGGGAATTTCTTTTTTATAATTGGCTTGATTGGTCTTAGCATGAGTAAATTCTTGGAATATAATCATCGGGTCCCCTTTTCAGAATACCAACGCTGGTGGGAATGGCTGAGGCCTCATTTTAAGTAGAAATCGCTGCGTGGTCCCTAACAAGAAAATAGAATAAAGATATTTGGATTTGAGTGAGGGTAAAGATTGCGTTCCAGAGAAGAATCTTTTATATTGACAGAAGAACTGAATAATATAAAAATATTTTATGCTATTATTGAGAAAAATGAAGATAGCAGTTTAATAATTGAACCTGAATCCTGCGTGAAAACTATAATTAGATTTTCAACTTCTCGATTTTCTTTATGGCATATTCAAATGCATCTCTATATAAGGGATTAGCTGGTAATTTTAAGATAGGTCTATTCTCGGACTTTATAAGTTCACTGGGGATCAAGAAGAAACGAGATCTTAAGGGTTTAAGCGTCATGTTTTGAAACTCCATTGGCAGACAAAGTCGTTTGAACCAGTTGATGAGATTGTAAGCGAATAAAAGGGTATGAAAATAAGCCTCGTTGGCCACGAAATGTTTTGTCGGGATTTTTCCCAACGGAGAATTCCCTTTGAGTTCTTTGATAATCAGTTCTACAGCGGCTCGACCATTATAAAACCTCCAAGTATTGAGAGGAGTAAGCTTCATGTTGGTCACAATGACCTGGTAGCTATATTTGCCCATTGAGAAGATGGGTATTAATGAGGACGCTATCATATATTTTTATTCTATCGTTAATAAAATAGAGAAGGGATTTGATTAATTGCGCGTTGGATTGGATGGAAAAGAAATCAGCTTGAAGGCCGACGGGATAGGCAGATACGCTATAAATTTAATCCGGTCTATGGCTAAAATATTAGTGAATGAGCAATGGATCGAAATTGTTTTATTTGCTGGTCCCCGGACCCAAATAGATTTTTTAGTGCCTGATAATATATTGGTTTCAAATAGAATTAGAAAAATCAAAAGTAGCCTTGTTCGATCATTCTTGTTTTTCCCCATCATCTTACCCGAAGAAAAGATTGATGTTTTCCATGGATTAGATCATGCGAGTCTTCCCCTTTTTAATAAAAGGGGAAAGTTTGTCATAACCATCCATGATATAATTACCTTTATCTTTCCCGAATTCTTTACCTGGAAACATAGGAAAATAATAAATTTCATGCTTCCGAAAATGTTGGCCAGAGCTGACAAATTGATTGCTGATTCGCACTCTACAAAAAATGACTTATCTCAATTTTTCAAAATTGATGATGCGAAAATTACTGTTATTCACCTGGGGCTTGAAGAGAGGTTCAAAATCGTTTCATTCCAAGAAATTGAAAAAATAAGAAAAAAATACCACATCAAGGACGATTATATTCTTTTCGTGGGAGTGCTTGAACCAAGAAAAAATATCGTCTCGATCTTGGGGGCTCTTTCAATTTTGAAACAGACAGGCAAGCTCCGGGGGAGGAAACTGGTGGTAGCTGGAAAGACCGGTTGGCTATTCAAGGAAATTTTTAAGAAAGTTCAGGAATCAAAATTGGAGAAGGATGTAATTTTTACCGGTTTTGTCAATGAAGAAGATCTTCCCGCTTTATATTCCGGGGCCCTTTTTTCCGTTTTTCCTTCACTATATGAAGGCTTTGGTCTTCCCGTTTTGGAGGCCATGGGGTGTGGAACGCCTGTTATTACTTCGAAGGTTTCTTCCTTACCCGAGGTAGTGGGTGATTCAGCCATTTTAGTCGACCCCATGAATATAGAAGAGTTGGCTTGGCGCATGGAAATGTTGTGTGAGAGCTCAGACCTGAGAGAAGAGTTGGGGAAAAAAGGGCTAGAGCGATCTAAGTTATTTTCTTGGGAAAAGACTGCGCAGAAAACCCTGGAGGTCTATAAAGAACTTGCCTAAGTGGGTAAAGGTTCTTTAGACTTTTGCATGACTAGTACTTGCGGGAGATTATTGAAAGAGAGAAAATTATGCTAAGAAAATTTAGAGGGTAAATTTAAAAAGACTTCAATCAGCTATTGATTTTGGATGTCAAAAGATTCCCTTAATTAATTTTTGTTTTTCTATTTGGAAGACAATGAAAAAACATATTTTTTTAGATGCCCGATTATACAATCGTTCCGGAATAGGTAGATATATAGAAGGTTTTTACAAGGAGATCCTCGAGAATATTCCGGACATAAGAGTGACGGCGGTGGGTGATATAAATTTTCTTAAAGAAACTTTTTTAAAAACCCAAGATATTTTTCCTTATCGTTCTCCAATATACTCTTTGAGAGAGCAGATTGAAGGGAGCTTATTGATCCAAAGGTTCAGGAAGGCGATTGATGTGTTTCATTTTCCTCATTATAACGTCCCATGGTTTTTGCCTAAGAATAGCGTAGTCACTATTCATGACTTGATACAGTTTCTTTTTCCAGATTATTTTGGTAGGATTAAACGGTTTGGAGCGGCCTTTATATTGAGAAATGCTTTAAAAGGGGCTGGGCGGGTTATCGTGGGTTCGGAATTAACCGCAAAAGACCTTGGTAAGCATTATCCTGCATTTAAGGACAAAGTAAGGGTAGTAAAGAACGGGATTGCTAAGGCTTTTAATCCACTCTCTGAAGATGAGGTGACCCATTTTAAGAAGAACAAGGGAATCAGGGATTATATTCTTTATGTTGGGAATCGAAAACCGCATAAGAATATAAAAAGGTTGTTAGAGGCCTTTCCCGTCATTAAAAGAAAACATGGAGCTTTACAGCTTATTATCATCGGGGAAAAATTCGCTGAGGTGGATCCGGTTAAGGTATGGAGAGAAAATTTTGGTTTGGATGGGGATGCGATTAAAGAGATAATAAAGGTATCTGATCAAGAATTGCGCAGATATTACTGCGGCGCCAGGTTATTAGTCCAGCCATCTTTATATGAAGGATTTGGACTTCCACCGCTTGAGGCAATGGCCTGCGGTTGTCCTGTTGTGGTTTCTAATGTTGCAAGTCTCCCAGAAGTATGTGGAGATGCCGCATATTATGTTGATCCATACGATGCGGAAAGTATTGCTGATGGAATTTACAGAGTTGCCACAGATGAGGAGCTAAGGGGAAGTTTGATCCAGCAAGGATTGCAAAGAGTAAAAATGTTCAGTTGGGAAAAATCTGCAAGGGAACACATTAAAGTTTTTGAAGAAGTCATTAATACAAAACGAAGGAGTTAACATGAAAAGGGCACTTATTACAGGGATCACTGGCCAGGATGGGAGTTATCTTACAGAACTTCTTCTCGAAAAAAACTATGAGGTCCATGGCATCGTGAGGCGGTCAGCAATTGAAGATCCCGAACATCGTATGTCGAGGATCTTACATATCCTGGATCGAATCGTTATACACGCCGGATCTGTTGAGAGTTATCCGAGCATCTTCAATGTGGTAAAAAAGGTTGAACCGCATGAATGTTACCATCTTGCTGCCCAGAGTTTCGTTGCATATTCCTTTGATGACGAGTTTTCGACACTTTTGACTAATATCAATGGGACTCATCATGTCCTTTCAGCCGTAAAGGAAGCAGTCCCATCCTGCCGAATATACTTTGCGGCCTCCAGCGAAATGTATGGAAACGCGGAGGAATCACCTCAGAACGAAAATACCCAATTTAGACCGAGATCTGCTTACGGTATTTCTAAACTGACCGGGTATCACTTAGTCAGAAATTATCGGGAGGCCTATGGGATGTTCGTCGTCAATGGCATCCTTTTTAATCACGAATCTCCTCGTCGGGGCTTTGAATTCGTGACGCGAAAGATATCATCTCATGCTGCAAAAATAAAACTCGGATTGGCTAAGGAACTCAGATTGGGGAACCTGGATGCCAAAAGAGATTGGGGCCATGCCAAAGACTATGTAAAGGCGATGTGGATGATGTTACAGGCTGATTCTCCCGATGACTACGTGATTGGCACGGGTGAGAGTCATTCAGTGGGGGAGTTTGCCAAAATCGCCTTCGATTACGTAGGATTAGGTTACAGGGAATTTGTCATCACAGATGAGAAATATTACAGACCAGCAGAAATCTATAACCTTGTGGCTGATGCTTCTAAGGCGAGATCAAAACTTGGATGGAGCTACCAGTATCGATTTATTGATCTTGTGCAAGAGATGGTGGAAAGCGACCTTAAGCTCTTCCAGAGGAATCGTGAAGGAAGTGGCGAGAAGAGATAACGAGTCGATGAGGGTAGCCATTATCCATGATTGGCTCACGGGTATGAGAGGGGGGGAACGGTGCCTCGAAGCCTTCTGTGAACTCTTCCCTCAAGCCCACCTTTACACCTTGTTATATATCCCCGGCTCGGTTTCATCCACAATCGAAAAGATCCCCATTAAAACATCCTTCATCCAAAACCTCCCTTTTTCAAAAAGGGGTTACAGGAAGTATCTACCTCTGTTCCCAATGGCTATAGAAAGTTTCAACTTAAAGGGGTATGATTTTATACTGAGCTGCAGCCATTGTGTAGCCAAAGGAATTATTACCCCACCGGACGCTCTGCATATCTCCTACGTGCTTACACCTATGCGATATGCATGGGATATGTATGGAGAATATTTCGGGGACAACAGGAATAGAATGATCCCGCTTTTTATCCATTATCTAAGGATGTGGGATGTGACGTCGAGCCAGCGCGTAGACGATTTCTTATGTATATCCCAACACGTAAAGAACCGGGTGAAAAAATTTTATAGAAGAGAGGCAGACATCATCCATCCTCCGGTGGACATTCGCCGATTCAGAATTGGAGACAGAAGTGAAAATATTTTTCTTATCGTCTCCTCATTCGTGCCCTATAAGAGGATCGACCTGGCGATAGAGACATTTAATCAGTTGGGGTATCCTTTAAAGATTATTGGAACGGGCCCTGAGGAAAGAAGGTTAAGAGCCATAGCAAAATCGAACATTGATTTCCTGGGATGGCAACCGGACGAAGTGATTGCAGACTGCTATTCCAAATGCCGGGCCCTAATCTTCCCTGGGGAGGAAGATTTTGGAATCGTTCCATTAGAAGCGATGGCCTGTGGCAAACCTGTAATTGCCTATGGCAGGGGAGGAGTATTAGAAACCATCATTTCCTACAATCAACGAAGCAGTGCAAAGGGAGATGCACCAACAGGCCTATTTTTTTATGAACAGAATGTTGATTCACTAATTGACACCATCGAAAAGTTTGGTAGAATCGAAAGGGAATTTGATCCCTTAGCAATCAGGAATCATACACTGAAGTGGGATATAGAGATTTTCAAAGAGAAGATTAAAAAAGGTATTTTTGAAAAGATAGAGTCAAAATGTTAAAAAAGCATGCTCAATTCTTCAAGTCTCTATTTTTCATCTCTGATTTGCTCATTATTTCTCTTGCCTGGATCCTCTCTTATTTTTTAAGATTTTATACAACTTTGATTAGGGCTCCATTATTGGGAACCCCTCCTTTTTTGACTTACATCGAGTTCTTATTGCCCCTCTGGGTGATATGGGGACTGGTTTCAATAAAGATCCGTTTATATCAACCTCGGAGAATGGAGCATTTTTTTAAAGAAATTTTAGATATTGCAAAAGGGCTAACCTTAACCTCTTTTATTTTGATCGCGATTATCTATCTTTTTAAAAGATTTGAGTTTTCTCGATTGGCATTCTTTTACTTTTGGGTGATGGGCATTTTAGGACTCACTTCAATACGATATTATACCAGGAAGATTCTAAAAATTCTTCGCAGACGAGGATATAATCAGCGGTTTGCTCTCATTGCCGGGACAGGGGAACTCGGACAGAAAGTTTTAGAGAAGATTGAACTATATCCAGAATTGGGAATACAGGTGATCGGGTATTTGACTCGTAAGTTTGAGGAAGTTGGAAAGAAGATCGAGAATGTTCCCATCCTCGGACGATATGAAGACCTCGATAGGATTTTAGGTGAAAATAAGGTTGACATCTTTTTTATTGCCCTTTCCATTAATGAATACGAGGGCTTGGAAAACCTCATTAAAAAACTTCGAGGCCATTTAGCAGATATTAAAGTGATACCAGGAGCTTATGAATTCTTGAGTTTAAGAGGTGGTATTGACGAATTAGATGGCCTTCCAATTGTGAGTCTTCAAAGTTCACCTCTCTATGGTTGGAATAATGTTTTTAAGAGGATATTTGATCTTACATTGGGAACCCTGATATTGGTGATTACGTTTCCTATCATAGCAGCCATCGGCTTTTGGGTCAAATGGACGTCAGAAGGTCCAATTCTATTTGGGCAAGAGAGGGTTGGAATGAATGGCCATCCTTTTCAAATGCTGAAATTCAGAACGATGAAGGTGGATGCAGAAAAAGAGACAGGTCCTATTTGGGCGAAAGAAGACGATCCCAGGAGGACGAAAATTGGTACCTTTTTAAGAAAAACGAGCCTGGATGAGCTTCCCCAATTGTTTAATGTGATTAAAGGAGAGATGAGTTTAGTTGGACCACGACCTGAAAGGCCAGTTTTTGTTGAGAAGTTTAAAAATATGATCCCTTCTTATATGCTTCGGCATAAAATCAAAGCAGGGATGACCGGTTGGGCTCAGGTCAATGGATGGAGAGGGAATACCTCTCTGGAGAAACGGATCGAGCATGACCTTCACTATATTGAGAATTGGTCGATCGGTTTTGATCTGAAAATTTTATTCATGACTTTTTGGAAGGGTTTCTTCAGTAAGTCAGCCTATTAAAATGATTAGAAAATAGCTTTATAATCCCTCCCTACCTCCCTTTAGTAAAGGGAGGAGACAGGTATCCCCCCTTTTATAAAGGGGGGTAAAGGGGGATTATTAATTTTCATTGTTTTTAGATGACGAAGCCCTAACGGTCAACTCCTTTGTTTCTATGTTTATGATAAAGAATGAAAAACTCGATCTTGCGATACTCCTTCTGATTTCCCTTCTTCTAAGCATCTACCTTTTCTTCCGAACCTATGTCATCTCCTCGGATGGGGCATCCCAATATATACCGATGGCTAAAGTCTTTGCTTCAGGGTTGTATAAAGAAGCGATCGGCCTTAGTGGGCAGCAGCCATTATATTCCTTCCTTATTGCGTTAATTTCTCCTTTGGTATCCGATTTCGAAGTGGCAGGGAAGTTGATCTCATCCTTTTTTGGGATTCTCGTTATCTTTCCTGTTTACTTTTTGGGAAAGAGAGTTTTCGATCAGAAGATTGCTTTCTTTTCTGCTTTTTTCTTGGCCATTCATCCTTATTTTCGTAGGTTTTCAGGAGACGTTCTCAAAGAATCTACTTATCTCTTTTTTCTTGCTATAGCTATCTGGTTTACATTAAAAACGGTTCAACGAGGGAAAATGTATTCATACTTATTTGTTCCTTTCTTTTCTGCTCTCGTTTACCTTGTACGACCCGACGGCATTGAAATTCTTCTGGTTGTTTTCTTTTACTTCTTTTTTATTAAAAAATTTGATCTCCCTGAAAAGAAATGGGCAGTGATCCTTCTTTTACTTTTATCCTCTGTTATCCTTTTTCTCCCTTACCTACTCCATTTAAGGGAGGCTACTGGAGGGTGGACGTTGAGCAAGGCCAAAAGTGTTGTAGGAATTTTAGGTTGGGGAGTTACGAAAGATGAAGTTTCCTTTATGACTAAGGTTATCTATAGCCTAAAAAAATTGAATTTAGAAATCTTTGCTATATACCACCCTCTGTTTATTTTTTTACTGGCTGTAGGTCTGCTGAGAAGGAAGTCTTCTCATTTTAAAAATGAAGAGAAATTTTTAATCTCTTTCTTTGTTTTACACTATTTGGTTCTTTTCTTATTGATATTAAATCTTACGGACTGGAAGAGTGGTGAAAGAGTCCAGGGATATCTTCTTAGCGGAAGGCATGTATTGCCTTTACTTCTGATCTCAATTTATTGGGTTGGAGGGGGCTTCTTGAATCTTTATCATTGGATTTATAAAAAGATAGAAGCCAACAATTTACTTAATCGTTTGGAATCGAAAAGAAAGTCTAACATAATTTTAGTAACCCTTTTGATCCTGATATTGGTCATAATTCTCCCAAAAACCTTAAAACCTCAGAGATATGAACGATTGACGGAGAAGTGGGCAGGAATTTGGATTAAGAATCAATCAGGTAGAGGAACAATGATTTT
>Ga0315294_10002654_pt1 | contig 19518 bp, 15 predicted proteins | sample YL17G13_40_MG_FD_203626 | JGI IMG/M metagenome (GOLD analysis project Ga0315294, IMG submission 203626) | Sediment microbial communities from Yellowstone Lake, YNP, Wyoming, USA - YL17G13_40 | ecosystem: Environmental > Aquatic > Freshwater > Lake > Sediment | place: USA: Wyoming | collected...
ATTTATAGGTGGGGCGTTTTTTGTTGTAACTTCTTTATTTTCAGGATGATATGTCTTAGAAACCCAAGCAGACCAGCTCATCAGAACCAGTAATGATAATGCGATGGCTAAAGTGAGACGTCTTTCCATGGTTTTATCCTAAGGGATCGTAACCCGCTTTGCCGGAAAAGGGATGACAAGATAATAACCGTTTTGCCCCCTTTAGTATACCCCGCAAAAACCCATACTTCATAATTGCTTGTTGGGTGTACTCTGAACAAGTAGGCAGAAAACGGCAGGAACAAGGCAGCGTTATCCGGATATATCTTTGATAAATCCTGATCAGGTTAAGCGCTAAATTTTTCAACATTAAATGCACAGTCTGTGTCTACCTTTTTGCCGGCGCCGCGACAAAACTTTTCGACCCGTTCTTTTTTTCATTCTGCGTCGGAAACCGTGTCTTCGCTTCCCTATGATGTTTGTCGGTGTCTTTAAATTTTTTTTCATGCGACGATATCCTTTTTGATAAATATGATAGAGGTGCTTCTGTTTGTTCGATAAGAATAATGTGTAATTATAACATAAAGGAGGCGCAAGTCAACCCTGCACCTTTAATATTTTAGAGAAAAAGTGTAACACATAAAAGGCGCGAGGTCAAGACAAACAAATATTATTGCGAAGAAATCGTAGGGCGATGCGGGGTTGTTAAGCCCGACCCGCCCGCACAACCAGCACGTTGCGGTTAATGATGTGAGTGAATCCTCCCCGTGATAAATCACGGGGTTTCCTAAAGAAAAGAGATAAAACTTCGCCGAAGCCATGATTTAAGCCCGCCTTCGTTCCGCTCTGCGGAACTTCGGCGAGGCTCGCCTTGCCATTCATCCCCGCGATGAATCGCGGGGCTTTCTGGCGAAGGCGAGTAAAAAATTATTGTTGACCCGGAGAGAATTTTTTGTATAATAATGGACACTTGTCTTTTGTTTTTACTTGCAATGGGTTTTTTCTCTGGTATAATATTTTCCACAGATTTATGCAAGCTGTGCATAAGCTGTGGATTGCCTAAAGACGGAGTAATGTTACACTCATGATGCCGGATATCGCCAAGGTTTGGGGCCAGGCAGGAGACTACTTAAAGAAGAAGTTGGGGAGCGCGACTTTTGAAACCTGGATCTTGCCTTTAAAACCCACGCTAAAAGATGGTCATAATTTAATCCTGGAGGCGCCAGATAGCTTCTTTAGAGACTGGGTGGATACACACTATCGGCCGCTTATCCAAGAGGCTCTTCAGCAATCAGCCCAAAAAGGGATTACGGTTACTTTTAGTATTAACCCTTTGGCTAAAGACACTACTTATCCGTCGCCAGCAAGCACCCCAAGTAACATCAATTTAGAAGCTCGGGATAGCCTACCGTTGAATTCGCGCTATACCTTTGAAAATTTTGTGGTAGGGCCCGCTAATCGTCATGCGCATGCTTACTCTTTGGCCGTAGCAGAGTCTCCGGCCAAAACCTATAATCCTTTATTTATCTACGGCGGGGTGGGCCTAGGCAAAACCCACCTTATACAGGCGGTTTGTCATCACATCAAAAATAAAAAACCGAGTAATCTTAAAATCTGCTATCTTCCTTCTGAGCGTTTCACTAACGAGCTTATCGACGCGATACAGCATCGTTCTACGGCTGCGTTTAGACAGAAATATAGAAACATGGACATCTTAGTCCTTGATGACATACACTTTATTGCTGGCAAGGAATCTACGCAGGAAGAGTTTTTCCACACCTTTAACACATTGTACGATGCCCATAAACAGATTATTATCTCTTCTGACCGGCCACCTAAAGAAATCTCTAACTTACAAGAGAGATTGGTTTCACGGTTCGGCTGGGGGCTCACCACAGATATTCAGCCCCCAGATTTAGAGACGCGGGTAGCCATCTTAAAAAAGAAGATTGAAAGAGAGCCGGTGGCTGTGCCCGATGAGGTTATTTTCTTTATTGCCCAACTGATTAAGACTAATATCCGGGAATTAGAAGGGGCGCTGATCCGCACCATTGCTTATTCCTTGCTCGAGGAAAAACCCATAACCCTGGAATTAACCAAAGAGGTTTTAAAGGACCTCTTGAAAGAGCCCAGAAAATTGGTTACCGTAGATTTTATCCAACGTTGCGTTACTGAAGAATTTGGGATAACATTACAGGAATTAAAAACCAGGCGCCGGAATAAAAATATAGTTTTCCCGCGGCAGGTAGCCATGTACTTAAGCAGGGAATTAACTGATTTATCCCTACCGGAAATAGGTGGTTTTTTCGGAGGCAAGGACCATACCACAGTGTTACACTCTTACAATAAAATTAAAGAAAATTTAAACACCAATGAAATTTTAAAAGAAAGGATTAACAAAATTATACAAATCATTAAACAATAAATTCAGGGTTTATCCCAGGGGTAATTTTTTATTAATACGCTACAAACAACACGCTTTGAACGATATCCCCAAAAGAACAAACCCTTATTACTTCTAATACGATATTAATATATTAAGTATAAATAGAAGGGAGATAAAATGAAGTTTAAAACCCAAAAAAACAACCTGTTAACCGGTATACAGACCGTACAGAATGTAGTTACTACAAAGGCGGTTTTGCCTATATTGTCCAATATTTTAATTGAAACCCAAGAGAACAACCTAAGATTAACCGCAACCGATTTAGATATTGGAATAACCTGTGTAATCCCTGTGGATATCGAGGAGCCTGGCGCAATAACCGTACCTGCCAAACGGTTTAGTGATATTATTAAAGAATTACCCAGCGATGAAGTAGTTATAACCACTAAAAAAAATAATTTAGTGCTCATTGAAACCGAATCTTGTCAATTTAGGATTATTGGAATAGCGCGGGAAGAGTTTCCCAAACTGCCCGAGTTCAAAGACAAAGAGGCAGTTAAACTAGAACAGTTGAGCCTGAAACAAATGTTGGGTTTAACCTCTTTTGCGGTGTCCCTAGATGAAAGCAGGTATGTTTTGAACGGCATACTTTTTAAAATCTCCCAAAATAACTTAGACCTGGTGGCTACGGATGGCAGGAGGTTGGCAGTTATAACTAAAAAACTAAAGCAAGGTGTGGGTAAAGAGATACAGATGATTGTGCCAATTAAGGCCATCCAGGAGCTATGCCGCAGCCTTAAAGAAGAAGGGGAATTAATGCTAATATTAGGTAATAACCAGGCGCTATTTGAGTTAAACGATGTAGTGATTATTTCGCGCCTTATCGAGGGCGAATTTCCCGATTATCACCAAGTAATACCACCTGCTTCGGAAAACAAGATACGGGTTAACCGGGAACAGTTTTTGCTCGCCGTCCGCAGGGCAGCCTTGCTTTCTACCCCAGATTACCAAGCCGTGAAATTAGAGGTTTTTAAAAATAAATTAGTGGTTTCTAAATCTACGCCTGATGTCGGAGAGTCGCGCGAAGAAGTCCCCATGGAATATCAAGGTAGGGAGATAGCCATTGGGTTTAATCCTACTTATTTAATCGATGCCTTAAAAAATCTCAACCTGGAGACCGTAGAGTTGGAATTAACTGATAGCGAGAAACCCGGCGTGATTCGCACCGATGGTTATATTTATATTGTTTTACCGATGCGCCTAGGTTAATTATGGAAGCCATCAAAGATACGCTAAAAAATGTAATGCAGGCCCTGGAAACCAAAAAGAAAGGACTGTCTCAATATGACCCCCAAACTCTGCTGGAGCAGGTTTTAACCAAAAAAGAGTTGCGGCATATAAAATCTCATTATTTTAGAAGGGGCATCTTGAGCCTGGACATAGATTCCTCTACCTGGCTTTATCAATTAAGCTTAAAAAAAGAAGGCTTGCTGACGCAGTTAGGTAAGAAAAATAGCAGTATAAGGGATATCCGTTTTCGGCTGGGAGGATAGCGTGAAGAAGAAAAAGATAAAATCCCCTAAACCCACAAGAGCGTCCAAAGAGCCGGTTGAGGAGGATAAATTAGCGGCTGCGCGGGGTACTGCTTCGGGAGAACGCCCGGCGCAGGATAAGGCTTACGACGCCACTACCATACAGGTTTTAGAGGGCACAGAAGCAGTGAGGCGTCGGCCCGCCATGTATATTGGTGACACCTCAGTACGCGGCTTACACCATTTAGTGTATGAGGTGGTTGATAATAGCGTTGATGAAGCCCTGGGTGGTTACTGTAATACCATAGAAGTCATTGTGCATCCGGATAATAGCGTCAGCGTTTTGGATAATGGCCGGGGCATTCCGGTAGATATCCATAGGACGGAAAAAAAGCCGGCAGTAGAAGTGGTGCTGACTACCTTGCACGCCGGGGGTAAGTTCGACCACCGGGTATATAAAGTAGCTGGAGGCTTACACGGCGTAGGTGTGAGCGTAGTTAACGCGCTTGCCGAGTGGTTAGAGGTAGAGGTAAAGAGAGACGGCAAGGTTTATCATCAGCGCTATGAGCGCGGCCGGACCGCTTCTAAACTGACGGTCATTGGTAAGAGTAGCGCTACCGGTACCAAGGTGACCTTTAAGGCTGACCGGACTATTTTTGAAAAAGTAGATTATTCCTATGACATTTTAGCCCAACGCTTAAGGGAGTTAGCCTTTTTAAACAAGGGCTTAAAAATTAAGCTCCAAGATAAACGCACGGATAAAGAAAATGCTTTTGAGTTTAATGGCGGCATTGTTTCTTTTGTCGAATACTTGAATAAAAACAAAAATCCCTTACACCACAAAGTGGTTTATTTCGAGAAGAAACAAGATAGCGTTATTTTAGAGGCAGCGCTGCAATATAATGATGGTTATGCGGAAACAATATTTTCTTTTGCGAACAACATCAATACTATTGAGGGTGGCACGCACCTTTCTGGGTTTAAATCTGCGCTCACCCGGGCCATCAACCAGTGCGCTAAGAATAAAAACTTAATTAAAGAAGGCGATGTGGGGATTGCGGGTGAAGATGTGCGCGAAGGTTTGACTACAGTTATTAGCGTTAAACTACCCGATCCACAGTTTGAAGGCCAGACTAAAACTAAGTTGGGCAATTCGGAAATCGAGGGCCTAGTTGCTTCGTCAAGCCTGGAGGCTTTAAGCGCCTATTTTGAAGAGAATCCGTCGGTAGCCAACAAGATATTGGATAAGGTTATTCTGGCTTGCCGGGCGCGCGAAGCCGCGCGTAAGGCGCGCGAATTAACCCGCCGCAAGGGTGCCTTAGAAGGCGCAGGCCTGCCGGGTAAATTAGCGGATTGCTCAGAAAGAGACCCGGCCTTGTGCGAAATATTTTTAGTGGAAGGTGATTCCGCTGGCGGTTCAGGCAAGCAGGCGCGGGATAGAAGATTTCAGGCCATTCTTCCCCTCAAGGGAAAAATCTTAAATGTGGAAAAAGCAAGATTAGACAAGGTACTATCTAATGAGGAGATCCGTACCGTAATTACTGCCCTGGGCACCGGGATTAGTGAAGAATTTGATCTTACCAAGTTGCGTTACCATAAAATCGTCTTACTTTGCGATGCGGATGTGGATGGGTCGCATATCCGTACCTTGATATTAACCTTGCTCTATCGACAGCTACCCAAATTAATTGAGAATGGTTATGTCTATATTGCGCAGCCACCACTCTATAAAATTAAAAGAGGTCAGCGCGAAGAGTATATCCAGACCGAGGAACAGATGAATGCCTTGCTTTTAGACCTGGGGCGCGAAGGCTTAAAGCTAATGAACCTGAAAAATAAAGATACCTATACTGATAACCAAGTTAAGGATATTTTAGAAATGCTGGTAGAAATAGGGCAGTATAATCGGATTTTTGAGAAAAAGGGAGTAAACTTTGCAGAATATCTGGATTTTAGACATCAAAAGACCAAAAAATTGCCCATTTATAGGGTAAAAGTGGATAATAAAACCCATTTTGTCTCTAATGACCACGAGTTAGCGAAAATTGTCGGAGAAGACAAAATTGAAGAGAAGGCGGAAATTCTGGAACTCTTTGAGGCCCAAGATATTGAAAAGATAATCCAAAAATTGGAAAAAATCGGTTTGGATATTGATACTTATCTTGCGCGGCCCGAAACAGAGGTGGCCAGGGCTAAGAAGGAAGAGAAAAGACCTAAGCTTGCCTACAGAATTATAGACGGAAAAGAGCATTTTGATTTCTCTTGCCTGAAAGAGGTGTTAGCGCACGTGAAGAGCCAGGCCCAGAAAGGCATGAGTATCCAGCGTTATAAAGGTTTGGGTGAGATGAATCCGCAGCAACTCTGGGAGACCACCATGGACCCAGAAAAACGCACCCTTTTAAAGGTGGTTTTGGAGGATGCGGTAGAGACAGACAGGATGTTTACAGTGTTGATGGGCGATGAGGTTGAGCCGCGCCGCGCATTTATCGAAGAATATGCCCATCAGGTCAAGAATTTGGATATATAAGTGAGGACATAACTTACGGAGCCGAAGGCGAACGTAAGTTATAAGTCCGAACTTACCCCGACGAATATGCCAAAATTGTCGGAGAGAATTTTGGCATATCTTATGAGTCGGGGTAGGATTGGTAATCTGTATCCCTTGCCTAAACACTTGTCAATTTCTTGCGAAATTGACTGCGTAGGCTTCGGGATTAATTCGCGCAATAACTTATGTCGGAGCAGATTAAAATAGCTGCTCCATAAGTTATGCGCTCATTAAATGTATACCCGTAACGAAAAAATAGTTCCCAGATATATTGAAGAAGAAGTAAAGGACTCTTACCTTAATTACGCCATGAGCGTAATTGTAGGCAGGGCGCTTCCCGATGTGCGCGATGGTTTAAAACCCGTGCATCGTCGGATTTTATATGCCATGCAGGACCTTGGGCTAGAACATACTAAGCCATATAAGAAAGCCGCGCGCATCGTTGGCGAGTGTTTTGTTAAAGACACATTAATTCTTACTGAAAAAGGGCTCGTTGCTATCCAAGACGTCAAGATAGGCGATGTAGTATATACTCAAGAAGACAAGAGACGAGTTACCCGGTTATATGAAATGCCCGAAAGGCCCCTTTTGAAAATAAGACTCGAGAATGGCATTAGCAACACGGTTACCCATTCGCAAAAATTTAAAATCTTAGATAAAGATTTACAATTTCAATGGAAAAAAGCAGAAGAGTTGAGACTGGATGATGTTATTGTAGTAAGAGCACGCTTTCCAGAAATAAAAGATTTAATAAGGCTGAACGCGTCTTTTTCTGAATTTCCGCGTTATCTTAATAAAGAAATAGCCTATATTTTGGGTCTGCTTATTTCCGACGGTTGGATAGAAAAGCCTAACGGTCGCCAGCGAAATAGAATCTGTTTTTATTCATGCGAACGAAAAGTTATAGAAAAGGCGCAAGCTATATTTAAGCAACTATTTAATTATGAGCCTGGCATAGAAACAAAGGTATATAAAGGCGCGACCAAAGACGGTAAACCTTATAAAAAGGGTTATCAAATAAGAATTAACAGGAATAGCATAAATGCATTTTTTATGTCAAATTTTCATTTAGAGGGGCTAAAGGCCCAAAGCAAGATAATTCCTAGACAAATATTTGGCTCGCCCAAGGATGTTATATTTTCGTTTGTGGCTGGCTTAATCGAAGGAGATGGCTCTGTCCATCATAAAAGGAATATTATACATTATGGTTCCGTTTCCGAGGCGTTAATAGATGGTTTGATGGTACTTTTACAGCACTTGGGTATTTTTAGCTCGAAATATACAGCACAAAATAAATCCCTTGGATATATTAATGGCAGGCAGGTTCGAGCGAGAAAGCAATTTTATTACTTAGAGTTTAGAGGGTCCAATGCATTATTGTTGGCTAAAAATATTTATCTTTTTGATAAAGAAAAAGACCTTAGGCTTAAAAGTATGGTTAATGGAAGAATTATTCCCTCTAGTTACGATGTTGTCCCTTACGCAGGAGAACGTATATTTACAGAGTTAAGCGTAAGACACATTGGCAGCGGTTGGTATAGTGATATTAGCGGGAATAAATTCAGGATGGGAGTTAAGTACCCTACAGGATGCAAGATAAGGTATGCAGTGGATCTTATGGAAAAGCCCCTAAGGAAATCCCAAATTATAGATTGGGGCATTAGAGATAAGTTGAAAAAGGTGGGTTCGCCTTTATCAGGCTTTGTTGAGCACATTATAACTAAGGATGTCTATTTTTTTAAAGTATCTACCATTAAAGAAATGCCACCTGCGAAGACATTTGATATTCAAGTAGAAAATGAGCATGAATTTATTGCCAATGGGATGGTGGCGCATAATTGCCTTGGAAAATATCACCCGCATGGCGATTTGGCAGTTTATGATGCCTTAATTAGAATGGCCCAGGATTTTTCTTTACGATATCCTTTAGTAGAAGGCCAAGGAAATGTAGGCAGTGTAGATGGGGACTCACCGGCCGCGATGAGATATGTCGAAGCCAGGCTTGCTGAAATTTCCGACGACATGCTGGCAGATATCGAGAAGAATACAGTTAATTTTGTGCCTAATTTCGATGCCTCTTTAGTTGAACCAACGGTTTTGCCTGCGCTCCTGCCCAACCTTTTAGTCAATGGTTCATCGGGTATTGCTGTGGGCATGGCCACGAATATGCCGCCGCATAATTTAGGCGAGATTGTTGACGGCGTTATCTATTGCGTAGATAATCCTGCTTGTGAAATTAAGGACCTGATGCGTTATATCAAAGGCCCGGACTTTCCTACCGGTGGCCTTATTTGTGGCCGCCAAGGGATTAAAGATGCGTATTTCACCGGCAAGGGCAAGCTTACGCTTAGGGCACGCGCTTCGATTGAGCGGCAGAAGCAAGGCAGGGATACCATTGTTATTACCGAGATACCCTATCAGGCTAATAAAGCTGCGCTTATCGAGTCTATCGCCGCCCTAGTGGAAGAAAAAAAGATTGAAGGCATTGCCGATATACGCGACGAGTCAGACAAGGAAGGCCTGCGCATTGTGGTGGAGTTGCGCCGGGATGCTGAGCCACGGATAATTCTTAACCAGCTATTTAAGCATACTCAGCTGGAGGTGACCTTCGGGATAATCAATCTGGCTTTAGTGGATGGCCGGCCGCGGGTATTAAATGTAAAACAACTGATTGAACAGTATATTTTGCACCGTAAAGAAATTATCCGCAGGCGCACGATTTTTGATTTAGAAAAAGCCAAGCATCGGGCACACATATTAGAGGGCTTAAAGATTGCCCTGAAGTATTTGGACCGGATTATTAAGACGATTAGGAGCAGTAAAAGCGTGGCCGTGGCTAAAGAAGCCCTGATGAAGAACTTTGATTTAAGCGATATTCAGGCGCAGGCAATATTAGAGATGCAGCTGCAGCGGCTGACGGCGTTGGAGCGCGATAAGATTGATGCCGAATATTTAGATTTAATCAAAAAGATTGAACTCTATCAGTCCATCCTCGCTTCAGAAAAGAAGATAGAGGCGATTATTAAAGAGGATTTAATCGAGCTGAAGAAAAAATATGGGGATGAGCGCTTAACCGAGATTGCTGCTGAGGCAGAAGAGGTAGAGATTGACGACCTGATTGCCGAAGAGGACGTAGTCATCACGATTAGCCACTCCGGATATGTAAAGCGGCTTCCGGTAAGCGGCTACCGCAAACAGAAACGCGGCGGTAAAGGCGTGACTGGCGCGGAGGTCAAAGAAGAGGATTTTGTGGAACATTTATTTGTGGCCTCCACCAAAGATTATCTGGTAATCTTTACGGACAAAGGCCGGGTGTATTGGTTAAAGGTCTATGAGATACCCCAGGCCAGCCGTACTGCCAAGGGTAAGGCAATTATTAATCTTCTGCAGCTGGCTGCGGATGAGAACATTAGCTCCACGATTCCGGTAAGGGAATTTTCTGAGCATCAATTTTTAGTCATGGCCACTAAGCTCGGGCAGATTAAAAAAACGCGCTTAGATGAATACAGCAATCCGCGCAAAGGCGGGATTATCGGCATGACCTTAGAAAAAGGCGATGAATTAATCGAGGTTAAATTGACCGACGGAAAACAGGACTTGTTGCTGGCTATGCGCCAGGGTAAAACCATAAGATTCTCTGAGTCTCAGGTGCGCGATATGGGAAGGCAGGCCAAAGGCGTGCGGGGTGTTTCCTTAGCCAAGAATGACGTAGTGATTGCCATGGAGACTGTCCAGAAGGACGATACCGTATTAACGGTTACCGAGTTAGGCTTTGCCAAGCGCACTCCGGTTGATCAATACCGTATCCAGCGTCGGGGCGGCAAAGGCATAATCAATATCAAAGTTACCAAAAAGAATGGCCAGGCAGTGCGGCTAAAGTCAGTTTCTGACCGCGATGAGCTGATGGTCATGACCCAGAATGGCATGTTTCTGCGCTGCCCAGTGAAAGATATTCGCGCTACTGGCCGTTCTGCCCAAGGCGTACGCTTAATCAAGTTAGCTGATAAAGATAGAGTCTCTTCCGTAGCCCATGTGGTGGCGGAGGAAGAGTGAGGTAGCGGATTCTGTTCTTCGGTATTCTATAGCGAACGACAGGTTTTTAACAGTTATCCGCCCTCGGCGGATAACAGATGGTATATTAACTTGATACTGTTAAAAACCTAACAAAAGATGGGCTTGGGAAGAAAACAATGTTTTCTTCCCAAGGAAAGCTGGTAATTTGAAATAGGGCGTCACGAAACTCGCTCTTTTAAACAGTGAAGAATGATTTGATGAACCGGATTTTACGGTTTGGATCGTGCTTGGCCGCGGTCAGCGCTATCGCTAATATGGCAATATGCGCAAGAGAGCACATATTGGCAGTGGCATTTAAACCTTTTACTGAAGACCTTTGTATAGAAAAGACGGACAGGCGGGAGAATATTCTCTCGCTGGCAGTGCGCAGGGCATAAAGTTTTTTAAAGGTCTGGGATCCGTAGTCAATAGATGCTCGTATTGATGTATCGACATCGACTCTTAGGTTAGTCGTGCAGCCAAGGCGGTTAGTAAAGAACTTGGGATGGTTCCATGGACAGAAGAAGTGCTTTTTAGCGAGCCTCTTCGAGCCTTTAATAGGACAGACGAATTTGTGCCTTATGCGGTTTTGCTCTTTGTCATGATATTTACCTCTAGACATCATCTCAAGACCGGCGATACATATAGGCATACCCTTGGATGATAGCTTTATATCGGGGTTACCGCCGCCCCTGGGGTTTTTGGCGATTATAGGTTTAGCCTCAAGGGTCTTTACTATGTATTCGATGATGGCGCTTGAGTCGAGCGCGGAATCAGCGATGACCGCCTTAACTGGTAATGAGAACACGCTTTTAAGGTGTTCTAACTGCTGGATAAGTAATATCGACTCATGTATGTTGGCCGGTTTTGTAATCTCAACCATGGGCAGCTCAGAGACGGCATCGCAGATAACATGATTGCGGTATCCCCAGAAGAATTCCACCGTCTTCTTTGTCTTAGGGTAGACGACATAGACGCCAAGGCGGGCGTCCTTATCAGCCGCCGGTATCTTATGTTTATTGAATCTGTCTCTAACGTTGGTTTTTAGATTATTCTCTTTGACAGGAGCTTTTATCGGACATGAATCGCAGGATACATATTCGCCCTTAATCTCACCGAGGGTGATTAGCTCTTTAATGAGACTTTCTTTGATAGATTGGAATAAACCATTAGGGGAATATCTCAAGAACCGGGAGAACCGCTCTTTGGTAGGAAATGATTTAAAGCCGCAGACTTGAGCCAGCGCTGGATAGTTGGATAACTCCCTCGCGAGGTCCGCCAGATTCAGAAGGCCACGCAGATTTTTAAAGACGAGGGCATTTACCATTGCCCTTATGGAATAACAAGGCCTGCCGGTGGTATAGGCCTTACATCGCGGCATTGTAATGGAAGAAAATACTATCTCGAGCTTTTTTAGATAATTAAGGCTCGTTTCTTTGGTAAAAAGAAGTATTGGCTGATACATATTACCTCCTCCGGTTGAGTTTCGTGACAGGGGTGAGTTCTGTCACTCTATTATAGGCCAGGAAAGAGGGGAGGAGGTAAAATCTGTCAGACGAGAAGATGTTAAAAAACAAGAGGTTGTCACGAAAGTCGGAAGGCTTAAAACTTGCCCTCCTCCCCTCTAAAGAGGGGCGAAAACGGAGCTTTTTACAGGATATCAGTAAAATCTCCGACGGAGAAATGGCAGGAGGGCAGAAAGAAAAGAGCTTTTAATATTCTCCGACGAGAAAATAGTTTCGTGACGGCCACAAAGTTATTAAGATAAGGGGGTAAAATATGGGTAATGATATGCTTACGGGGGTTGCGTATCTTTTTATCCTGGCGGTTATCTTCGACATCTCGTTTAATCTGCGTCGCTTACTTAGAAGCCTTGATAGGATTTGGAGAAAACTTGCCGAGATAAATGATTTGCTCCAGAAAAAATAATTACTGACAGGCAATAAATTAGTTTGTCCTGATTCAAAAATCCCGATGGAAGCGGATGAGAATTAATATACCCGCGTACTCCTATCTGACCTTAAAAAGACTTATTGATGTAAAATTTTATCTTGATTTTTATTGTAACTTTTATTTTTTTCGAGTATACTATAATAGTCGGCTGTTAACGGCTTACTATTTGTTGATACCTGAATACATTTACCATAGACTAAATCTATCTAATCTGAGGCGCTTAGGGGGGCGATAGATGGAAACTAAAAAACTTATCCTGATAATTGACGATGAGCCTGACTTTATGGAAATGATGCGTTTTTTTCTGGAGAACGCCAACTTCCGCGTGATCACCGCTTCCGCGCCAGAAGAGGGATTAGAAAAAGCCCTGCTTAAACCAGACCTCATTCTCTTGGATCTAAATATGCCAAGGATGGACGGACATGAAGTTTGCAGACGCCTTAAGGAAAATGACCTTTCTTTATCTATACCGATAATTATGCTCACCTGCCAGGATAGAACCTTTGATAAAGTAGAAGCGTTTAATTTAGGAGTAACCGATTACATAGGTAAGCAATTCCCGTTCGAAGAAATCCTTGCCAGGATAAAGGCTGTTCTCAGGGAAACCTCTCCGGAGATAACTTCCCAAGCAAAGCAGGAAAGAAATAAAAAAATCATGGAATTAGGAAAAATCATCAACGAGAAAAATCTACGGACACTCTACCAACCTGTTGTAGTTCTCTCTACGCGGCAACCCATCGGCTACGAGGCCCTGACCCGCGGCCCTATAGGAAGCCCTTTTGAAAATGCGGCTGATCTTTTCGCCTTAGCTAACGAAGAAAATATGTTTCCCGAGTTAGATAGAATCTGCCTAAACCTGGCAGCAAAGAAGGCGACATTTCTCTCTCCCGGTCATCTTTTGTTTCTCAATACCGACCCCATTGTTCTAGATAAAGAGTATTTTAAGAATCTGGATTTTTTAAAAGATTCGACGCTTTCCCCCTATCAAATCTGTATCGAAATTACTGAGCGTACCTGTATCAAGGATTTTGCGAAGTTATCCGCTGACCTGGGTTATTTTAAGTCTTTGGGAGCCAAAGTGGCCATAGATGATGTGGGAGAAGGTTACTCCAGCCTAAAGGCGATTGCCGAGCTTAAGCCTGAATTCATCAAAGTAGATATGGGTTTAGTGCGTAACGTTAATGCGGATGGGATAAAGGAGAGCATTATACAGGTCATTGCTGACTTAACCAAAAAAGTGAATAGCCATCTTATCGCTGAAGGGATAGAAACCGAAGAAGAATATAGAACCTTGCTTTCCATCGGCGTCGAATACGGACAAGGGTATCTCTTCGCCAGGCCCTCTGAACACGTATAACCAAGCCATAATCAAAAACAGTTTCTTGAGAGGAAGCAAAATTAGGAGATTTAAATATTTACCCTGCTTTTCAAACAAAGGTTAATTAACTGCAATAATAGTTTTTCTCTATCTTTTTCTTTTAAATCCCGGAAGGAAAGACCCGCCATATAAACGGTCCTGCCCTTTCTATCTCTTTTTTCCAGCCAGACAATTTTTCCTGTAGCCTTAAGGGGTTTCTTAAAACGCGGTATATCTAATTCTAAAATTAATTCGTCCTGACCTTTAATGATCCTCTCTATTTGTCTTTGATCTAGGGTGGGCAATTCTATAGAGATACCGCCTACGCTCATATTCTCTGCAGCAGAGACCTCTTTAGGCCGTAACTTAAATAGCCCTTTTTGTTTTTTAATTTGTAATCTGAGCATAAATGGTTTTGCCATATCCAGGCGTAAATCCCTGCGTCTTTCTTCGTTAGCCCTTTTATTCTCCATTAATAGCGCTCCTTCAAGAAAATCGCCTTCGGCGATAACTCTAAAGTGCGATTTTTGAGTGACTAGGAAAGTGTTTTTATACTTTCCTATACCATAAAAACTGATTTTATAGTATGTCTTACATTTATTTACTTCGGGACTAATTCCAACCTCAGAACTTCTTCTTTTCCATTGTTATCTAAAACAACTGAGTCTTCATTTATCTTCATCACTATCTTACCATCTACTGTGTCTCCTTCGCCAACTACGCTATCACCGATAAGCGCAAAAGGTTTCTGGCTATCCCAGATTATTCCCTTTAGGCCAGTGTCCACTTTAGGCTCTTGGGCCAATCCGCTAGAATGGTCGGGTCGAAAAGGATTCTTTTGTCTTAATTCCTTTAATAAAGACCCCGCCTCTTGCCTTTCTAATTGCTCTGATTTTGTTTTTTTGGGAGATACCACCTGAGAATTCTTTGGAGCGCGGGTTTTATTACAACCCAGCAGAAATAAAGCAGATGCTATGCTACATATTAATATTAATTTTTGTATTTTCATCTTAACCTCTCTTCATCAATATATAAATAGCGGCCTCTATATCCATGATTAAATCGGAGGGGCCCGCGCTCTCCTGTTTTATATGTACTAAATTAATCTCGAATCTCGAGCTGCCCTGTTCCAATTTATAGAGTAAAGACATGAGATTAAAATAATCTCCCTTTAGAGAAACACTGAATTTTAATCTCTGATAATAAGTAAGCGGTTCTTTGTTTGAATCTGTAATATTCTCTTGGGGCTGAAAATCTAAAGAGGCTACCTGTAAATTATGCGCCTTTACCAAGGCCCTAAAATCGGCAAAATAATTAGAGAGTTCTTCTTCGTCCACAAACCCTTGCCTTATTTGCGCAAAATCCTTTTCTTTCTCTGCCAGCTCATTATTTAAGATATTGGCGTCTTTGATAATCTGATTGTAAAAATCTATTAACTTTTTTTGGGAAGTAAATTGAAAATCTATCGCCTTTAATTTCAATATCTGTATAGCGACAAAGGATTGATATAAAAGAAAACCGATTAATAATACTAAAAATATTCCTAAGATTTCCTTTTCTTTAGGAATCTTTTTAAATAAGATTTGCACGCCTTTAATCTTTGCTTTTAAAATTTTTATTTTATCGTACATCGAATGATAAATTTTATGCTCTGGGCTTCGCCCTTAGAAGAAACCAGTTCTACCGCCTCAAAATAACCGCTGCCTGTAAGGCTAGAGATATAATTAAATACGGCCCTTTCTGTTCTAGATTCCCCTGTTAAAACTAAATTTTTATTCTGTTCTTCCAGATTAATATCGGTCAGCCATAAATCTTGGGGGGTGAGAACCATGGTCTTAGCTATATCTTGAAAATAAAACGGATTTTTTAACTGCTGGGTAATTATAGAAGCCTCTTTAATTTGTTTCTGTAAAATATCCCTTTTTTCTTTGAGAGACATAGCCTTATTTAATTCGAGGGATGGCTGCCCCAGTAAAGAATCAATACGGGTTATCTTCTTTTGCAAAATATTGATCTTTAAAACAACCCAACTTAAAGAAATAACCGCTATGGTTAATATAAAAGTAAGCGAGATAAATAATAAGTAAATTTGATTTAAGCGATATTCTCTCCGGGTTTTTTGTTCAATTAATAGATTTAAATTAAAGGGCTGGGCTTTATCTTCCAGCCTTAAAGTAGCTCCCAAGAGACCGGAAAAGGCAAATCTTAGCTCATCTAAATCTATGGATTTATCTTTATCAATATAGATTTTACTTAAAGGGTTAGAAAGTTGAATGGGAATCTGAGGTAACTTTTCCTGTAGCAACGCATGGATTTGATTATACCTGGCCTCCCAGGGATTAATGATAATGCGGGTTATCTCTTCGCCTTGAATAAATCTTGCCTGATAGAAATTCACCATTAATTTAATTGCGGATACAAGCCGGTCAATAAAATCAGCCCTATCCTTATCTAAATCATCCGTATCTATCTCTACGGAGTGTAAGAATCGCGGCCGGTTTCCCTTAAGAATACACATCTCTAAATATTTTTGCGTGATTAACATCAGCAAAGTCACCTCTAATGAAGAGGATTTTAAATCTATTTCGTCCAAGGCCCGCATAATGCTGAGCATAGATACATCTATGCCTACTAAATCTAAGCCTGCCAATTCTAATGTTTTCAAATACGAGCCGCTTAACGCCTTAAATGTAGCCGTAAAGAGAACGTTTACTTTTTTTATGCCTTCTTCGCTTATTTCTTCTAATTTCTTAAAATCAATTGCCATCTCCTTACTGGTAAATTGCTGGTATTGATTAAGCTCTGCTCCTAAGTTAAGGCGTATCTGGTCATCGGAAAGATTATAAGGTAAACGGATTATCCGCGTAAAGGCATAGGGAGGCTTAATCAGGGCGACTGCCTTTCTGGTAGAAATATTATTCTCTTTTAAGAATGCAGATATTCTCTCGGCAATAAGTTTAGGCCCTACAATAATCCCTTCTTTTATGCTTGGGGTGGATAAATTTATCTTATCTAGACGCAGGAGTTCCAAACCGTTTTGTGTCTTACCGATTTCCAAAACCCTTATCCTATCTTCTGCAAGCTCTAAACCCAATATACTTTCCATTAAAGCTCTCTCCAGGATATTATCTTAACGTCGTAAGGAAAAGTGTTACCTCTTACGTTAACCTTGGTTTCCAATATAACTTGTGGGCCAGAACTTAATCTGGCTACAGAAACAATTTTACCAGAAGTTGAAGTATAAGTCACGCTATAAGTATTACCTGAACCTGCTGGAAACTCTATCGGCCCAGGAGTCCCGCTCCAGCTTCTATTGTTTTTTAATTGAGAAATGGCATACTCAACTCCAGCATCAGCTATATAAAGCGCCTGATTTTTATTGAAATGATTGCTGGTAATCTGTAAATCGGTAGTAGTAAGTTCTAAAAAGGCAACCACCAACAAAGAGGTAATGGTTAAAGTAAATAAAGCTAATAATAATGCCATGCCTTTATTCTTCATTTTGGTGAACTGGCTACAGCTAAGGGGTTAGTAAAACCACCTATCCTGAATTCTTCATTACCATCCGAATCTAATCTTACTACCTGGTTATTGCCTGTATCCGCTACCCAGCACTCGCCTGTGGTAGGATTAACCGAAACAAAGTTCGGCTGCAAAAAGCCCGTAACGGTAAATAAAATAGAAATGGGGGAAGTTCCAGAACCTGAAAGCTTTACCGCCCTATTACCATTGGCAGGACTTTGACCGGAGTTAGCTACCCAACAGGTGCCATCAGCAGTATTCACGGAAACAGAAACGGGGACAGAACCCGGCCCCATATTTAAGGTATTATATGTGTAGTTAGAACTAGTGCTTGACCAATAAATCTTTCTTATTCGATTTGTATCAACTACCCAGCAGGTTGCTCTACCATTTACTATCTCATTAGGATTCACCGATACAGAACTGGGGCTAGAAAATCCGGTAAGACTATCAAAGGCCCAATCAGATCCGTTCCAGTAAATCCTCCGGACACGATGACGGCCAGTATCAGCTACCCAGCAGGTTGCCCTACCATTTACTATCTCATTAGGATTCACGGATACAGAATTAGGGCTAGAGAATCTAGTATTTCCCGAGCCACCAGTAATAGCATCATAAACCCAAGCAGAGCCGTTCCAATAAATACGACAGACACGATTATTGTTAGTATCTGCTACCCAGCAGGTTTCTCTACCGTTAATCGTCTCATTGGGATTCACTGATACAGAGCGAGGATTAGCAAATCCGGTAAGAGTATCAAAAGCCCAATTAGCGCCATTGTAGTAAATCCGCCGAATACGGCTAACACCAGTATCCGCTACCCAGACCGTCTCTTTGCCATTTACCAATAAAACATTATTCACCGAAACAGCATTGGGATTGGAAAAGCCGGCTATCCAAGTATCGGTGGATAGTTCCACTACATAACTACCTGCTGCCACCCAAACCGGCCTGTTTATTCTCACTTCCGGCCTTAGAGAAATACTGGAAAAAATATCTATTGTATCAGGGATGAGGCCTTCGGCATCGGTAAGGCCCATAGATATATCCAAAGAACTAACATTATAGGGCTTTATCGCCACCTGTCCGGCGCTATCTTTAAAATCGAGATTAAAATTATTTAAAGATTTGGCCAAGAGAACATTATTTACGGTATTGGCGATGGTGCGCATGACCAAATCATTTTCTCTAATCAAACCTACCTGGCCTATATAATAGGGAGAGGTAGGGATATTATGATAAAATATAATTGTCTGGGTATCTTGCGCATCTCTTAACTTTACAAAGTTTCCGCTGCCTGAAGCAGGAATCCCGGTGATTCTTTTCGCCTGCCGGATGAAACGGGACACCATCTCTAGGCCTACGCGGGCATTCTGCTCGAGTTCGGTTTTTCTGTCACATAGGTTCCAGGTAATATAAACGCTACGGATAAAAGGGGTCATCGCTGCCAGAATTAAAGCGAGGATACCTATGGTTAATAACGCCTCCACCAATGTAAACCCAGCTCTTGCGCCTCTATCTTCTGGCAATCTGGCTAAAAAAGACCATTTCATCTTGAGGGTTTTCAATGTGCCACACCTTGACGGAAATTGTTTTTAGGTTAGGATTTAAATTATCAGTTACGCTGTAGCGAAAATTTTGATAAGGAGCAACAAAAGCAACTGCATCTGCTTGATAATCGGCGTTAAAATTATTGATGATTTTAGGGCGCAGCTCTTCTATTTTAGCCTGGCACAAAAATATGGCGATGGTCTTACGTTCTACTTTTAGTTTAACCTGGATACTTGTCGGCACCCAAGCTATTATTGGAATTAGAGCTACAGATAAAATCATCAGAGCCGCTAATATTTCTAAAAAAGTGAATCCTCCCCGTGATAAATCACGGGGCTTCCTAAAGAAAAGAGATAAAACTTCGCCGAAGCCATGATTTAAGCCCGCCTTCGTTCCGCTCTGCGGAACTTCGGCGAGGCTCGCCTTGCCATTCATCCCCGCGATGAATCGCGGGGCTTTCTGGCGAAGGCGAGTAAAGCCATAAAATTTTGAGATTTTTTTCTTAAGATATTTTTTCAATTACCACTGCTCCTGATGGCGGCTCAACTATTATTCTGTATTGATTTGCGCTCAAAGAAAGGGACAGGCCTTGTCCGCTAAATAAGCAATTTCCCATAGGATAAAAATCAAACTGGTC